>Ga0315274_10009135_pt1 | contig 14350 bp, 8 predicted proteins | sample YL17G02_20_MG_FD_203700 | JGI IMG/M metagenome (GOLD analysis project Ga0315274, IMG submission 203700) | Sediment microbial communities from Yellowstone Lake, YNP, Wyoming, USA - YL17G02_20 | ecosystem: Environmental > Aquatic > Freshwater > Lake > Sediment | place: USA: Wyoming | collected... | reverse complement strand
GTTTAATTTCTAAAAGGACATTCTGACTCACTTCCGCATCTCTCAATTTCTTTCCTTCTAAGGGTTGGGAGAGATTGTTTTTTTCCGCTTCTTCCTTTTTCTTAATGTCTTCAGAAATAATTATGTTTGAGAGAAAAAGGAATATAATTGCTCCAATGATGAATATGATAACTTTCTTAAATGAATGCATAGAACATACTCTCTTAATTGAAAATATAACCGCGTAGAGACGCAATATGTTGCGTCTCTACATCAAGAAGGCACGAAGGACGCAAAGAAAAAAGTTCATTTTGACAGGATACACAGGATAAAAAGGATAATCAGGATAATAGTTATTTTAAATTGGAAATGTTAAATTGTCATGCTGAACTTGTTTCAGCATCTTTTGTTTTCATCCTTAATGAGATTCCGAAACAAGTTCGGAATCTCATTTTTCCAGTCCCAAATTTCCAATATACATCTTGTTTATCTTGTCTATCCCTGTTAAATTATTCTCTGCGATTCTCTGCGACTACTTTGCGTTCTTTGCGGTTTTATCATTATCAAAATAATTGCCAGAGTTCCTCTTCGATGGCTGAAGTCCAGGCTAATTGAATCCGGACAAAGCGAGGATAATAAATGCTCATATCAGTCCAGATAGCATCAGGTTCTGATGTATTTACAGCGTATGTCATTATGAGTTCACCAGTGGTGGTCGAAAGTTCTGGATGCAATTTTCCAGCGTATGCAAAATAATAAGGATCAAGTGCCATTTCTGGAACTTCATATATCTTTACAGAATTGCTCCAGGGTCCTGTTAATGCTGGTGCCGTATGAATGTACATATTGGGGGAAAAGACATAATAAGAAGTCGCGAGATATTGTCCCCAATCTGGAATATATTGAATTCCCGATTCGGTTACACCCGGAGTATAGAGCTTATGAAGATTAACGGGTGCGTCACTCCATTCAGAACCGCTTACTCCATCAACATAGAATTCAAAAGCACTACCATCCTGTCCATTCTTCATATCTTCTATTAGAACACGAGCAAGAACCATTCGCCTATACGACAGATTGTCATTTGGATCGTCGTATCCCAAAAAGTAAAAATAAGATTCATTGACCCAGACTGCAGTATTGAATCCCTGGTGATCTCCTCCTAATTGAAGGTCTGTAATTATCTGTTGCCATTGGTCAGGAGGATCGGTGGGGTTCGGAATACGAATCAATGTTGTATCAACGACGCTGAATCCGAATGACCCACCGCCTGTTATTTGAACTTTAAAAAGAAAGACGTAGATTTGTCCATCAACAAATGCTCCAATTCCAGGCCAATAGAAGAAATCAGGACTCGGGACTTGTGGATAAAAAAAGGCACGAGGATTCCCTCCACTCATACCCCAGTAAAATTCAACAGTGCCCGGAGGTCCACTTGATAAATCTTGAATGGCTATAGAGTTGTTAATAAAGTGACTACCGACTCGATTAGTCGCAGATGGTAAGCCGACAAATGTATCACCAAAAAGCCAGAGGATTTTCGTGGGTGATAATGGTACGGAGGAAGCACAATCTCCACCAAGCCAACCATTTTTATTGGGTTGAAAAAGTGTGTCATAAACAGGGTCGATGATTGCCGATAAAACTTCTACTTTGGACTCATTGGAACTTTTCCCATTGTCAAATGGGCGAAGATTGCCATCAGCTTCATAACCATTGGTCATTCCTCCTTCCCAGTAAAAATCATCCAAGTATAATGAACCAGTTGTCACGTTTATTGACCAGTCTTTACCCGTATCATCTATAACTCCTGTGCCCGGGAGAAGAATTTCCAATTTTGGTATGGAGTTATCAACATAAAATCTCATTCCTTGAGAAAGAGTCTGCCCTGTTCGATTATCTGTTGCAGAAATTGCATTCTTTTGAAATTGGAGCGTGATATATTTCCAATCATTTGCATTAGTTATAGTATCAATGGTTTGTGAGGTTACAAAAACAAGAGATTCGCCTGCGACGATATTAATAGCACTTCCAGTTGATTGAAAGTCAATATAGAAAGAGTAGTCGGTGCTATTTATGTTCCAGTTCCATATTAGTTTTGCCATACTACCTGGACTTGCTGGAATAGAATCTACACTAACGGCGAACTGTATATATTGGAATGGACCATTTTTGGGATTTTCGTAATTTGTTGCTCCGACAGAGAGAGTTTGCCCTGCAGTTAATTTATAAGAATATGAACCATTAAAGGCTTTTTCTGTTGTTACACTTCCATCTTCGTTTGTAAAAGATAATGCTGGGGAGGTGGGTGGACCAGCATCGAAAGTATCGATGTCAGATGCGTTGAAATCTAATCCGTCATCGAAATTTTCATCAATCCATACGTTGCAATATAGGAAATTAAAAATTGATAAGAATAGGAATAAAAAGAACGTTACGCGTTTAAAAAATTTCATAATACTACCTTTCATAAATATTTTGTAGGGACAGAACATTGTTCTGTCCCTACATCTGTATAATTGCGTCCCTACAAGAACTTAGGTGTTTCATAAAGAGCAATAATGTTCTCTGGTGGAACCCCTACGAGTATATTATGTATTTGAGTAAAGACGAATCCACCGCCAGGGGCAAAGATTTCTATCCGTTTTTTCGCTTCTTCTTGAACTTCTTTCGGGGTTCCATTAAAAAGTGTGGTCTGGGTTTCACACGCACCACCCCAGAATGTTATGTCTTTACCAAATTCTTTCTTCAAAAAAACAGGGTCCATACCCTTAGCAGAAGTTTGCACAGGATTCAGTATATCCACACCTGCATCAATTAAGTCTGGAATTAAATCTGCTATAGCCCCACAGGAATGCAGAAATACCTTATAGTGACTATGTCTCTTTATATATTGAAAAATCTCCTTATGATAAGGGTTAACCATTTTATGATACATCTCTGGTGAGATGATGGGACTTCGTTGTGTGCCAAGATCATCTCCGACCTGAATAATATCAATATTGTCGGTGACCGCTTTTATATATTGGTCTAAAGAAGAAATCCAATGGTCGGTAAGACGTCTAAAATAGTGGTGAACGAGGTCAGGTTCTGTAATCATCAATGTAAGGAATTCTTCATAGCCGAAATCAAATTGCCCTGACTCAATAACATTTCCTCCAAATGCTCCGAGGATAGCGCGGTCAGTACTATTACGTAATTCCCATGAGCGTTTTTTGAGATACTCAAACTCATCATCTTCGACTGTTGGGAAAGCAAATTTATTAATTTTTTTTGGGTCTCGAATTCCACTTAAGGGATGATAAACTTGATAAAATACATAACTTGATTCTGGACGAAATACTGTAACGCGTCCATTTTCTATAAGAGCCTGACCACTATCGTGAGGAACAGGATTAAAATCAGATGGATAAGTGCAGGGACTGCCGTCGGGTAATTTCCCTAATTTTCTACGAAGTATGGAAAATCCGAATGCGGGGCGTAAGCGATGCAATTGGACTACATCTGCATTGAATTTATTGAGTATCCAATCTTCAGGTTCGGCGAGTTGTTGGAAAAGATCATAAACGAAAGTTTCACTCTTTTTCTTTTTCAGATATTTTTTTAGACGATTGTATTCGACTGCCATAATGCCTGTGGAGCGCATGGCACCGAAGTCGACGGGAACTTTATCCGGTTCTTTATGATTGATTGCGGATAATATACGTTCCCTTGGCATCATCCCCATAATCATTCCCTTTCTAAAATGTGGTGCGACATTTGTGGTGCGACATTTATGTCGCAAGAGAGATGTAGCGGTCGCATTGATGCGACGATTATGTTTGATAAATCAAACCGCTACAATTTCCATTTTAATTTAATACGGACAAATTGAGGGAAGTAAATATTTGGATCTGTAAATATACCCCAGAAATCGTTGGCGTTCACGACATAAGTAATTATGAGTTCATTCGATTCTCTGGCAAGTTCAGGATGGGCCTTACTTGCATAAGCGGAATAATTTTTATCTTTAGCAGGTTCTGGGGTAGTGTAAACTTTAATAGGGTCGGTCCAAGGACCCGTTATTTTAGGGGCAGAAATGATGTAGATGTCAGGTTCAAATAATTTCATAAATACAGTTATGTATCGACCGCTGTTTGAATCATATTGAAGTGAAGTTTCAGTTTCTCCCGGAACAAAAAGAGGTAAGAGGTTTTCTATTTTATTACTCCATTCACCTCCTTCGGATGATTCTGTCCAGAATTCAAGAGCTTCCCTTCCTTTACCACTTTTCAACTCGTCGATTTTAGCACGAGCAAGAATAGCACGGCGTTCGGTCGGACTATCATCGAAACCAAGAAAGTAAAAATAAGGTTTTTCTGTCAAAACTGCTGAACAAAACCCTTGATTATTATTGCCAATTCCTAATGGAGTGATAATTTTTTTCCATTTTGCTGGATTATCCGATGGATTGGGAATTTGTATCAAAGTCATCTCACCAATTTCAAATGCGAAAGCTTCTGGACCTGTCCCCGGGAAAATTTTGTAACAAAAAAGGAATAGTTCCCCATCGACCATTGCTCCGCTACCGGGCCAATACCAAAAATCTTGGTCGAATCCTTCTGCCAAGAGATAAGCGGTAGGGATATTTCCTGGTATTTCCCAGTAGAAATCTACCTTACCTGGATAGCCTTCACTCAAATCCTGGACACCGATTGTATTTCTTACAATAGTGCCCGATCGTTTTCCAGCATCAGTTTTGTTTCCGAGAATTGTATCACCAAAAAGCCAGAGGATTTTGTCTTTAGAAATTGCAACCGAGGTAGCACCATCAGCTCCAAGCCATCCTCTTTTGGGTGGTTTAAAAAGCTCGGTGAGTTCAGGAGCGGGCTCTGCTGATATAACTTCAACTATCGGGGATTTTTGTTTGTCAGCAGGAATCGAATTTGACAGTATTATAAATAGAAGAAAGAGAAAAAGGAATAAAAATGATGGTCTTATTAATTTAAATTTGTTCATTATGTATGTCGCTTTCAATCGGTTTGGTATATAAAAAATTAAAAGTATGTATACACAGATACATTACAGTCTATACTTGAGGTGTCAAGTTAAATGTTACCTGAATATATGCAATTATCTATCTTTTCTTGTGTTTCCTAATAGATACGTTTTTTATTTGTAGGGAACGGTCGCGACTGTTCCCTACATTCTTGAGTATATATATGTATATTAGTCCTAACAAAAATAGGGGGGTAAGAATGAATTTGGGCAATATATCACCGAATTTACAGTAGAAAGTTTGTCTGCTTTTTGGATAAATTGTACCGTTTAATATTGTTTCTTCCATTACATTAGTGCGGTATTCAGGTCGAATTATTCCCCTTGCATCAATAATAGCCGAAATACCGGAGTTGGTGCATCGAATAACTGGTAAACGATTTTCAACAGCTCGAAAAACTGCGAAGCTAAGATGTTGCTGAGGTTGTTGCTTAGCTCCATACCATCTATCATTTGTCAAATTTACCAGATAGCTTGCATCAATATTTTGTTTAACAAATTCCCGAACAAAATCCTCAGAAACTATTTCGAAGCATATTAATGGGACAAATGCCCCTCCAGGTCCATTGATAAGTTTTTTCTCTTTGCCTTTTAGAATCGAACGAGTCTGAGAAAAGAATTTTCTGAGGAAAGGAAACATTCTCTCTCCAGGTAAATATTCTGCGAAAGGCAATAGAAGATTTTTTCGATAACCATCCAGGTAATCACCATCAGGTCCAATGAGAGATATATGATTATAATATCCCATTTTTGATGTTCCTGGTATTTTGACAAACTCTATATCCTGTACCAAAAGCGTAATCGGTATTTCCTGTAAGAGTTTTTTAATTGCATCAGTAAATTCGGAATTAAACTCAGGTGTTTTGTAAGAAAAAGATGCGGCACCCTCGGGCCATATAAGAATATCAGGCTTTTGGGGTGTTTCTGATAAAGCTTTTCTTGATAATCTTAATAAATTTTCTGCGACCTGTAATTTTGTTCTATGGTCTGCGTTCATAATTTTGAGTGGCGACATAGGCTGAATCATAGTGACATTTATAGAAGTGTTGGAGGAAGGGGGCTTGTATTTCTGAAGACAAAATAATCCGTAAGAGACTTGAAATCCCAATATGATAAGGAGAATAATTAACCACACCAAGAAAATTTTTTGTTCTTTTTTTTGCCACTTTTCAAATAGTGTAAAAAGGATACCATTAGTGAGTGCAATTGAAAGAGTAATCCCTGCCATTCCTACAAGATCGGCTATTTGAATAAGGATGGGGACCCAAACCAAACTCATCGCAACGTCGATATAGAAAGGGAAAGGCATCCAGAAATTAATAAGGGTGTATATTATGGCGCCTAAAATTCCTAATGGAAAACCAGTTTTTTCATAAAACAGTCTTGTGAGCAGAAAGAAAATTGGGAATTGGAGACCAAGAACGAGACAAATGATAATGAACACAGGTAAAAGTATAAGAGGAGAATAATCTAAGAGGTTTATCAATCCGTCCCATAACCAACCGGATATGCCTATTGTTATTAAGCTTCCAATCCACAATCCGTAAAGAAATAAAATAAGTCGGGTAGAAGTTTTTTTAATGATAATAAACGTTGGAATTAATATTCCCGGAACGAGAAACTGCAATCCTAATCCCCCAGGCTCAACAATCAGAAAAATCACAACAGATGTAAAACCAATAGGAATTAATAATGAAATTACTTTTCTCCAAGCAAGAAAAACAAGAATAAATAATAAGATAATATCAAACCAGACTATGGGAATATAATGCGTTCTTAAACGCACGGCGAATATTTGCAATAACACAACCAACAATGCTGTGATAAAATTTTTTGACTTCGCTCTTTCAAACCAATTTTTCATTTTTGTTAGTGATTCAGATGTTACTTTTAAAAGTAGCGGTTCGATTCATCGAACGGAAATTATATATCGCATAAATGCGACCGCTACAGGTGATAAAAAATCGAAATGCAATGAATAAGAGGTAATGAAAATAATTTTTATGTACTTTCAATAATTAAAGGTGCGACCTCAATTTAAGAGCAAGAAACTTGGGATAATATAACCGTTTATCAATGAGTATATCCCGGGGATATAATGAGTTACTGATATAGGTGATGAGAAGCTCATTCCCATCCGGGCTTAGCTCTGGATGAGCTTTTGGCGCATAAGAAAAATAATGTTTATTCCAATCTCGTTCGGGTGGTCTGTAGAATTCTAGGTAATGACTCCAGGGACCCCCTATATTTCTTGCTATCCTGAGACCCAAACATTTATCTTTATGAAATCCATAAACAGTAAGAAAAATTTTTTGTTTCTCTAAATAATGGAGACTCATTTCTGGAGCTCTATGGGAAAATAATGGATGAAGGTAGTTAGATTGATATGACCAGACAGGACTTGACTTTCCCTCAACAAAAAATTCCCATCCTTTTCCTTTATTTTCTTCGAGGAATTCGAATGGACATCTCGCCATCACCGTGCCTTTTTTACGATGTCCCCGTGTAGCCCCCCAGAGATATAAAAAGCTATCTTTTCCTGAAAAGCAAGAAATTCCCCAAACCACAGAATCGCATAGTTTCGGAATATTAATATGTTTGATGTTCCAGTTATCAGGTGTATCATCAGGATTATCCGTTTGCAATATATGAAAACCGGTGCGACGAAACTTGAAACTATCATACTTACTATTCTTATTATCTGTCTGAAGTGCGTGAAGAAAATAATAAATTTTTTGATTTACCACACAAGCAGAGCCGGGCCAAAGCCATTGACCTGCTTTTGGAGCGGGGAAAAATGCCCTTGCTCTCCCGTTTTCAGTTCGCCAGTGGAAAGTGAATTTTAATTCTGTAGGGGCGTATCGCAATATGCCTATATTTCTGGGACGCATATATGCGTCCCCTACAAAATTATGATGAAGAATCCCAATGGCATTTCGGGGCATTTCATATTTTGGTGGATTAAAGCGAGGTCCAACAAATGTATCCCCGAATAACCAGAGAGAACGCCCCCTTCCGATAGGCAATGAAAAATCCGCATCTGCTCCGTTAAAGCCATTCTCTCCGCGAAGAAAAATAATATCTAAATCTGTTCTTCTTTTAGCTGGAAGTGAAACAATCAGTTGTTTCGGGTTCGGTAGGGGCGAGGTTTCCTCGCCCGTATTTAAGGGCGGGGCGACCCCGCCCCTACAGGATGTTTTGTCCTTTGATTTTGAATATTTCATAATTAGAAATTCAGTCCTACAGTAATAACTCTTTTCTTTAGAACTTTGATTTTAATTGTATGTCCCCGTTCAATATCTATACCTTTGATAATATCCTCATTTAATTTAAGAAGATTAGCTTTTTTAATCTTAAAACGAGTCCAGATTGTGCCGTCCACCACTTTTTCTGTGGGATTGTATAATCTCACTATAATAGAATCATCCTTCTCACTCTTTTTAATAGCTGATAGACAAAGTGTCTCGGGTTCGATCTTGAAGAAGGATTCACATTTTGCTAATCCTTTTCCCGGATAACAACTATGATGAACAGCGATAGGTGGATATTTATGCTCGTATTCCTGACGCAGAACTCCATTTTCGTGCCATTTTCCTTTATAGAAATATAATGCAAGATTGTAAACGTGTTTTCCAAGACACTGGGAACCTTCATTATACCAGCGTGGAACCCTATCTTCTCTTCCCAATCCAGACATTTTAGGATAAGCGTATGTCCTCAGTAATGTCAATGCTATCGCTCCTTGTTCGGTGTCAAGAACTTCATATTCAGTTAGTCCTAATGAGAATGTGGATAATCCGCGCTTACCATTTTCTACACAAACGAATCCGTAATAGGGATTCGTTCCTGTCATAGGTTCAAGCCAATTAGACGTATCGGGAAGATGAACAGGGCGTTCTAAGACGTCAAATTGTCCGTGTACTATTGCTTGAAGTGGATGAAATCCTGAATCAAACATTGCTCTCAGACGATGATTCTTTATGGTATTATCTACTTCGACGGTAATAAGAAGGCGAGGATTGCCTTTCTGTAAAGAAACATTTGAGATAATAGTCAATTCCTTTTCTTCTTGTGTTCTTCGTTTCGTTGCAAAATCCAATCCCGCAGGCAAAGACCATTTATTAGTAATCGAAAATGTCGTAAGGATAGAACCATCATTGAGGAGCTGAATATTCACTGAAGAGCCAAGCGTGTTGTAAATCTTATCAGCGAACGGTGGGATACGCATCCAGGGATCACCGGCTTCTCCTGAATCTTCAAAATAGAGAAGGTTATTATATTTCTCACCGGTCTTCTTATCTAAAACAGTTAATGTTCCATTAGATTCAATTTTGACTTTAAGGAATTCGTTTTCCATTATGTTTGGTCCTGTTATTTGGGAGCCGTAGTTGCTTTTTTTGCCCGTTTCGGGTTTAAAAGTAAAGGTCTTGAATCCGAGTGGTGGCAGATTCTTGGCTTCGAATGAGACTTTCCATTTGGTTGTGTAGACTGAACCCGGAATCTCATTAGGTTCTGTCGCTATCAAATAGCTATCTTCACGCGAGATAATTTGCTGTGTAATCTTCTTTCCTTTATCGTCATAAACGGAGAACGAGCGATATTCCTTTTCTCTCGGGAAATCAACGAAAACTGTAGGTATGACATCACATTCAAAAGGAAGCGGATTGAATATGGTAACAAGAACATCTTCCGGACTATTTTTAGACGTATTAATATATGCAACTATTTCACCGAGAGCTTTTTTAGTTAGTGAAGTTCCAATTATCTCAGCCTGGTCGAATCGGTACATCATATCTTTGTGAATCTGGTCAGGACTTAGACCGCCGATGCTATCATGAGCATGACAGGAAAGCAAATATTTCCAAGCCTTAAGTAATGAATTAGTCGGATATTCTTGTCCGCTTAATAGATGAGTAAAGCAAGAGAATGGTTCAGCCCATCTGATAAGAGCGCGTTCAGCTTCAGCATTGCGTTGTTTGATATAAAGACGAGAAGAAATAGAATCTTTTAAGAAGGCGTTAAATAAATTGTCGATACTGGGATGACGCCTCTCACCTTTTAACACGGTGAGCTTTTCGGGATTTATGCGGGACTTCAGGTCTTCAAGGAAAAGAGGGAGAGAACTGTGTATGAATTTCCAATTCGGATTTACTTTATTGGCTTCTTTGAGAATTTCAGGAATGTTTTCGTTAGGATAAGTGCTATCCATCCCATCCATCATAATTAAACAATCAGTGGTTGTGTCCTGAAGAATATCCGCCATTGCTTTATTAACGCCATCTTTGATAATGTCAAGGTTGCAATTATCTTTATATGGCGATTTAATGATAGCAGGTTCTTCTTCATGGTCTTCATCAGCTCTACAGAGGTGGAATGGAAGGCATCCTTTTTCACCCCATTTATAACCCCACCAACCGTTGTGATGCATTGTGAGTCTTGTAATATAAATAAAGAAAGCACCCCTACTCACGTAACGACTTAGACGAATTCCCAAAATTCGGGAACCATCAGGCGCCTCTAAAAAATACTCATTAGTACATTCCGTCGGATAAATTCCACGATAAAAAATGATACCATCTATGTCAAACCCAGAATAAATCTGAGCCATCTGGGATATCTGACCATATGAAGTGGGCGTATAACCCACGCGGGAAGTTTTTCCAAAAGAATCACCTACTTTTTGACCCATCAAAAGATTTCTTATGAGTGCTTCTCCGCTCACCGAATATTCTTCTGGTAATGTATACCAGGGCCCGACGATTAGTCTTCCTTCTTTAATTAGTTTGGTAAGACGGTCACGGTTTTCGGGTCTAAAATCGAGATAATCTTCTAAAAAAATTGTCTGTGAATCAAAATTAAAATATTTATAATTTGGGTTTTTCTCCATCAAATTAATTAATCTATCAAGAAGAGCGACCAGCAGGAGTCGTGTCTCTTGAAAAGGAAATCGCCATTCTCTGTCCCAGTGTGTATTTGAAAGAACGTGAATCGTCTTTTTCTTTCCCATACCAAATTCTCCTTTTTCGTAAGGGTAGACCAATGTGTTTGCCCTTTCCTTAGTAGAGACGCAATGCTTTGCGTCTCTACTGAGATTGGGGGTGTGTTAATGGGCGAACACACAGGTTTGCCCCTACAGATAATCTTTAAACAAAGTCAGAGCGACGCAATAGAACACGTGGTGCGAACTTTAGTTCGCATCTCCTGCGACATAAATGTCGCACCACAGCTGATTTATTTTAAAATAAAATTTATTTCAATCAGCGAAAATCCGCGTTAATCCGCGTCGTCAATATTCTATTAGCAAATTTAATAATCTTTCATTTTCATCCATATGGAATGAATCAGGTCATAATTTTCAAGTGGCATACCTCGGAAAACGCAATTTGATGTGCTGAAAATATAGCCACCATTTGGTTTAGCATATTTCAAACAATATTCAGCACTATTGCGAATTTGTTCTTTAGTGCCCGTTTGCATCAAAGAGCAATCAACATTTCCACACAAGGCAACCTTATCCCCATACTTTTCTTTCACTTCCTTAATGTCCACACCAGCCATTGGATCAAGGGAATGAAGTGCGTGAGGTTCGGCATCTATGAGATAATCGATGATAGGCATAATGTTGCCGTCTGTATGTTTAATTACGTAAGCTCCTTGTGATTTAAAATAAGTGATTGCGTCTTTGAGATAGGGTGCGATGAACTCGGCAAATTGATTTGGACTAATAAAAGGTCCATTGTTAAAACAATAGTCACAGCACATAATAAAACCGTCGGCTCCGGCTTTGAGAAGTTGATGACACTTCTTTTTGCTCTCCTCGAGATTTTTCTTTGCAATTCTGTGCATATGCTTTGGTCGGTCAATAAGGTCAAAACAAAATTGTTCCATATTTGTAAATGGAATCATAAAAGTTGGGTCGTTATGAGCCATTATAAGATATTCATTGCCAGAGATTTCTCTTATTTCTTTTATAGTATCAATAACACCTGATTCTTTCTTATTTTCGTGTTTACCAAGTGTGCGACAAATAAAAATAATTGAATAATTATAACGCTTTGCAACGTCCACATAAAGTTGCGCATTATATTTTATCTTGTCTTTATATGACATACCTATTGTATCAGGCTCGGCTGGACCACCAATCCAGGTTCTGCCCTGGAAATCTCTTTCTGTCTCATCAAAAACGAGTTCAAATGTCGGGACAAAATCCGGAATCCCACCAGTCAGAGCCGTTATGGCACGTTCTCGATGTTTCATATAATCGACCACAAATGACACAGATTGACGCGGATTTCCGCTGATTTAAACAAAATTTATTTAAAAATGAATTTCAAAGTAAATCAGTTTGAATCCATTTTTATCCGCGTTAATCCGTGTTCTATTTTATTTTCTTGTGTTTCCGCATATATTCAAGATAGTAGTCGTTATAAGTAAGTTGGTCATCTAATGACCGTTGAATTGTTCTTTCAGCAGTTTCTAAGGCTTCGCGAGCCGTTTTCTTCCCACGTATAACTTCATCCCACGCGACAGCATATTCACGCCAGAAGACTGCATGGGCTAAAGGGATTATGGTAGGAGTTTGAGCCCACTTCATACTCTCCAGAAAAATTGGCATCCCCGGAATAGCCATCTGTTTCGGACATTGGGCGGCTTTAATATTTGCGGGGAAGAAGGAGATTATGTTCTGGTCTATTGCATATTCCGCCAACTTTTGTGCTGTGTCAGACCTTGTGTAAAATTTTATGTATTCCCAGGCTTCATCAGGATGTTCAGCCCCGGCAGGGATACCGATCCATACAGCACCAGAAGTTGTGGCAGGATGTCCCCCTTCGGGAGTCGGGAACATCGAGACACCATATTCGATACTTGGTGCATATTTCGACAATTCTTGAGGAAAGCTCGATTTTTGTTCAATCATAGATACTCTGCCACTTGCAAAACCGTGTTGACCACCATATCCGAAAGAGGCACGCAAGTGTATTAACTCGTCACGACCAAGTTTCTCGAATAATTTACCCTCCCATTCCAGAGCCTTGATGCAAGCTGGTGAAGTTAAGGTTACTTTTCTTCCATCAGGACTTAGATATTTTGCATCTTTTTGTAGGGCCCAATAAATAAATATGGGCAGTCCCATAGCACTCCAATAGCCCGGGACAAAACCCGCTCTCTTGATGCTTCCGTCAGAATTCTTAATTGTTAATTTTTCGGCGTATTCCTCCAGTTCCTTCCAGGTTTTAGGTGGTCTTTCCGGGTCAAGCCCTGCTTCGCGAAAATGCCGTTTATTCCAGTAGAATGCATCGCAAGCCGTGCCTGTGGGAATAGCATAAATTTTTCCATCCCACTTCATCTCTTCCCATAGAGCGGGGAAAATCTGAGAGCGGTCATAGTTGTCTCGTTTCATATAATCATCGAGTGGGATTAATGCTCCACGAGATGACCATTGTGAGACTGAACCAAAATATTCAAATAAGTTAGGAGGAACTTCTCCCACGACGCTTGTGAGGAACTTCCGCTCAATCTCTAAAAATGGAACACTTACGGGTTGTACATAAATTTTGTCCTGACTCTGATTAAACCATGTCGGGGCTTGAGGCACAGTTTCTTCTGCACCAGTTACATACCAGGTAGTAACGGTGGTTCGTTTAGGCACCACCAATTTTGGTCCTCTGATGAAAATAAAAAGACATAAGACAATGATTATGACACAGGCAATTAGAAATCTCTGAAATATGTTTTTTAATTTCTTAATCAAGGGGAAATCCATTTAATACACCTTTTTAAGATGATTCTGAACCATATTAAATAATAATGATTCAAATATTTTAACCACGAAGGCACGAAAAAAGAATGAATTATTCTTAATTATATTTTCTTTCGAGATTTCGTGTTTTTGTGGTCTAATCATTCCTAATATTTTCCAACTTTCTCCGCCAATTCTGAAAGCCTCTTGACTCGTTCAGGCGGAACCAATGGAGCTACAGAACAAGCCGTGCTTAAAATATATCCTCCACCTGGCATTCCATCCTGAATGCATTTTATTATAGTCTTCTCGACTTCTTCATCGCTCCCAAGAAGAAGAACATTAACAGAATCAATGTTACCTTTTAAGAAGACCTTGTTTCCTACACGTTTTTTTGCATCGGATAATTCTACATTTCCTAACGGTGGTGGGTCCATACATTCAATACCATCAACACCACTCTCAGCAATAGTTTCAAGGCGGTCAGAAATGAAACCACACGTATGTAAATATGTAAATGCATTTAGTGGTTTAATTGCTTCCACCAACTTTTTAACAGATGGCAACACAAATTCTTTATATGTGTTGGGTGAA
>Ga0315274_10009134_pt1 | contig 14350 bp, 14 predicted proteins | sample YL17G02_20_MG_FD_203700 | JGI IMG/M metagenome (GOLD analysis project Ga0315274, IMG submission 203700) | Sediment microbial communities from Yellowstone Lake, YNP, Wyoming, USA - YL17G02_20 | ecosystem: Environmental > Aquatic > Freshwater > Lake > Sediment | place: USA: Wyoming | collected... | reverse complement strand
TATTCTTGACCGTTCGGGTTCAATGGCAGATAAGGGTATTATTCATGAGTCCATTGGTGGATTCAATCGTTTTTTAAAAGAACAAAAAACATTAAAAGATAATGCAACATTAACCGTAGTATTATTTGATGACCAATATGATTTACTTTATGATGATGTTGATATCAAAAAAGTTGATGAAATAAAATATGACACATGGTTTCCAAGAGGTATGACTGCATTATATGATGCAATTGGTAAAACAATAAATACTGTTAAAGCAAATCATGTGCATTTAAGTGTTGAAAAACCAGCAAAAGTTCTTGTTTGTATTGTAACTGATGGTTATGAAAATGCAAGTCGTGAATATAATCGTAATGACATTAAAAACCTAATCAGACAATGTGAACATGAAAATTGGAATTTTATTTATCTTGCTGCAAATCAAGATGCATTTGCTGTTGGTACATCATTTGGTGTAAGTGCAAGTAATACATATACATACACTGCAGATGTTGCTGGTGTATTTGATATGTCAGACACATTAAATAATGCGTCAGTATCTTACAGGGGAATGAATTCCAATGATGCTGATTTTCAGAAAAAATCAAAAACATTAATTGGTAATCCAAACAATAAAAATGATAAAAAAGAACCAGAAGATAATGGTAGTATGACAAATAATAATACAGTTGAAAATATTACTGTTAATAACTAATTTTTTTGTTTTTTATATCTATTTTCGTTTTAAAAAGGATGCTTTATAAGTCATCCTTTTTTTGTTAAAAGTTTATGTTTTAATGACTTAAAATTTATTTAAATATTATTAACGAAAATTCAATAAATCCTTGTATTTATGGTTGCCATTCAATATATTTATAAAAATAATTATATAAAAAATTATTATTTTCATGTCAGAAAAAAATCTCAAAATTTATTCCAAAGAAGAAATTGAAAAAGCAACATTAGAATATTTTAAAGGCGATGAATTAGCAACCGATGTTTGGATAAAAAAATATTGCTTAAAAGACGAAAAAAATTATTATGAATTGAGTCCTGATGATATGCATCATCGAATTGCAAAAGAATTTTTTTCTATAGAAAAAACATATAATAATGATGTTAATGAAAATTTATCTACTTACGGCAAAAAAAGAGATGTTTTAACAGAAGAAAAAATATTTAATTATTTTAAAAATTTTAAATACATTTCACCGCAAGGTTCAATAATGAACATATTGGGGAATAATAATATTATTGGTTCATTATCTAATTGCGTTGTTATACCTAAAATATATGATAGTTATGGTGGTATTATGTTTGCAGACCAACAATTAACACAACTCTTCAAAAGACGTTGCGGAGTAGGAATTGATATAAGTACTTTAAGACCAAAAAATACTAAAGTAACTAATGCTGCTGGTTCAACAACTGGTGCAATATCTTTTATGGAAAGATTCTCAAATACAACTCGTGAAGTGGGACAATGTTTAATTGAAGATACACTAATTTTAACAAAATTGGGATTAAAAAAAATAAAGGATGTTAATATTGGCGATTATGTTTGGACAGAAAATGAATGGATTAAAGTTATTAATATAATAAAAAATAAGAAAAAAACATTTAAAATAACAACAAAATTTGGTAATGAAATAATTGCATCAAAAGACCATGTATTTAGCACAATTAATGGTGAAAAAAGACTTGAAGAACTTAAAATTAATGACCAAATCACAATGATTTGGGGTAAAGGAAATGAAAATAATAAATACGTTTCATTATTAAAACCAAATCTTGAGGGTTCTGGTAATAGATTGGTAAAACATAAATTGCCCGAAACATTAAACGAAGATTTTGCATATATTTTGGGTTATATGTATGGTGATGGTTCATTTGATAAAAAAATATCAAAAACAAGTGGAAATCATACTAATACTGAGATTTCATTGGCGTGTGCATTAAACAGACCAGAAATTATTGAAAAACTAAAAAATTTATGGAAAAAGACATTTGATTTTAATTTGAATGTTAAAGAATGTAGTGGGGAATGGTTAGTTCTAAGAATTTCATCCCAACAAATATATAAATTTTTATTTGAAAATAATATTGTAAAACAATTGGCAGGAAATTTGATTTTTCCCGAAAAAATATTAAATTCCTCCTCATCGGTACAATTAGCATTTATCGGAGGTTATTTTGATGCAGATGGTTATGCTTCGGATAAAAAGAAGGGTTATGTTTTCAATAGTATTGATAAAGAATTTCTATTAAATATTAAATATATATTATCTTCTTTAGGAATTCTAACCAAATTTCATGTTGAAGACAGGACCAATAAAAAGTGGCAAGATATCTATTCACTATGTGTTATCGGAGCATCATCCAAAACTAAACTAAAATCAGTTTTAATTGAAAGTCTAAAACTTAAAAAGGCAACATTATCGGCAAACCGAGATTGTTTTCTATCAATATATAAAGCGAATGATTTAACGAACATTAAAAATCATCATACATATTCATATATTCCCGACAACTCACAATATTTATCAATAAACGCAATTAGAAGATTAAATGAAGATAATGCCGAAATAAAATTATCTAATCCAGTATTATATCAAGACTTTATTGAAAAAATATTAGAATATGAAAATGAATCAAATGTATATGATTTAGTATTAATCGATACACATCTATTTTGGGCAAACGGTTTTTATGCTCACAACTCAGGGCGAAGGGGCGCATTAATGACTTCCATTGATGTAAGACATCCAGACATTTTTGATTTTGTTAAAATAAAAAGAGATTTAAAAAAAGTAACTGGTTCTAACATATCAATTATGCTTCGAGATGATTTCATGGAAGCTGTTACTCAAAACGAAAAATATATTTTAAGATTTCCTGTTGATTCAAATATTGAAGATGCTTTAATTACTAAAGAAATTAATGCCATTGATTTGTGGAATGAAATAATAAGGTCAGCACATCAATGTGCAGAACCGGGTTTAATATTTAAAGACCGACAACACCTATATTCAACATCTTCAATATATCCTAATTGGACTAATATTAGTACAAATCCATGTTCAGAAATTGCTATGAATGATGATAGTTGTAGATTAATGATTGTTAATTATTTTGGTTGTATTAAAAATCCATTTACCAAACAAGCTGAATTTAATTTTGATAAATTATATGAAATATCATATGAGGCACAAAGATTAATTGATGATTTGGTTGATTTAGAATTATTGGCTGTTAAAAAAATTATAAATAAAATTAAGAATGACCCCGAACCCGATTATATTAAATCTGTGGAACTTGAAACATGGAAAAATTTATATAATAAAGGCAAAGCTGGTAGACGTACTGGTTTGGGTTTTACTGGCATTGGTGATGTTTTTGCTTCATTGGGACTAAAGTATGATTCTGATGATGCGATGAAATTATTGAATAAAATATCAGAAACTAAATTTTTGGCTGAATTTGATTCATCGATTGATATGGCAATTCAGAGAGGAAAATTTAATGATTTTAATCCTGAATACGAAAATAAATCGGAATTTGTTATGATGATTAAAAATGAATATCCTGAATTATATAAAAGAATGATGAAATTCGGAAGAAGAAATATTTCAATAAGTACCGTTGCTCCTACGGGTAGTTTAAGTATTCTAACACAAACAACATCAGGAATTGAACCATTATTTATGATCGGATACAAAAGAAGAAGAAAAATAAATCCAAATGAAAAAAATATTAAAATTGACTTTGTTGATGAAATGGGTGATTCATGGACTGAATTTGAAGTATTACATCCAAAAGTAAAAGAATGGAAAGAAATTAATAATATTAATGATATATATATTCAAAATCCTTATGTTGGTTCTATTGCATCTGAAATTGATTGGATGAAAAGGATTAAAATTCAATCAATTGTTCAAAAATATGTAACACATTCCATAAGTTCAACAATTAATTTACCTAAAGATGTTACTATTGAAAAAGTTGGTGAAATTTATTTGGAAGCGTGGAAAATGAAATTGAAGGGAATTACCGTATATCGTGATGGTAGTCGTAATGGTGTTTTATTTTCTAAGAATGAAAATGAAATTTACGAAAATTATCTTCCCAAACGTCCAAAAAAATTAAAAGGAGAAATTCATCGTTTTCAAAACAATTTAGATAAATGGATTGCTGTTGTTGGATTAAAAAACGGTAGACCTTATGAAATTTTTACAGGTAAACTTGAAAACGGATTAAGTTATCTTCCAAATAATATAAAAGAATGTGAAGTTGTTAAACAAATTTTTGAAATCGAAGAACCAAATGAAATTGGTGTATTAGTTAAAGTTAGAAAGAAAAGATATGACATTGAATATGTTGATAGCAATGGTGAAAAACAAGTTCATACTGGATTAAATCAAGCGTTTGATCCTGAATATTGGAATTATGCAAAATTTATATCGGGAGTTTTAAGATATGGCATGCCAATAGTTGATATATTTGAATTAATTGAATCCCTGAATTTCAAAGAAAATAATATCAATACTTGGAAAAATGGTGTTGCTCGTGTAATTAAAAAATACATTAAAGACGGAGAAAAGGCAAGGGGAACTTGTCAAAATTGTGGAAGTGAACATCTTGAATTCAGAGAAGGATGTATGTTATGTATGAATTGTGGTAATGGAAAATGTGGATAATATGAAAAAAATTAATGAAAATGATATTTTAAAAAAGGGCGAGACATTAAAATCACAAAAATATGACTTTAATTGTCCTGAATTTATTGAAAGAATTAATAAAATAAAAGAAAAACAAAAAAAACTTCTTAAAAGCAAAGAAGTTTCTCTTGAAGATTTACGAAAAATGGTGATTACTATTTAATTAGCCAGTATTTATAGTAAAACAATTGAATATTATTATATTGGAAGACAAAACAATTGAAAAAAGTTGAAATTTATTTAACTTTATTCTTTGAAAATTGAAATATTTTATATATTTTTGAAACTGAAAAAATAATTGTAACATAAACTTAACTGTATGAAAAAAAATTTTGTAAAACTCGATGAAAACTATTATCTTGTATCACAAGAAACTAATAGTAATGTGACTGTAGAAGTCACAAAAAAAACAAACCACATTTTTGTGGTTGATGTATCTGGCTCAATGACGAGCGACCTTCCCTTAATCAGAACACAATTAAAAAATAAATTATCGAATCTCATGAAAGAAGGAGATACGATTTCTATTGTTTGGTTTTCTGGTAATAGAGACGCTGGAATTCTAAAAGAAGAAGTTGAAGTTAAATCATTGAAAACATTAAGCGATTTGAATGATGCCATTGACAAATGGCTTCGTCCGATTGGTTTAACCGCATTCTTTAAACCATTGGAACTTGTTAAAGATTTAATTGGAAGAATTAAGAAAAACAGACCAAATTCTGCATTTTCAATGATTTTTCTTACTGACGGCTGTAACAATAATTGCCCTTGGAATGAAGTAATTAGAACTCTTAAATTACTTGAAAATGACATTGCTTCTTCAACATTTGTTGAATATGGATTTTATGCTGATTCACGTGCATTAACTCAAATGGCATCAGTTCTTGGTGGCGAAAAAATCAGTTGTGATGGTTTCGATGAATTTGAACCAGTGTTTGATGCAAAAATATCATCAAGCATTCATGGTGGTAAGAAAACCCTTGTCGAAATTACTGATAAATATCTTTATGATTTTGCATTTTCTGTTGGTAATGGAAGTGTATTATTGTACAACATTCAGGACGATAAAATCATGGTTGGTGGTGATGTAAAAGAAATTCATTTCTTCTCACCAAAAGCTGTTGGCACTGAAGATACACCATTAGTAAATAACATTGTTTCAGAAGAAAAAATTGCAAAACTCTATGGTGGAATTTACGTACTTGCTGATAAACTTCTGAATGATGATGCTGAAAAAGTTTTCTATGCACTTGGTGATAATTTTTATTATAAAATGTTAGCAAATGCATTCGGAAAACAAAAACTCAATGCATTTAAAACAGCAATCAAAGATTGCGTTGCTGATGTATCAAAAAGATTTCCAAAAGGTATTGGAAAAATCGAAAAGGTTGACAACAATGCATACTGCCTAATGAACCTTATTGAAGATTTGGCTAATACGCCAAATTGTTTATTCTATCCAAATCATCCTGAATTCAAATATAACAGAATTGGTAGAAAAAGAGTTGCTGCAGGAAGTATCTTAACTGATACTGATAAACAGAGACTTGCGGAAGCAAAAAATGTTGATGAAGCCAGCAAAATTCTGAAAGAACTTGAAGAAAAGAAAGTTGATGTAAAATTTGTTAATAGTAATCCCGAAAGAGGATATCCATTAACTGATTTGGTTTGGAATGAAGAACGTGCTAATCTTTCAATTCGTATATATATTAAAGGTGAAGCAATACTTCCAAAAAATAAATTCAATATTGATAAAGTTGCTTCATTTAAATATAATACCTTCACTCTCGTAAAAGATGGTATAGTGAACGTTGAAAAACTTCCGGTATTACATTCAGAAGAATTGTATAAATTATTAACAGATAAAAATGTTACTTTTACCTGTGATGGAAAATTTGATGCTGAAATTCCAGATAAACCAAATATGTTTGGTCGCACAATTGTTATTAATCTTAATTCACTTCCAATTATCAATAAAGCAATGGTTCAATCAATTTCTGCTAAAGCATTAGCAATTCAGGAATGGGAATTGCAAAAATTACAAGCAAATAAAAAGGTTTATGATTATTATAGAAAATCTTTATTTCCAAAAGAAAGTAAATCTTTTGTTGAAATGCTTGGTCAGGAATGTGCTGATTGGCTTAAAGAAATTGGTATTACTGATTATAACGGTTTCGCACCAAAAGTTGTTGAAGAAGAATCCATTGATTTCTATATGTCAGTTAATCTTGCAACAAAAATTAAAGGATTATCTTCATTGCCAAAAGTAGAAGATGTATTGGCAAAAATTAAAGATAATAAACCATTAAAAATTAGTGAATGGGTTATGTCTGATGCCATTAAGAAATATTTAACACAACTGGATTCTGATATGTATAAAACATTATCAGAAGAACAACAGAAAGGTGTGCTTCGGACATATCTTATCACAAAAGCTGATATCTTGAACAAACAAAAAAGAAAAGTAATGCAGGAAATCGCTGTGATTAAATTTTCTCTCATTCTCAGCAAAAAGTGGTTTAGTGAATTCAAATCTTTTGATGAAAATAAATTAAATATAAGTCTTGATAATCAAGATTTGGAATTTGTTTTTGATTTAAATGAAAAAGAAGTGAAAATCTAATTCACAAATAATCAATGATTTAAAACCCCAAACAAAAAATTTGGGGTTTTTTTATAAAAATAAATTAAAAATAGTTTGGAGTTATTGTAACATTTTATATCTTTGCCACGTATTTAGATAAAATGAAGTAATAAATTATGTTTATGAAAACTTTAACGTCAAATATGATTATTTCCATATCGACATCAAGTCGCAATGGAGAAACCATATGCTGTTCAATTTTTGGAGGCAGAAATAGTATTGGCATTGGGTTATTGTTTTTATAAAAAAGAATGAACTGTTAAATTAAAACAAAAAACCCGATGCAGAAATGAATCGGGTTTTTTCGTTCTTATACATATTTGAAATAATAAAACATCTGCCTGAATAGTCCAATGGTAGAACTCCTGCTCGGTAAGCAGAAAATTCTTGTTCAATTCAAGATTCAGGCTCAAAATATAACAATTACAGGTTATTTTAACTGTAAGACGGTCTTTGACATGCTGGTTTTGGTAATCAAATTTAAACTACCTGCTCGTGGTGATTACTGCACAATTATAATAATGATTGACTAAATGTTTTATAAATATTTTTTGACATATTAAATACTATGCTGGTGTAATCGAGTGGTTCAGGTGCTTCTCTGCAAAAGAAGATACGGGGGTTCGAGTCCCTCCACCAGCTCCGTCACATTAAACCATTCACTCAACTCGACATTTAAATATTTATTCAGTATTTATATTAAATATTAATGTTATGAGTAAAAGATGGTCAAATGATGAAATTGAAACTTTGATTAATTTAAGAGATAATAGAAAAACTTTAGTTAGTATTGGCAACATACTTAATAGAAGTGAGGGTAGTGTCCAAATAATGTTGCGTAGATTAGGTAAAACAAAAAATTATAAATGGACGGATGAGGATATAAAAAAGATAATTGAATTATACAATAGTGGTTTAAATTTTAAAGAAATTGGTATTATTGTTGGTAAAACACAAAGTTCAATAACAAATAAATTAAATCGAATGGGTTTAAAGTCAAACTATCAACCGGAAAAATCCTTTAAAAATCAACCCAAAGGTTTAAAATATCAAAAAATTAATTGGAAATTAATTCAGGATGAATATGATTCTGGTTTAAGTTATAATGAAATATCTGAAAAATTTAAATTATCATCCAATGCAATTATTTGGGGCAAAAACAATGGATTAATTAAATTTAGGTCTGTTAGTGATAGTTTAAAATTAGCGTGGAAAAATGGTAAATATCCTAAAAGTAATGCTATTGGAATTAAACGATATCGGCAACTATGTGAATTTGATTTTAATTTAAAGAAATATTCAGATAAATTTAATTTCGAATTGATTAAAAAACATGGTTGGTATAAAGCAAAAAATTGTGGAAATAATTCGAATGGTATTAATAGAGATCATATGTATTCAATAAAAGATGGATTTCTTAATAATGTTAATCCTATCATAATTAAACACCCTGCAAATTGTGAATTACTCTTACATCAAGATAATTTAAAAAAACATGGTCGTAGTAGTATAACACTAAATGAATTATTAGAAAGAATTAAACATTGGGATATATCCCCTCACGCTGATAAGGTGAACAATGTGGATTCGAATCCTACGGGGAACGCAAATCGTAATGTAAAATAGAATTTACAAAAACCTACCAAATTGTAAAATGTATTTTACATTATGAAATTAAAAATATTGTCTCGTAGCTCAGTTGGTTAGAGCAGTACACTGATAATGTAAAGGTCGATGGTTCAACTCCATTCGAGACAACAAAGATCAATCAACACTGGTCTAACCGATATAACGTGTTTGTAATGAATAAGGTTAAAAAGGAGAGTTGTCCGAGCGGTTTATGGTGATAGTCTTGAAAACTATTGTACGGCAACGTACCGGGGGTTCGAATCCCTCACTCTCCGCAAGCATGGGAGATTAACATAGGTGGCGAGTGTTCACTGTAAGTCCTGCGTGGCATGTAACAATGGTTCGATTCCATTATCCCTCATGCTTATTGGAAGGTTGGCAGAATGGTTATTGCAATAGTTTCGAAAACTATGGTCATTATTGGCTTGTGGGTTCGAGTCCTACACCTTCCGCTAAAGTCAAATGCACTGGAATAAATCATTTGACTTATGTATCTTAATAATTTTCATGAAATTATTGAGATATAAAAATTCTGGTTTGCATAAGTTGCTGCCCCAATGTTCAGCAGATAATTTTGTATTTGCATTTGGCAATGCGTTAAGTACGTTATTATTCTCCGAGACATTTTAGGTTAGTTGCAATACTTTCGGGGGTCGTGAGTAGAAGGCTCACACCAGAATTTACTTTTGGAACGGTAACTCAGTGGTAGAGTGCTTGCCTGAAGAGCAAGTGGTCGCAGGTTCAAATCCTGCCCGTTCCACCCATAGGTTACACGAATCAAAAATGCCTCCTGCCTCTGTTGTAGGTGAATGGAAAGACGTTCAGTAAAAATTCGTGGCAATGCGGGAATCGTATAGTGGTCGATTACGCCAGCCTTCCAAGCTGGAAAGAGAAATCACATCGTGGGTTCGAATCCCACTTCCCGCTCATTTTTCCTTGACAATTTAAAAACATTACTTATCTTTGAGTAAAATTTATTATCATGAAAAAAAATTGGAAATATGTTTTATTAGAATATGATTATATTACCTATTGTCAAGGAACTGAAGATCATAATCATGGACAGGCATTAATTCACTGCCCGGAAGATTGCAGTTTTAATAATATAAGGTCAACACTATTCAATAATAAACATTGTGAAGGTGTTTATGAAATTGATATAAATAGTGTAAAGAATATGACCATCGAATGGTAAAATTGACCCGTAGCGTAGTCGGTTAACGCAGTTCGCTCATAACGAAAAGAACGGGGGTTCGATTCCCTTCGGGTCAACAATAAGCATCGGTAGTTCAGTGGTAGTAACAGTTGCCTGTTAAGCAAAAGGTCGCAAGTTCAATCCTTGCCCGATGCGCAAAAAACATTTGCAATTAATAATTTTTTTATTATTTTTACTTTTTAAATAAAATAATATGAAAGACGGTAAAATTTTACAACTTATTTCACATATTTGTTTATTCTGTGGCGAAGAAATGCAACAAAAATGGGATGAATACACACCTTATTTCGAATGTGATTGTCCCGATGCAGTGAAAAAAAGAGAAATTGATAAACAAATTTATGAACTCCAAAGTCAAATGCCAAAATATAAGTTTGAAATCAGGGAAAAACAAATTTTATATAAAAAAGAAGATTGGTGAAAAAATATTTATTTGTGGGCGAAAAAAGAAGTGAACTGGCAAAAAAAATGAATGTCACTTGGGTCAACAAACGATTATGCGCAGGTCATCTTTCAAAAGCAGTGGAAAATCTTGGAATTGATTGGAATGAATGTGCTTTTCTGAATGTATTTGAAGAGGATATAAACGACATCAAATCATTTAAAGGCATAGTTATAGCAATGGGTAGAAAAGTGGAGAGAGAGCTTAAAAAACACCAAATTAAGCATGAATTCATTTATCATCCTGCGACCAGAGGAAGTGTACGAAATATTGAAAGATATAAGAATCATGTAAAAGAACGTATTGGACATATTGTTTGAGTATTTATATGAAAATTCACAATATGAAAAGGTTTTTAAATTGGTTATGGAATGGCATTAGATATTAACAACAAAAACACCGATAGTTTTATCGATGAATACGGGATGATAATGACACAAAATCCTGCTTGGAATCCGAACGGTACTAATGGAATGGGCGATTGTATTGGAAAAACGCTTGATGCTTATTTAGCATACGAACATGAACCATTTGTTTCTGCAGTTAAAAATTGTTATATATTAAAAACCGATAAAAAAGGAACATATATGCAGGGATATCGACATCCATCATTAAAAAATGTTGAATATAATGATTTAAGCAGAGACCATATTTTAAATACATTAATTTTAATGAAACTGGCAAATGAAACAGGTTATTTAGAATCAATGTCTGAAAGTTTAAAATGGAAAATAAGTGATAGATTTTCATTTACAATTGAGTTATGGTTTTGGATGAAAGGAATTGCAGGTAATAAATTCAATATGTTTTTATATTATTTAGTTGATATTCCAATGATGTTTTTTAGCATTATCTGGAATAAAATAGTATATAAATTAGGTGGGTTTGGCAAAGAAGTTCCTCAAGATAAATTTCTTTTAGTTTCAAATGACCAAATATCTGAAAAGAAAAAAAAATATAGAAAATTGGTTTATCCTATATATACTCTTTATCAAAAAGCATTTATGATGTATGTATCACCAAATTCTTTTGGGAAATGGATAATGAAAAAAATATGTTTATGGGGTATTGATAAAGAAAATTTTCTCTTAAGAATAATGTTTGGAGATAAAAACGTTGATAAAGAAAAAGTTTATTCATATAAATCTATGACTGGTTGGAGATGGTCAACATATTTAAATGAAATGAATGACAGAGACTTACATATTATTACAAATCCTATTCTCATCGAAGCAAATACATTGGATGTTGATTTGCTGAGAAAAATGTATGAGAAAATTAAATAAAAAAAATATTTTTAGTATTAATGCCTTTTTAGTATAGCGGTTATTATTTCTGATTTGTAACCAGAGGACATTGGTTCGATTCCAATAGAAGGCTCATAAAACAATAAAAATCATTAAAATATGCCTCTTTGATATAATGGTTATTATATCTGTTCCGTAAACAGACAATATTAGTTCAATTCTAATAAGAGGCTCAAAAAATATTTTTATTAAACTTAATAGAGAAAATAAAAACTAATCATGGACAAAAAGGAAATGAGAAAAAAGCACGAAGGCAATAACATTAATACGCAGTTATGTGCAGCCTTTTGTGGTACTGGTAAGACATATATTTGTGAAAAAACTGATATTAAATCAGTTGAAATTGAATATTGGAAATATAAAGATAAAAATTTGCAAAAAGAATATATTGATGATATTAAAAAATATTTTGGGAATGTAAATTATGTTTTTATTAGTACTGACCCGGAAGGATTGAAACTTTTATATGATAATGGATTTAAAATACTTCTTGTTTATCCTAAAAATGAATTAAGAAATGAATATCTTGATAGATATATTGCAAGAGATAGTCCATACGATTTTATAGGGGCATTTATGAAATATTGGAATCTTTGGATTGATGAATTAAAAAAACAAAAATATTGTAATCATATAATTTTAAAATCGGGTCAATATTTACAAGATGTTATAATAAAAGAATAAATAATGCCCTCATAGTACAATGGATAGTGCATAGGTCTTCTAAACCTGCAATCGTGGTTCGATTCCACGTGGGGGTACAAAAAACATTAATTTAAATTAAAAAATGGACGATAAAAAAATTAAAAAAAACAAAATTCCACATCAATTTTTTATAACAAAAGGATTTGGTATTGACCCGTTTGAAAAACACGCTGGTGCTTATCATATGGCATTATATGATGCAAGAATTGCAGATTTTAATATAGAAACATATAGTTCAGTATTATCATCAAATGCTGAATTAGTTACATTGGACGATATTGATCTTGATAATTTCGGTAGTGAATTAAAATGTATTATGTCATGTGAATTTGGTGAATTTGGTGAATATATTAGTGCAGGAATTATTTATGCTTGGATGTATAAAGATGAAAATTTTAATGAAAAATATGGTGGTTTGGTTTGTGAAGTACATGGAAAATTTTCGGTTGAAATGCTTGAAGAACGATTATATCTTGTTTTAAATAATTTATTTGAAAAAACATATAAACAACAAGATTTGTTTCTGGGTGAACCCACAGTTATTATTGAAAGTGGTTCAGTTCCAAATAACATAAGATATGGATGTGCATTGGTTTCATTATGTTTTATAAATCATATTATACAATGAAACATACAATAGAGAATATGAATTTTAAATTAAAGTTTTTAATTGATAATAAAAAATTGGTTAGTTATAATGGTTATGCTTTTATTGATGAGTGTGGGCATTGCATTATAATTACTTATGGGGAAAGTCGCAGAGATAATATATCAAAATATTTAAATGGTTTACTTCCATCATTCAACGGATAGGATGTGGATTTCCTAAATCCAAAATGCTGGTTCGATTCCTGCTGGAAGTACAAAAATTATAATTATGAAAGGAAGTAAAAATTTTCCGAAAGTATCATCAGAACAATTTGCAAAAGCAAGAGATTCTGTAAAAATAACAATTAAAAGAAAATATATGAAACCTATTATATATAGGAATTTATGCCCTTGTAATTCAATGGATAGAATGTAGGCTTTCGACACCTACAGTTGCGGGTTCGAGTCCTGCCAAGGGTACAAATATTTTTAATGGTAAATTATTATGACTAAAGAAGAGTTTGAAAATCTAAAAAAACGATTTCAAGAAACAATATATAGAAATACAATGATAATGACGTATATTGAATTTAATTTGGGAAAGATTAAATTAAATAATGAAAAAATTCAAAAATTGTTGGATTTTTTTATTGAAATTGAAGATTATGAATTATGTGCTAAATTACAAAAACATCAAATTAAAATGAATAATGCATCCGTGGCGCAATTGGATTAACGCATCTGACTACGAATCAGAAGAATGGGGGTTCGAATCCCTTCGGGTGTACTAAAGTTTACACATTATTGTATTTATGTAATAACTTAATTTAAATGAGAAAAACAAACACATCATAATTTGTTCTTGCTGACAAATTATGGTTAGAATGAAAATTCAAAAAAAGAGAAGCAAGAAACAACCAATGAAATATTGGTTGGTGGAATTCACGCTTATGAGTGGTGAAGTCCTACAGTTTTATGTTAAAGCACTTACACAATTTGATGCTTATGAAAAAGCAGATGGATATGTGTACTGGCTTGATAACAAAAAATTAAAAAATAAATTAAGTAAATTTAGGCTTATGCCTTAATTAAAATTGCGGGGGAAACCCTGCAACATGC
>Ga0315274_10009132_pt1 | contig 14356 bp, 7 predicted proteins | sample YL17G02_20_MG_FD_203700 | JGI IMG/M metagenome (GOLD analysis project Ga0315274, IMG submission 203700) | Sediment microbial communities from Yellowstone Lake, YNP, Wyoming, USA - YL17G02_20 | ecosystem: Environmental > Aquatic > Freshwater > Lake > Sediment | place: USA: Wyoming | collected... | reverse complement strand
GGAAAAGAAATCCTGCGAGAGATTGACGTCGGGCTGGAGAACGCGAAGCCCCATCTCCCGCGCGACGCCGATGTAGACGCCCAGCTTCTCGCTCGTCCCTCCACGGATCTCGTTGGTGAGGAGAGCGGCCATGAACTCCGCCGGGTAGTGGGCCTTGAGGTAGGCGGTGCGATAGGTGGTCACGGCGTAAGCGGCGGAGTGGGACTTGTTGAACCCGTACTCGGCGAATCGCGAGATCGTGTCGAAAATCTCGTCCGCCAACCCAGCGTCAATGCCGTTGTCCGCACATCCCTTCTCGAAGGCCTCGCGCATCTTGCGCATTTCACCCGGTTTCTTCTTCCCCATGGCGCGGCGCAGAACGTCCGCCTGGCCCAGGGAAAAGCCGGCCAGTGTGCTCGCCACCCGCATCACCTGCTCCTGATAGATCATCAGACCGTACGTCTCTCTGAGGATCGCCTCCATGGCGGGATGCAGGTACTCGATCGGCTCCCGGCCGTGCTTGCGGTGGATGAAGGAATCCATGAACTGCATAGGGCCGGGGCGGTAAAGGGCGATCAGCGCCACAATGTCCTCGAAACAGGAAGGGACGGCCCTCTTGAGCATCTCGCGCATGCCGGAGGACTCGACTTGGAAGACCCCGAAGCCGTCGCCCCGCTGGAGCAGTTCGTAGGTCTTGCGATCCTCCAGACCGATCTGGGCCCAGTCGATCTCCACGCCGTGGTTTTCCCGCACGAGGCGAATGCAGTCCTCGATGATCGTGAGGTTCTTCAGCCCCAGGAGATCGATCTTGAGCAGACCCACCTCCTCCACTTCGACCATGTTGTACTGAGTGATCACCTCGCCTTTGCCCGATTGCACGTAGAGCGGGAGGGTCTCGATCAGGGGTCTCCTGGACACAACCACGCCGGCGGCGTGCATCCCCGGCTGCCGCACGGAACCCTCGATCCGCATGGCGCGGTCCAGGAGTTCCTTGATCTGGGGGTCCGAGTCATGGAGGTCGCGAAGGTCGGGCGAATCCTCCAGACTGCTTTGGATCGTGACCTTTGGGCCCTCGGGAATCATCTTGGCCACGCGGTCAACGACGTTGAGGGGCATACCCATGACCCGCCCCACGTCGCGCACCGCCGCTTTCGCCTTCATCGTGTTGAAGGTGATGATGTTGGCCACGTTCTCCTTGCCGTATCTCTCGCGCACGTAGTGGATGACTTCCTCTCGGCGCAGAGGACAGAAATCGACGTCGAAATCCGGCGCGCTCACACGGTCCAGATTCAGAAACCGGTCGAAGATCAGGCCGTGTTCGATGGGGTCGAGGTCGGTGATCCCCAGCGTGTAAGCCACCACGCTGCCCACCCCTGAACCGCGCCCCGGCCCAACGGCAATGCCTTTCTCGCGGGCGTAGCGGACGAAATCCCAAACCACCAGGAAGTACGAGATGAACCCGGTCTTGGCGATGACGTCGATCTCCGAGTTCGCCCGTTCCGTCAGCGCGGGCGTGGCCTCTCCGTACCGCCACTCGATCCCCTTGCGAACGAGTTCGCGCAGGTACGCCTCGGCGCTCTTGCCCTCCGGCGGCCTGAACTCCGGCAGCAGGTTCTGCCCCAGCTTGATCTCGGACTGACAACGTTCGGCGATGGCGACCGTGTTCTCCAGGGCGCCCGGAACGTGCCCGAACAGCCGGCTCATCTCCTGCGGGGATTTCAGATAGAACTCCTCGACGGCGAAGCGGAAACGTTTCTGCTCTTCGAGCGTCTTGCCCGTGCCGATCGCCAGCAGGAGGTCCTGGGTTTTCGCGTCCCCCGGGTGGATGTAGTGCGAGTCGTTCGTCGCCACGACGGGCAGCCCGGTGCGTCTGGCAATCTCGAGCAGTTGCTGGTTGATCGGTTTCTGCTCCGGCAAGCCGTGGTCCATCAGCTCGATGTAGAAGTGATCCGGCCCCATGATCCGGGCAAAATCGTCCGCCGCCCGCTCGGCGTCCTTTCGACGCCCCTCGCGCAGGTAATCGGAGACAACGCCCGACATGCATCCGGAGAGGGCGATGAGACCCTCCCTGCGCTCGGCCAGCAGTTCCTTGTCGATGCGGGGTTGGTAGTAAAAGCCCTCCAGATAGCCCTTGGAGACGAGGTAGCAGAGATTCTCGTACCCCGCGAAGTCCTTCGCCAGGAGGATCAGGTGCTGGCGCACGCGGCGCGCCTCGGCGGACGTGCGATCGGCAAGGGTCGTCGGCGAGAGGTAGAGCTCACAACCGATGATGGGCCGCACCTCGTATCTGGGCGCTTCCTTGTAGAAAGCCAGGGCGCCAAAAAGGTTCCCGTGGTCGGTCAGCGCGACGGCGTTCATGCCCATCTCGCGGACGCGTTCGCAAAGCGGCCCGAAATGGCTCACGCCGTCGAGGAGGCTGTACTGGCTGTGCGTGTGCAGGTGGACAAAAGGGGGCTGGGCCATCATCCGGACTCTGGCGGAAGAACTGAGGGGGCATGGCCGAGGCGGCCCTGGCGGCACGACGGTCCGTCGCCGATCCCGTGTTGCTCATCCTATGCCACTCTCCCCGGGAAGCCAACAGGAATCTGGGAATTCCGGTCCCACGGAATTCCCGCACCTGAGGGGAATCACCGAATCCCCGTTGCGACCCTCCCCTGTCTCTGCTACAAATCCATTGCTACCCAGGCCGCTTTGCCATCGAGCGGCCGGAAACGGAAAGATGCCATGAAAGCCCTCATCCTGGCGGCCGGACAAGGCCGTCGGCTCTCTCCACTGACGGACAACTGCCCGAAGTGTCTGCTTCCGCTGGGCGAAACCACCTTTATCGAGTTTCAGATTGGCATGCTGCGTCGAGCCGGAGTCGCGTCGATCGGCGTCGTCACCGGCTTCCGCGCCGACCGCGTTCGGGAAGTCTGCGGCGCCGACCTCGAGTATTTCCACAATCCCGACTTCGAGACGACGAACAGCCTCTTCTCCTTCATACAGGCCGCCGATTTCGCCCGGGAGGGATGCCTGGTCCTGAACTCGGACGTGGTCTTCCATCCGTCGCTCCTTGATCTCGTGCTTGCCGACGCGAGGAGCAACGTTCTTCTCGTGGACTTCCATTCCCATCTCGGCGAAGAGGAGATGAAAGTGGTCTGCGACGGAGCGGGGCGAGTGGTCCGGATCTCCAAGGACATCGCGCCGTGGGATGCGGAAGGAGAGAATCTCGGTTTGGTCCGCCTGGGAGAAGAGGGCGCGTGGGCCCTCATGGACGTCGCCCATGAGGCGAGCGACAAGGGACATCGCAATCTCTGGGTCCCGCAGGGAATCGCCCGCCTCTTGGAGCGCGTTCCTTTTTACGCCGCACCGATCGGCGACCGGCCTTGGATCGAAGTGGATTACTGCCACGATCTGCGCCGGGCCCAGGAGGAGATCTATCCCCTTTGCATGAAGGCGTAAGATTGCTCCTTCGGAGCGGAGGCTTTTCGACCGAATGGAACGGGGAAGCGACGTCCTCTTACGGATGCGGGGAATCGTGAAGGATTTTTCCGGCACGCGCGCGCTTGACAACGTCGATTTCGACGTGCGGTCAGGGGAAGTGCACGCCCTGATCGGCGAGAACGGCGCCGGCAAATCCACGTTGATGAACGTCCTGGCGGGCCGCTTCGACGACTACGAGGGGCAGATCCTCTTTGCCGGGCAGGAAGTGCGAATGACCAATCCGCGCCAGGCGCGCGACATGGGAATCGCCGTCATTTACCAGGACTTGAGCGTCCTGGCCAATTTCACGGTCGCCGAGAACATCATGCTCGGCGAAGAGAAGGCCGGGCGCTGGACGCGCAAGCTTGATCGCGCCGCCATTGACGCCGGGGCGCGCGAGGTGATCGATTACCTTGGCTTCGATCTTGGTCCGAAGGAACGGGTCGAGGGACTCAGCAGGGCGCGCCAGTGTCTGGTCGAGATAGCGGGCGCGGTGCGCCGCAAGGTGAGGCTCCTTGTGTTCGACGAGCCGACGGCTTCCCTCGGCAGCGAGGAGGTGGAGAAGCTGTTCCAGGTGGTCGGGGACCTGAAGGGCCGCGGTCTTGGCATCGTCTACATTTCGCACCGTCTTGCGGAGCTGCCGCGCGTCGCCGATCGGGTCACCGTTTTGCGAGACGCGAAGACGGTGGGGACGGTGAGAATGGCCGAGCGCGAGCTCTCGGACCTCACGCGCATGATGCTTGGCCACGACCTTGCCGAAGTCTTCCCGCGCAAGACGAATCGACCGGGCCGCGTCGTGCTCAAGGTCGAAGGGCTCACTCGGCCTGGGGTTTTCGAGGACGTTTCCTTTGAACTGCGCGAGGGGGAGATTCTCGGGATCGCGGGCCTCGTGGGCTCCGGGCGGACGGAGATCGCGCGCGCCATCTTCGGGGCGGAGAAATCGGCGGGAGCCGTGCTATTCGAGGGGAAACCGGTAGGAGGGTCGGGACCTGCGCGGGGACGTTCGCCGGCTCTCTGTCGCGCGCGCGGGATCGGCATGGCGCCGGAGAACCGCAAGACGCAGGGCAACATCACCGGTCGGCCGGTCTCGGAGAACATCACGCTGGGCATTCTGGACCGGATCGCCGGTCGGCTGGGGTTTCAGGCGCCTGGCTGCGTCCTTTCCCGCGCGCGACGCGCGATGGATCGGATGCGCGTCGAGCCGCGGGATCCGGGGATTGAGATCCAATCCCTCAGCGGCGGAAACCAGCAGAAGGTCATCGTCGGCCGTTGGCTGGCGGCGGATCCCAAGGCGCTCATTTTCGACGAGCCGACCCAGGGGATCGACGTCGGCACGAAATCGCAGATGTACAGACTCATCGTCGACCTCGCTTGCGAGGGTCGCGCCATTATCCTGATTTCCTCGGAACTGATCGAGATCGCGAAACTGGCGGATCGCATTCTTGTTATCCGCGACGGCCGCGTGGTGCGCGAAATGCCCGGACCGGGAACGACCGAGGACGCCCTCTTCGCCGAGTGCGTTGGGGAGACTGCGCGCGCCAAGTAGGGCCCCGTCCGCAGAGTCTCAAGGAGCTCAGATACTGCATCCGCGGGGTTGGGCCGTCCAATGTGAACTCCCTCCGAGTCTCGGGGACGAGAATCCTCATGCATGACCCCTCCGACGGCGCAAGGAGCGCGGGCGACATCTGGCATTTCCACGGCTCGGCGCGGGAGATTCCTTGGGATTGACGCCCGTCGTTTCTTCCTTCATATTCCCCGGCAGCAGGATGGCCGCATGGTTCTTCCTCACAAGGTCCCTAAGGTTCTTCTCCTGGCTCTCCTCGCTGGATGCGTCTCTTGCACAGGTCCGATGCGTATGCGACACCATGATCCCAACCTCGTCACGCTGGACAACCCCTACGTCTCGGTCTTCCTCGACCGCCGAACGGGGGCAGTCGCATCGCTCCGCGATAAGACCCTCGCGATGGCGTACCGTCTGCCCGGAATCGCCTTTTCCATCGAGACGGACACGGGCCCGATCACGGTCGGCCCGCCTTCAGAGGTCCGCGAGGGGAGCCCGACGACAACTTTCGTTTTCGATGCGGCGGACCATCAGATTTCCCTGCACTATCGACTGGGACCGGAGGACCGTTTCATCGAGAAGTGGCTCGAGATCAGAACGGAAAACGACTCACCCCTTCTTGTGAGGGAGATCGTCCTCGAGGACGTCGCCCCGTCGGAGCCGTTCCGCGAGATCCACTATCACGACGACCAGACGATATGGGCCTGCCCCATCAACCTGTTTCTCCGCGCCGACAAGGGGGGGTGCTTCGCGGGGCTCGAGTATCCCTACTGGTCCCTGAAGATTCGCGGATCGGAAGGGTTCCGCCTGGGCTTTGCGCCGAACTGCGCGATCGCGCCCTTCGAGACTTTCGTCAGCGAAAAGTACTTCCTGGGGGTTTTCCAGAACGAAGGCATTTACCGATACTCCCACGGCCCTTATCCCGGCATGGGAGAGAACAAGCCGAAGCACGTCGCCTTTGAGAACACCGGCCTGGGGCAGCACTTCAAGAACGGCGTCATCGACACCTCGGCCGTGAAGCCCGAGGTCCTCGACTGGGGCGAAGTCTGGGCCATGCAGGAGTTCATGCGCCGCGTCCTGCCCGACGACCTGCCCCTCCCCGAGGACGGCTATTGGGCGTGGGTGAACGCCTGGTGGGCCCAGGCCTTCGATCTGAACGAGGACGTGATCGACGCGCTTAAGGAAGCGGGCGTCCACGACATCATGACGGGCCAGGTCTGGTACGGCCACGGCATGCATCCCAACCCGCCGCCGTATATCACGAACATGAACACGCGGCGCGATCCGGAATTCCGCGCGCCCGAGAGGTTCGAGAAGATCATTGCATACGCAAAGGAGCGCGGCGTCCACGTCAACAGCTTTTGCGTGCCGGGAACCGCCTTCAAGGATCGGCCCGAATGGCTCTCCATCGACGAGGACGGCAATCCCAGCCAATACCTGTTTGGCGGACAAGTCTCGTGTCCCGCGTGCGACGAATACATGGCCTTCATGCTCGAGCTTCTGGACTCCGCCATCACGCGGTATGACGCGCGCTGGTGGGGCTTCGACGGCCGCTGGATGAGTTTCTGGGAAGCGCCATACTATCGCCCCGGCGAGAAGGGCCTCGGCCCCGACCCCTGCTACGCCAAGAGTCACGGTCACGCTCCCGGGGACAACCTCTACCGCGAGTGGAAGAACATTCAGGGTTCCTTGCGGGAGCTCCGCCGCCGCCATCCGCGGCTTTGTCTGGAGCAGTACCTCGGCCTGAAGCGGGGCGGGCCGTGGGCGTTGCGCTACCTGAACGCCGATGACAACTATTTCGAGACGAACGGCGCGACCATGAACCGGTTCCAGACCTGGCACAACCAGAACGACCGATTCCGCCCCCCCTACAAGAACTACGCCGCCGTTTTCGGCCAGAATCCGAAGGAGTTTCAGTTCAACGTCCTCTCTTGCATCAGCGTGGCGAGCTACTGCCAGATAGGCCCCGGCCTCAACCAGCTGCGCGTCGCGGAAAGTCGCGAGTTCTTCAACAAGTGGCGCGCGTGGGCGGGCAAGAATCTCCCGTACCTCAAAGTCAAGCGCGATCTGTTCGATTGCCCCGGGTCTGGGCCGCTGGACGGCAACGCCCACATCATCAACGACCGAGGCTACATCTTCCTGTTTCGCGCCGACGCGGGAGCGTCCCAGGGCCCCGTTCGCGCATCCATCCCCCTGAATCGCCGGCTGGGTCTCGCTGACAATCCGAAAGGCGTCTTCAGACTGACCGAGATCCACCCGCGGGAAATGCGACCGCTGGGCGCGTACCACTACGGGGAGGAGTTCCTCTTCGACATGGTGACGGAAGAACCCGCCGTTGTCATCTCGTTGGAGCCGGCTGAACCAGGCGGGAAGGTCCCCCGCGTCGAGCTCAACCCAGACAGAAACGTGGAGATCGTGAGCGCCTTCTCTCAAGCCAAACCCGATGTGGCGTCCCTCGCGCCGGGGGCGCATGACGGGCCGGCGCCGTCCATCTCGACGGAAGGCTGGCACGGCGATCCAACCGCCGAGCCGGGAGGGAGTCGTTGAAAGTCACGCGAAGACGTTTTCTTGGAAGCGCGGCCGCGACGGCCGCCGTGGCCGCCGGTTCCGGCGCCTTCCCCGCCATTGTCCCCGCTTCGGCCCGCGGAGCGGACGGGGCGACTGCGCCGAGTGAGCGCGTTTCGGTCGGCATGATCGGCGTGGGGAATCAGGGGATGTTCCACACGCAAGCCCTGGCGGCTCGGTCGGACGCGCAGATCGTCGCTCTGTGCGATCCCCAGCGCGACCAGCGCGAGGCGGGCAGGAAACACGTCGAGGAGGTCTACGCCCAGCGGCGCAACGCCGGGTCCTTCCGAGGCATTGTCACTACGAGCGATTTTCGCGAGCTGCTCGCGCGGCCGGACGTCGACGCCGTCTTCATCGCCACGCCCGAGCACTGGCACGCCTTGACCGCCATCGCCGCGGCGCGGGCGGGCAAGGACATCTACCTTGAGAAAGCGATGACCGTGACGATTGCCGAGGGGCAAGCGTTGGCGCGCGTCGTCCGTCGCTATGGCCGCATTCTCCAGGTCGGCACGCAGCAACGATCCCAGTGGCAGTTCCGCCTGGCGTGCGAACTCGTTCGCAACGGCTGCATCGGCGCGCTCCATACGATTGTCGCCGGGCTGCCGAGCGGGTATCCCGGCCCTCCCGTCGCGGAGGAGCCCGTTCCGGAGGGTTTCGATTACGACATGTGGCTGGGACCGGCGCCGTGGAAACCGTATTCCGGCGACCGCGTGACGAATCTCAAGGGCTGGATGCTGACCTACGACTACTGCGTCGGCTTCCAGGCGGGGTGGGGCTCCCACCACCTCGACATCGCCCAATGGGGCAACGGCACGGACCATACGGGCCCCGTGGAGGTCGAGGGGCGGGGCGTCTTCCCCGAGGAAGGACTCAATGACACGCCGATGACGTGGCACACGGAGTACAAGTACGCCAACGGTGTGCGCCTGGTTTTCACCACGACGAACGAGAACCCCATGGGCATCCGCTTCGAGGGCGCCGACGGATGGGTTTTCGTCAATCGCGAGACCATTGACGCGCACGACAAGTCCCTCCTGAAAACCCGCTTCGCCCCGGGCGCCTTGCGCCTCTACCGAAGCGACAACCACCACGACGATTTCCTCGACTGCGTGCGCACGCGTAAAGAGCCCATCTGCCCCGTCGAGGTCGGACACCGCACGACCACGCTCTGCAATCTCAGCGACATCTCCATCCGCCTCGGCCGCAAGCTGCGCTGGGACCCGGATCGCGAGCGGTTCATCAACGACGACGAAGCGACCCGCCTCATGGCCCGCGCGACGCGCGCGCCTTGGCAACCATGAAAATAGGCTCGATGGAGAGCGCGCGCGTCTCAGGAGAGCCTCGACAGGAGAGAAACCCGATGACGAATCCTACGCCCCTTGCCCGCATCCTCGCCCATTTGGTCTTCACGACGACGCTGTCCGTTTCAGCGGCGTCGGCGGAAATCCCGAAGGGAGACCGCGACAAGATTCTCAAGGCGGCGCCGGGGGACGCGCCCGCCAAACCCAGGAAACCCCGCAAGGTCCTCGTCTTCTCGCGCATGGCGGAATTCAAGCACGCCTCGACGCCGTGGGGCGCCGAGGCGTTGCGGATCCTCGGCGAGAAAACGGGCGCCTACGAGCCGGTCCTGAGCGACGAGCCGGCCATGTTCGATCGCGACAACCTCTTTCAGTTCGACGCCGTGATCTTCAACAACAACTGCGACAGCGGCATTGAGGACCCGACGCGCCGGAAGAACCTGCTCGATTTCGTCCGCGGCGGGCGCGGCCTCGTCGGCATCCATTGCGCCGCTCATCCCAAGGATTGGCCCGAGTTCGTCGAAATGCTCGGCGGCTACTCCGTGAGTCATCCCTGGCAGAACGGCGACGCCGTCGTCATTCGGATCGAGGAGCCCGAACACCCCGTCGTGCGCGCCTTTGCCGGCGCGCCTCTCACGATCGTGGATGAGATCTACGAGTTCGATCAGTACGAGCGAGCGAAGCTCCGGGTTCTGATCTCGATCGACACGGCGAAAACGGACATGACGAAGCCGGGCATTGCGCGGAAAGACGGCGACTTCGCGCTCAGTTGGGTCCGCAACTGCGCCAAGGGCCGCGTGTTCTATTGCGAATTCGGACACGAACTCAACATCTATTGGGATCCCGCGATTCTGCGCCACTACCTGGCGGGCATCCAGTTCGCGCTGGGGGACCTCGAAGCGGATGCGGCGCCCCGGGTCGATCGCGAGAAGCGTTCTGGGGACGAATCCGGGGCGGGCGTGAAGAAGCCCTCGCAGAGCGGCGAGAGCGGCGCCCACTGACGGTCGGGCCGCGACCTCCCGATCGGGCTATCACGGTTCTTGCGCAGCAGGAACACATGCCGGCCCTTCTTGGGGAAGCGTCGACACACCCAGGGGTCGCTGCTGTCGCTCTGGCCTCTACGCCGTCGCGCTTCCAGCGTTTCCAAGGTGGGAGGCCGTCTCCGGCGGGCGACTCCCGCGAATGGCGGGACGTGTTCCGTCGGGCTCTCGGCGCCTCTTCCTGCCGTGAGACAGCCCGACCTATGGGATGTTGAAGATATACTTGTGCGTGGCGATGATGTCGCCGCTCGAACGCGTTCCGTTGGTCGAATCGTAGAGGAGATTGACGGCCGCTTCTCTTCCCTGGGCGACGAGCGGGTAATAGTAGGCGTAATTGGCCGGATCTCCGAAATCATTGATCAGGTCTGGTCCCGAGGCCTGAATGTAGTAGTCAACGAGTGTCGTCCCGTCCTCGGCGTAGTAGCCGCCATACACGTAGGGCTGCACGGTCCTCTCCGTGCCGTGCCAGAAGTTGAGGGAGTAGAAGGGACTCGTCGGCGCGGACGTGATGTAGGCGATTGGCGTCGTGATCTGCGACCACGTCCGCCACTCATCGAGGCCGTAGTCGATCGGGAAACCGTTGTTCTCGACGCGGTACGCTTCGAGGCCGACGCGGAGGGTCCGGATGTCGTTATAGGCGCGGCTTACCTTCGACCGCACCTGGGCCTCGAGAAAATTGGGGACCGCGATCGCCGCCAGGATGGCGATGATGGCGACGACGATGAGGAGCTCGATCAGGGTAAAGGCGCCGCCTTCGCTTTCTCGTCTTCTGCTCATCGTGATTCTCCTCTTCTCCATCCGTTCGCCCGGGTTCCCGGCTCCGATTCAGGATGAGCGTTCGGCGTTCAATATGCAAGGCCCAAACACCAAGTTCCGAGCAGCGGCTTGCAGGAGAGCGCTTTGTAGGAGAGGCTTGACTATCCCCAGTTCGTGCGCTAACCTTCGAGCACAAGCAGCGTCTTCCGGGGTGAGCCGCGTCTCCTTCGATTCCCGGGAGCGCCGCGAGGGAGGCCGTGGAACCGGAGCCGCGGGCCCTGCCCAGCCACTTCGGGGGGCTAGGGCCTCGCAGCGACAGCGGGATGGCGTCAACGGCTCGGGACCACCACGGACCTGAAAGTGGGAACGGTCGTGTGCCTCGCGCGCTCAGAAACGCGTGGCGATCGGCGGTGCCGGAGATGTCCATAGCGGATTGTTTTTTCAACGAGGACTGCGTTGAAGGGTGCGTGCGGCGCGTCGCGGACGGCGGTGTTGATCTGATCATAACCGATCCTCCCTACGGGATAGGCGGAGGCGAGCTGCACAAACACTACAACCGCAAGGAGGAGTACGTCCTCGACGGGTACGTTGAAGTTCCTCGGGACGAGTACGCCGGCTTCAGCGCCAACTGGATTCGCGAAGCGGAGCGAATACTCAGACCTGGGGGCTCCATCTATGTTGTTTCCGGGTACACAAATCTAGTGCACATTCTGAATGCTCTTCGCTCCACAAGGTTGCAGGAAGTGAATCACGTGGTATGGAAATACAACTTCGGAGTCTACACTAAGCGCAAGTTCATCTCTTCGCACTATCATGTTCTCTACTACGTCAAGCCAGGTGGACCTGTCACCTTCAATGCACACTGCCGTTGCGGTCCGCACGAGAAAACCCCTGACAATAGGTCAATGAACTACGCCGATCGGGAAGACGTGTGGATAATCAATCGGGAATACAAGCCTGGTAGGAAGAAGAACAAGAACGAACTCCCGACTCAACTGCTGGTGAAACTCATCCAGTATAGCAGCAACGAGGGCGATCTTGTGTGCGACCTGTTCCTTGGGAGCTTCTCAACGGCTAAGGTAGCCCTTGGACTCAACCGAAGAGCGCTCGGGTTCGAGATAAGCAAGGTGGCCTTCGAGCACCAGATGAAAGAGATGCAGCGCATTGTGCCCGGTTCTCTTCTTCGTGGTTTGCGAGAGCCGGAAGAGTCCAGACTGCCAAAGCAGGGCAAGCCATGGGCTGATTCGGACAAGTCGGCTGTCTGGGGAGTGTACCAACGGCTGCTTGCCCGTGGCGGAACAAAGAAGTCTGCGGTCGAGACCTTGTGCAAGGAGTTCGGACGGGGCAAGTGGTCCATTGAGAAAGTCCTGGGGCAAATGGAAAGCAAGGAACGCGAGCGAAAGCAGCTTGAACTGTTCGCCACGAACTAGAGGGAGTCGGAGGGGCGGCGGGAACTCGGAAGATGCAAGACGTGATGGCTCTCGTGGAGAGAATTGCTGAGATCGGCGCTCAGTCGCCTATGCCGACGGACGTCCCGTCCCTCTCTCGATGTCTTCAGCAAGTCTGGACACTCGCCCTGTTGCAGGTTCCCTTTGGGCGTTATGGAACGGCTGTTCCGCAGAGAACCTCGACCCAATGCCGAGCCTGGACGCCCGTGGCGTGGCGGATCTGGTGGCGGCAGCTGAAGCCGCAGGCGACGATCGTGGCGTCGGCGGGCCGGTTTCGGATCGCGGGGAAAAGCCGCTCTTCGCCCACCTGCATCGAGAGTTCGTAGTGCTCCTTCTCATAGCCAAAGGAGCCCGCCATGCCGCAGCAGCCCGAATCGATGAGCGAAACGCTCAACCCCTCGACCCGGTCGAGGATTTCTTTCATCGTCGTCTGGGAGAAGAGCGACTTCTGATGACAGTGGCCGTGGATCAAGATGCGCTTCTCGCCGGAGGTGAAGCCGCAATCGAGTCGCCCTTCCCTTAGTTCCAACGCCAGAAACTCGTCGATGGGCAGCACGTTTTCCTTGATCCGCTTGCCGAGCTCCGCATCGTCGATGAGGTCGGGGAGATCGTCGGTAAGCGCCGACGCGCAGCCCGGTTCGCACACGACGATCTTCAGGCCTTGCCGAATATAGGCGTCGAGATTGCGCAGCGTTTTCTCGCCCTCGCGCTTCGCCTCGCGGAGAAAACCGTGGGAGATGCGCGGCCGCTGGCAGCATCCGGCCCGCGCCAAAACGACCTCGTAGCCGCACGACTCGAGCAGTTCGACCGCTGAGACGCCGACGCGCGGCTCGTGGTAGTTCATATACGTGTCGTCGAAGAGAACGACCTTCTTTGCCCCGCCCGCGTTTCGGCGCGGGCGCCGGTTGAACCAAGGGAGGAAGGGTCTGCGCGCGTACTCTGGCAGAACTCGTCGCGCGTCGATGCCGGCGGCTTTCTCCAAGGTCTTTCGGAAAAGGGTCGTTCTCTGAACGGCGTTGACGATCGGCGCGGGCCAACCCGACAGGACTCGCGCCATGAGCGTGGAGCCGGCGACGAGTTTCTCGCGCAGAGGGGCCCCATTCGCGTCGTGGAACTTCTGCAGGAACTCGCTCTTGAGGCGCGCCACGTCCACGTTGCTGGGGCATTCGGACTTGCACGATTTGCACGAGAGACACAGGTCGAACACTTCGAAAAGCCGGCGGCTCGTCATGCCATCGGGGCCGAGTTCGCCCGTCATGGCGAGGCGCAAGGCGTTCGCGCGACCGCGGGTCGAATCCTCTTCGTCGCGCGTCGCGCGATAGCTCGGGCACATCGCGCCTTCCACGGTCTGTCGACATGCGCCGACGCCCGTGCAGAGTTCCACGGCCGCCGCCATGGTTCCGTCTTCGCGGTAATGATACTCGGTGGGCGGGCGGGGAGTCTTATACCTCGGCCCGAAGCGCAGGTCCTGGTCCATCGGAGCCGGGTCGACGATGATTCCCGGATTCATCAGGTTCGCGGGATCGAAGACCCGTTTGACCTCGCGGAAAGCGTCGTAGATCCGGCTGCCGTAAAAGCGCTCGATGAACGGACTGCGCGTGCGCCCGTCCCCGTGCTCGCCGCAGAAGGAGCCGCCGTACTCGCGCACGAATTCGAAGGCGCCGCTCGCGATGATTTTCATGCGTTCGATGTCGTCCTGCCGTTTGAGGTCGAGGATCGGACGCACGTGAATCAGGCCGACGCCCGCGTGGGCGTACATCGCGACTTCCGTGTCGTTCTCCTTGCAGAGCTTGAGGACCCGATCGATGTAGTCCGGCAGATGTCGAATCGGCACGGCGGAATCCTCGATGAAGGCGAGGGGCTTGCGCTCGCTCTTCATGCCCAGCATTAGGCCAAGGCCGCTTTTGCGCAGGGACCATACCCGCGCCTGGGCGGCTTTGTCCTTCTGCATCGGATAGGAGAAACCGAAACCTTTGCCGCGCAAGTCCGCAACAAGGCCCTCGAGCTTTGACGTCACTTCGTCGGGCGTTTCGCCGAAGAACTCGACGACGAGGATCGCGGCCGGCTCGCCCTCAATGAAACCGCACAGAGGAGCGATGGACAGGTTGCTGCGCGCCAGCCCAATGGTCGCGCGGTCCATGATCTCGACGGCAGAGGGGCGGTGCTCCAGAATCGGCTCCACGGCGCGGACCGCTTCGAGCAGATCGGCAAAGTGAACCGTGCAGAGGCCCGCGCATTTGGGGAGGG
>Ga0315274_10009130_pt1 | contig 14357 bp, 13 predicted proteins | sample YL17G02_20_MG_FD_203700 | JGI IMG/M metagenome (GOLD analysis project Ga0315274, IMG submission 203700) | Sediment microbial communities from Yellowstone Lake, YNP, Wyoming, USA - YL17G02_20 | ecosystem: Environmental > Aquatic > Freshwater > Lake > Sediment | place: USA: Wyoming | collected... | reverse complement strand
AGCGCTTTGCCAGCGTGTTGGTAACCGAAGTCTTGTTGATGATCGAGGTTTTGTTGATAATCTAGGTTTTGTTGACAATCGAGATCCCAGAGGATTCGTGGAAGTCTTGTCGATGATCGAGGTCTTGTCGACAATCTAGGTTTTGTTGACAATCGAGGTCGTAAGGGATTCGTGATGGAATTCCAATTCGTTGTAGAGGACAGAGAGCAGAAGCTCACCATAGAGGAGAAAGACGGTCTCTGGCTTGCCAAGTTTGATGACGATACCATCGAGGCCGAGATTGTTCCCGTTGCACCCAGCACGTTCTGGATCAATGTCTCAGGGAGGTCCTTTGTCGCTTATGCAGTCGAGAACGAGGGGAAATCTTACGTGTCTGTCGCCGGCCGGCAGTATTGCATCGCAAAATCGGCTCCCGGAGCGAGAAGGCAATCCGACATCGGCGGGACTCTCAAGACCGAGGAAGTAGTTGGCGCCCCAATGCCCGGTGTGATTGTGAAGGTGCCCGTCAGTGAGGGAGAGGTCGTGACGGCCAATCAGGTCTTGGTAGTCGTTGAATCCATGAAAATGGAAAACAACGTACGCGCTCGTGGTGAGGCACGCGTCAAACGCGTGCACGTGAAGGCAGGCGACTCGGTGAACTTTGGCTCACCTCTTGTTGAGCTCGAGCCGGTTTCCAAATAGCCGTTGAATCTCTTCAGCACTTCCGCACAGGACAAGAAAGCCGCTCAGCGTGGATGTCTTCGTAGTCGATTCTGATAGCAGGGAGGAACCCGATGCTCAGAGATAAGATCGAATCCGTGATCAGCAGGGTCGTCGACAACAATCTCTGGCGTCAGAATAAGTGCTTTAATCTCATTCCCTCTGAAACGACGCCGAGTCTCCTCGTGAAGCTCTGCGAAATATCTGATCCGGCAGGCAGATACGCCGAACACAGGACACTCAAGGGGAAAGAGATCTATTTCTACCAGGGCACAGATTTCATACGCGACGTTGAAGAAGAGACCAGAGCCGCCGTGTGCGAGTACTTCGGATGCACGAGGGCAGAGCTGAGGCCGATAAGCGGGCAGATGGCGAACGAAATCGTTTTCAAAGCCATGGTGAAGTTCCTGAACAGAGACGCGACTCCCGGAGTGCCCCTCACGCGCATGAGAGCCGTCATGAACAACGAGCTCACCAAAGGCGGCCACCTGAGCAGTCAGCCGATGGGAGCCCTGTTCAACTACGTGGAGATTGACCCAACGACGGGAAAAGAGAAGGTGGTCAATTTTCCCGTGCTCAAGGACAATCCTTATCGCACGGATGTTTCTAAGCTCGAAGAGCTAATGATGACGGCAAAGCCGGAGCTTGTTGTCTTCGGAAAGAGCATGTTCATTTACCCCGAACCTGTGCGCGAGGTTGCTCGGGTCGCAGCCCTCTTGAATCCTCGGCCCACGCTCATGTACGACATGGCGCACGTACTCGGTCTGTACGGTGCTTTTCAGGAGCCGCTCCGTGAAGGGGCCGACCTGGTCACCGGGAGTACTCACAAGACTTTCTTCGGCCCGCAGAGAGGGGTCGTAGCGAGTTCAATCGACAAGGGTGCACCTAACGCCGGCCTGTGGACCGAAATCAAGGGCCGCGCCTTCCCGGGTTCCACAAGTAACCATCATCTTGGAACGCTTCTGGGATTGCTCTTGGCAGTCCACGAGATGAACGCTTTCAAGAAAGAGTACCAGGCGCAGGTCATCAAGAACGCGAGGGCGTTCGCGGGCTATCTCAAGAAGCACGGGCTCGATGTTGAAGGAAACCCTGAGGACGGTTACACGCAGACTCACCAGGTGATCTTACGAGTCAGGAAGTACGGGACCGGAGAGGAAATAGCTCACAGACTCGAACGGAACGGCATCATCGTCAACTACCAGGCTCTCCCCGACGACGAGAGTTTCATAAACTCGAGCGGAATAAGGACCGGCGTTCAAGAAATGACGAGATTCGGGATGAAAGAAACCGACTTTGAGCTGTTGGCCGGACTAATGGCGGACGTCGTCATACGCAACAGCAACGTCGGCGAAGTTGTCGAAAAGGAAAGAGCAAAGTTTCTCAAGATGCAATATTGCCTGCCCGGCGAGGACGCCGTCCCGCTTGCGGCGAACGTGCTGGCTTCGCTACTGCACGAATCCGTCTACGTTAGGGAGTTTGCGGACAATCTTGCGAACGCCGCTGTCCTGCTGGAAAAAAAGGGTTAGCTGCGCCCTGAATGTTGAAGTTTCCAGGAAGAGGAAGCGTTGAGGCGGGCAGCAGAGCCAGAACTCAACCCGTGTGACGGGCGGATTTTCAAGGTTTTCCTTGTATCCAACGCCAGCAGCTTAGAAGCCCCGTCAGTCCGGCAGAGCAGGCCCGAGCATTTCGGCAAGTCTCTCCCCGCAAAACGAGACGTAGTTCTTGCACTTCAAGTCGCGCACATTCAGCTTGTGATACTTGTCTCGTCCTTCCGTTGTGCCAAGGTCACAGTCGATCAGCTCCGAGCAGAAGGGGCTTTCGAACTTCTTGGTGAAACCATCGTAAAGCTCGCGCGTGAGACCATAGATTCTTTCTTTGTCCTCGGCGGGCTTACTCCTTCCGTAGACCAAGCCCAGTGCCATCAGAGCACCGGTCAGTGCTCCACACACCGAGCCTTTTCTTCCCATGCCCCCACCGAAGGGAGTTGCGATACAGGGGATAGACGGAGTGCACTTTCTCAAGTGTTCTGCGGCGGCCAGAAGAACGCTCTCGGCACAGTTATAGTCCGTGTCGGTGAAAAGGGAGACGGCCCTTGCAGCAATGTGATTTCTGCCTGCTTCCGAATCGCTCGTGTGTCCCATGGTACTCCTCCTTTATCCCCATGCTAGAGGAAGCATCATAACGCGTCAATCGGAAACGAAGTGCCTGGCAACAAAAAGCAGAAGGGGCGACCTGGAGCGAAACCCCAGTCTTGAGCTCAAGAAGTTGAACTTCTGTCTTTCTGGCGCGAGCGGTCACAGTGTTGGTTCCCTCGCCCCGCGAGCTGTGCTATCATGGGGAAGCCTTTGACGTCATCGCAGTGAATTTGTTAGAGCGGGACTGAGCTCGGGAGGATTCGATGAGGCTTAAGACCATATTGGTTGAGCTCGCTCACCATGTTCCTTTTAGCCTATTCAGCGCAGCTGCAGGCATGACCGTCATTGCGTTAGTTAGCATATCCATGGGTGACCGTTTCGGCGGAAGCGTGGCGACTGCACCTACTCGCGAACGTAGTCGTACCGAAGCACCTTCCTTAGGCTCTGAGGTCGAGACAACAACCGTGGCAAAAAGTGGGGGAAGGGGGGAACGTGAGACAGAAGCCGAAGGCGCGAAAGTGGCTCACGAACTCCTGCCCAGTTTCTTCGAAAAGATGTTTCACGTATTTCATCCACTTCACATATTTCTTAGCGCGGTTGCTACCACAGCCATGTTCTGGAGGTTCGACCGCAGATTGGTGAGAGCTATTCTCACCGGAATTGTTGGATCGGTGGGAATCTGCGGCGTCAGTGACATTTTCTTTCCCTTTGTGGGCGGTCTTGCTAGCGGTAGGAGGATGACGCTTCACGTCTGTGTCGTCGAGCATCCATGGTTGATTCTGCCGTCGGCCGCCGTCGGAGTTTTGGCCGGTATTGTTGCAGTCCGGGCTTTGACCAGGAGGAAGTCTACAATCTTCTCACATTCAAGCCACGTGTTCGTGAGCTCGATGGCTTCGCTTCTTTACCTGATCTCATTCGGTTTTGCGGATTGGACGCACGGTCTCTTGAGCGTGTTCGCGATTGTAGTTGTTGCCGTGGTGGTGCCATGTTGCACGAGTGACATAGTGTTCCCCTTGCTCCTGGCCTCGTCCGAAGCCAGGACACATATGGTGTGCGCCCACGGGCATTCGCACGAGGAGGGAGGCAGTAACCACTAGCACGGGCACGAAGCCGGGACTGACCCGTTGGTTCTCGAGAGAGTTGAGAAAGACATTGCCTTGAGGGGTCGCATGCCTCTCCTGGAAGACGCAGTCGGTTGGATTTCGTCTATCTGCGGCCCTCACAAACGGACGGCATTTCCGATGATCTGTTTTGAGCGGGGTTTGACCTGTCGCTTGAGCGCGGTTCAACCTGTCGTTTGACCGGTAGGCGCCTGGAGACGTCATGATTCTTATTATCATCTCGCTCATCGCGATTTTGGCTGCGATTTTCACGGCTGTTGCCTGTTCTCGGGTCCGCGTTCCTCGGAAGCCTGGCTTGGAGGGGATCGAGGATCGTGAAGCCGCCCAGGCCTACGATCGAATCAGCCGTTGGCCGCAGTTCCGTCTTCTCAGGCGCATGATTGCGGGTAAGCTGGCCACGTATCGGCCGACCGGAACACTTGCGGATATCGGTTGCGGCCCGGGTCGCTTGACTAGCCTGCTTGCCCAACTGCACCCCGATCTTCATGTTGTAGGGATTGATGCTTCCGAAGAGATGATTCTTGCCGCGGTTTCCATCGCGTCTTTACAGGGTCTCTCGGAACGAGTCACGTTCCGAGAGGGAGATGTCGCAAATCTGCCCATGCCAAATGAGACACTCGACTTCGTTGTAAGCACGATGTCTTTGCATCACTGGTCGAACCCTGGCGGCGGTCTGAGCGAAATCCACCGCGTGCTCAAGAAGGGAGGGCAGGTTCTCCTATTCGACCTCAGGAGGGATTCCCGGTGTTTCTTCTACTGGCTCATGAAATTTGCGCAGGTGGTTGTTGTGCCCAGCGAAATCCGGCGTGTGAACGAACCGCTGGGATCGATCCTCTCCAGTTACACTCTTGCTGAGCTCGAAGGCCTGCTGGCGGGGTCTCCGTTCAAGGAGTCGAAGATAGAGGGTGGTGCTGTGTGGATGTCCGTATGGGCACGCAAGAGTTAGCCGGAAGCTGCGCCTATCGAAGCACGCGGCAGGACTCCATGCTAGCTGCACTTGCATAATTAGGCCATTTGGTTCAACATCATTCTGCTGGAGCAGAGCGCATGGCGAGAAGGAAAGTACACATCACCGTTCTGATGGAGCAAGGTTCATGACAAAAAGAGGGGTACAGATCAATCGCGCACCGGTGCTGACCCTGTGGGCAGCGGTCGTGGCCGAGCGGCTCGGCTATGACCATGAAACGGCGTTAACGCTGGGCAGGGCAGTGGCCGGGCTGAATGCCCAATCAAAGGGACGGCGGCTGGGCATCTTTGAAGAGTCTAAAGACCGATTGGATGAGGGTAGGTTGAAAGCACGAGAGGCCGGCGGGCAGTTTATGGTGCTTGTGTTGGGTCGGCAAGTCCCTGCCATCCGGACCCCTCACGGCATACGTGCGACAGTCGAGGGTAACCCAATGGACCCACAGAGCGTCCGGCGCTATTTGGAGCAGAAGTTCGGTCAAGATTTGGATGATGTGCAGGCGACGCTGGAATCGTTGGCCAAGGCTTACCAACCAGATAAGCTGGCGACCCAGGCGTACTCACTCTACGAGAAGTTCCGGCCCAGCGTGCCTGAAGGACAAAAGGGCTGGGGCGCCAAGGGCGAATTGGATCTGAACTACATCCGCTCGTTGGCCAAGTGATATATTGTTGCAGCCGGAAGTGCGGCCGAGTAGAGCGTTGACGCGACATTGAGCGCGGCGTATTCAAGCATTAAGAGGTTTCTCAGGGAGCCGGTCATGGAGACCATGCGTCAGAGGGAGCCTCAATCGATCCGCGAGTTTGTCGAGATATGGTATTCTGAATCAACTCGAAAGCAGTTGAAAGAAATAACCATCAGGTAGCAGTTGCTGCTAAGCTGCCACTAGTAGCAATTTACCACTAAGTGTTCCGCGGAAGTTGCACAGTGCAGTCACAACATGCCTAAGATCCTGCCTTGATCGATGGATCGTTGACGCGTACGTCGCAGGAGTGAGCACTATGACTGAGATCTCTCGAATCACAGATGAGCTCCGACGTGCGTTCAGCGGCGATCCTTGGCACGGACTTCCTCTGACCAGGATCCTGGCCGGAGTGTCTGCTCGCGATGCTGCCGCCCGCCCGCTTCCGACGGCGAACTCCATATGGGAGATCGTTCTTCATGTCTCGGCGTGGATTGGTGAGGTAAACCGCCGCCTCCGAGGTGAAACGCCGGGTGAGCCAGCCGAGGGTGACTGGCCTACGCTAAGGGACGCTAGTGACGAGGCATGGGAGCGAACGAAGGCGAATCTTACTGACGCGCATGAGGCTCTGCTTCAGGAATTGGAGTCCGTTCCAGAGAAGCGTCTCTGGGACACCGTTGGCCCACCTGCGCGAGACCGAGCCCAAGGCACGGGAACCAGCTTCTACGTGATGCTTCACGGTCTGGTCCAGCACAACGTGTACCACTCGGCTCAGATCGCCACCTTACGCAGGGTGTTAGCGGAAAGGCAGCAGGGTTGAAGTTGCATCCAGGCCAGTCAGGCTATTCACATTTGCCGGTAGGGGTTGCGGGGTGCCTCTGCTCGCGATGCTGTGTAAGCAACCCTGGGTGGGATTCATACAGGGGAACGCAACTCTCGAATTCAACCAAATCGTCCGATTGGAGTTCTCGTACGATTGACGGTCGCCGGGCTGCACGGTTTGCTGCGAGGCCAATCTGACTCACGAGGAGGCACCGCCGTGGAGAGCAATGCTGTGATTGAGACAATGCTTAATAGGAAATCGATTCGGAGCTACAAGGACGAATCGCCGTCCGACGAGACAATAGAGACAATCGTGCGCGCGGGACAGCAGGCCCCCTTTGCCTCGCAACTCTACAGCGTCTTGCTGTCGAGAAAGAAGGGTAATCCGTTTGGCGCGCCTCTGCTGTTCACGATCTGCCTGGACGTGCACAAGCTTGAACTCATCATGGCTCGTCGAAACTGGCGGTTCGCGACGAATGATGTAGACATTTTGATACTGGGGATTCAGGACGCGGCCCTGATGGCAGAGAATATGGTCATTGCCGGGGAGAGCCTCGGGTTGGGGAGTTGTTTTCTGGGGGCGGCCCCGCACATGGCGGACCGTATTGCCAAGGAATACGGATTGCCAAAGCGAGTGTTTCCGATAGTACAGCTCGCGATGGGGTATCCGGCAGAGGAGGTGGCGCCTCGGCCGCGTTATCCAATGGAGTTTGTTCTCTTCGAGGACGCTTATCCCGAGTTTAGTGATGAAACGATTGAACGCGCAATGAAGCAAATGGATGACGGGTATCTGGCCCAAGACTACTATCGTAAGGCACAATACATGATACCTCTGGAAGAGAATCGCAGGGAGACTTACAGCTTTGATAGCTACGGATGGACGGAACACATATCGCGGAAGTGGGGGCAGTGGCATCCGTCACCCGACGAATTGCTGGCCCAATTGTCAAATCGAGGCTTCAATATTTCCGGCCGCGATCAAACAGGTTAAAGGACACAGGTCAGAGGAGACAGGCTAGAGAAAGCAGGCAGAGAGTGGCAAGGAAACCTCGAGCATACCCTAGCCTAGAGGAACACGATGATCTACGAAATCACAATTGAGAACGCAACGGCGGCGGACCTCTGGAGAAGCATCTCGACGATTAATTCCTCAGACTAGATCTCAAATTCCTCCATGTACTGCGGAGCCGTAACCTGCCAGCCGTCTTTGGAACTGATGTAATCAGCCAGGCTCGAGATGGAATCCTGTTCGCCGTGGGTCAAGAATACGCGGCGCGGCGGCGCGGCGAAACCTCCGAGCCAGCGCTTTAGGTCGTCCATGCCCGCGTGGGCGGAGAAGCCCTCGATCTTCTCGATTCTGATGCGTACCGGATAAGATTGACCGTGTATTCGGACGGGAGAGACGCCATCCAGTATCAGGCGTCCGAGCGTACCCACGGCCTGGTATCCGACGAAAAGCAGGACGGACTTAGGGTCGGTGATGTTCCTCGCTAGATGGTGCTTGATGCGCCCCCCGGTGATCATTCCCGAACCAGACATGAGGACCACGGGCCCCTTGAACCGGTCGATCGCCTTGGATTCTTCCGCAGATTCCACCAGTCTGAGCTCCGGAAACTTGAAGGGGGAGCCCCCGTTCTCAAAGAGTGCTCGCGTCTCTTCGTCCAGGTACTTCCTGTAATGCTCGAATACCTTTGTGATCTCTACCGCCATGGGGCTATCCAGAAAGATCCTCACCAGGGGCATGCAGTGCTCGCGTCTCAAGCGGCCGAAGTGATACAAGAGCTCCTGCGCACGCTCGATGGCAAATGTAGGAATGAGAACGTTACCGCCTATCTTCACGGTATTGGAGATGATGTCACAGAGTTTTTCGTCCACGTGCTGGGCGTCTTCGTGGTTGCGATTTCCGTAGGTGGATTCCATGACAACGTAATCGGCTCGCTTGATGGCTGTGGGATCGTTGAGAAGAGGTCTGTCATACTGGCCGATATCACCTGAAAAGATGATGTTCTGCGTCCCGCCTTCGTTTTGAACGACTATCTCGAGAGTGGCCGAGCCGAGGATGTGGCCGGCATCGTAGAAGCAGATCTTGACCCCGTCGTTCAAAGAGACGTACTTCTCGTAGGGAACGGCCTCGAGTAAAGGAAGACACCTGTCGACATCGTGCACCGTGTAAAGAGGTACGTCTGCATGGGGTCCTTTTCGACCTTCCTTCAAATGCCGCTTTTTCTTGAACGCCGTATCTTCCTCTTGCACTCTGGCGGAATCCATGATTACGATCGGAAGCATCTCTCTTGAAGCAGAGGTCAGGAGAATCTTGCCGGCAAAACCCTCCCGGACAAGCTTGGGAAGCAGACCGGAGTGATCCAAGTGCACATGAGTCAAGAGAACATAATCGATCTGCTCAGGAGACACAGGGAAGGGCTCCCAATTTCTGTAGGAATATTCGCGCTCCTGGAACATTCCGCAATCGACGAGGATCTTGACTCCCCCCGCATCGAGGAGATAGCACGACCCCGTAACCTGACGCGCTGCGCCCAAGAATCTTATTCTCATTCGTGCCTCCCATGACGTAATATCGTTCTCACAGCGTAGCATTTATTCGAGGAGACATCAATCACAGTTTAAGTTAGTAAGACACGCGGGAAGGAATGGGAGGCAAACAATGCGAGAACCGAATGAGCACCAGTATCGCGGAGCTCGTGCTTTGGTTTCATTGCACCAGGAGTACTTGAGCGAGTTTCTGGAAACCTGGAGGCTTTTTAGATCCTCCGGGGTCGCACTCCCGCAGACTTCCGACCCCGATTACGCTTCACTGGATGTCCTGCTAAAACACGTACTGGGATGTGCGAGGTCATACATGGTATGGATGTGCGAAAAACTTGAGTTGCCGGATCCGGACATAACGCCGGTTCCGGACGAAGCCATGATCGAGGCGGAGTCGGCGGGTTATCTTGAGCATCTGTTGAACAAATGGAGCACGCCCCTAGCCGGTGTGCCCGAGGAGGCGTTCTCTAATCGCACTTTTCAGTCGAGATGGAAAGTTGATTACTGCATTGATGCCATGCTGGAGCACGCAGTAGTCCATCCCAAGAGACATACTTTCCAACTTCGTACGTTGATGAACGGGGAGGACGTGAGCAAAACGATTATTGCCATGGAGCGCAAGGCATTGGATCGTTGGGGCAAGGGGGATCCCTCGGGCTTTCTGGAGATATCTGCACCCGACGTGGTTTACTTCGACCCTTTTCCTGGACGCCGCCTCGACGGCGCGGAGTCGTTGACCCGCTATTACGAATCTCTGCGCGGCAAGGTTCATATCGATCGCTACGAACTCATCAATCCGAAAGTGCAATTAGCCGGTGATATTGCCGTATTGACTTTCAACTACGTCTCGTATGCTGGGGAAGCGGAAAGCCGTTGGAATTGCACGGAAGTCTACCGGCGCACTGCGGACGGCTGGAGGATCATTCAAACACACTGGTCGCTCCGTCCTCTTGTGCGGATATGACGAGCGAAGCAGGATCCTGTATGTAGAAGCTCCTTAGCTCCGCGTACAATTGCGGATGGTGTTCCTTGAGCTGAACCGGTCTTTCAAAAAAGAACTCGGTAGCCACGGCAAAGAACTCGGCCGGGTTGGTTGCACCGTAGCTATCGATCAGTGTCGGCCTGTTGTGTTCGATGCTATCGACGAGCGCAGCGTACTCTTTGCCAAGAATGCGTGCCCAGGCCACGTACATTGAAGGGTCCGGCAAGAGCGGCGCCCCGTCTGCTACGCCGGCTTCGTTGTCGAGTTGGTGTGCGAACTCGTGAAATACCACGTTGTGACCATCGTGCATGTCCCAGGCGCCTCGGACTACGTTGTCCCACGAGAGAACCAAAGAGCCCTTGTCCCACGTTTGACCAACTAGGGTTTGCATGCCCTCTGACACTATCCCACCAGGTTCGTGCCTGCGCATGGATGCAACGTATGTGTGCGGGTAGACAAGAATGGACACGAGAGCCGGATAGACGTCGGTTTTTCGTCTCAGCAGCAGGATGCATGCCTGGGCAGCGATCGTGAGGCGGATTTCGTCCGTTATTCTTAGACCTTCGCACCCCTCGAAGTGTTTCTCGGCCAGGAAAATTTGAATGAGTCCCTGAAGCTCTAGCCGATCTCGCGGAGGGAGCACCCGATAGTAAGGGATGTTCCTCTCGACAATGGCAAGCCATTTCGAGGAAAGCGGGGTTCTCGTCAGCCGTTCGCGACGCTTTTTCTTGGTTTCAAACATTGCGAATCAATTCTATATCGGCGACAATAGAGTGACAAAGCAGTAAATGAAAGTGATTCTCCACCTTCCAAGGGTCATGTCATGGGTAGATTCGACGCATCGACTTTAGCACTGATAGCGAGAACAGTCTCGTGAGGATTTTAGCAGTTTAACAAGAGCTTCCATGCAAGTAGCTGCCGTTCTCGTACCGATCTACCGCAGTGCCGATGGCGAGCTCCGGCTGGTGCTCGTGCGACGCACGGACAGAGGGCTTCACGGGGGTCAGATAGCGTTTCCCGGCGGCAAAAGCGCACCGGAGGATCGCACGCTCCTGGAAACCGCGCTGCGGGAGGCTCACGAGGAGATAGGCATTCGAAAAAGCTCGGTAAAGATACTTGAACACCTCCCTGTTATCGAGACTCGCACAACTGGATTTCGGATACACCCGTTTCTTGCCCGGATTGTCCCGCCGAAGGAATGGCACGTCGAAAAGGAAGAGGTTGCAGAGGTCCTGGAAGTCCGGGTAAGGGAACTTGCTGACCCGCAGGCTCACGGAGAAGAGATGAGGTACCTTCCTGCTCCCTCGGCCCTGCAGCACAAGGAGCCCCAACGGGTAAGTTTCTATCGCATCGGCTCGCACAAGTTGTGGGGCGCAACCTATCGAATTCTGCGGCCACTGATACCTAGACTTGTTGCGGGGGAGTGGCCTGAGTGATTGAAGGTGGAGGAGCTTTGACCAAGGTGGGAGAACGCTGTTTGTGAGTGAAGAGGCTTTGATCAAGGGAAGCGTTTTTGACATCAGGAGATACTCGATTCACGATGGCCCTGGCATTCGCACGACCGTTTTCTTCAAAGGCTGTCCCCTTAGCTGCTGGTGGTGTCACAATCCCGAAGGTCAGGCCAGGACGACGGAGCTATTCTATCGGAAGAATCGCTGCATCCGTTGCGGCGTCTGCATGGAGACCTGCCCGCAAAACGCAATCTCGCTGGAGGGGGGATACCCAGTGACCGACAAGAGGAAGTGCGTCATCTGTGGATCCTGTGTTGCGTCATGCTACGCCGATGCGAGAGAGACCGTTGGGCAAGAGATGGAGGTGGATGACGTCGTGGCCGTGATCGACCGCGATGTTCCATTCTACGAAGAGTCCGCTGGCGGCGCGACGTTCTCGGGTGGAGAACCGCTCATGCAACCGGAGTTCCTGCTGGGTCTTCTCAGAGCATGCAAGGAAAAGGGAATTCACACTGCCGTCGACACTTGTGGTTTGGCTTCGTGGGAAACGTTTGAAGACATTCGTAAGTACGTAGATCTCTTCATGTACGACCTCAAGCTGGTTGACGGCGAGGAGCATCGCAAATTCACCGGCGTTTCCAACGACTTGATCCTGAGCAACCTTGAGACGCTCTCACTGCGAGGGCACAAGATCGTCCTACGCGTCCCGGTCATACCAGGCATAAACGATGACGATGAGGCCATGCGCGAGATCGGAAGATTGGCCGCTAGCTTGCCGCACCTGGACGCGGTGTGTCTACTGCCATATCACCGGATCGGTCTTGACAAGTACGCCCGTCTGGATAGGACCTACAGTTTGTCCGAGACCCGCCCACCTTCTGCCGAAAAGATGGCGGAGATCACGGACCTTTTGAGTAGGTTTGGATTGTGCATAAGAACAGGAGGTTGATTGTATGGTGAGCGAGAGAGTCGCCCGGCTCAGACAACAGAGTTTGGATGCCGTGCCACACGTCTCGACCGAGCGGGCAGAGCTGGTAACGGAATTCTACCGGGAGAACATGCAGAATCTGGTGTCGACTTCCTCGCCCATGCGCCGCGCCTTGGTCTTCAGGCATCTGATGGAAAACAAGACCGTCTGCATCGGCCCGGGTGAGTTGATTGTCGGGGAGAAGGGACCGGCGCCCAAGGCCGCACCGACCTTCCCCGAACTATGCTGTCACAGTTTGCAGGACCTGGACATACTCAATTCGAGGGAAAAGACCCCATACGCGGTGAGCTCACGCGCGCGGCAAGTCTACGAGGACACGATCATTCCGTTCTGGACGGGCCGGTCAATGAGGGATCTCATTTTCAAAGAAGTAGCGGAAGAGTGGAAAGCCTCGTACGACGCCGGCGTCTTTACGGAGTTCATGGAGCAGCGCGCACCCGGACACACCGTGCTCGACGACAAGATTTATCGTAGGGGTTTCGCGGGCTTTAAGGAAAGCATTATCCAAAGCCTGCAATCGATTGATTATCTTAATGATACTGACGCGCAATCTAAGAGACAGGAGCTTGACGCGATGCTGGTATGTGCCGACGCACTGATCCGCTTCGCGGAGCGCCACGCCGAAGTTGCGAGAGACCTGGCCAAGCGTGAGGCTGACCCGCTGAGGAGGGCTGAGCTCGAACGTATTGCCGGGATATGCTCGCACGTTCCCGCCCAGGCGCCTCGTGATTTCTGGGAGGCTTTACAGTATTACTGGTTCGTCCACCTGGGCGTCACAACAGAGCTCAACACCTGGGATTCGTTTTGTCCCGGTCATCTGGATCGCCATCTGTATCCCTTTTACAAACGAGGTACTGAGGATGGCTCGCTGACTCGTGATCGGGCCGAAGAGCTCCTGCAATGTTTCTGGGTCAAGTTCAATAACCAACCCGCGCCGCCCAAAGTCGGCGTCACGGCAGCTGAGAGCGGTACGTACACCGACTTCTCGCAGATCAACCTTGGCGGCGTCAATGAAGACGGCTCGGACGGCGTGAACGATGTCACTTACCTCATACTGGATGTGATCGAACAAATGCGGCTTGTCCAGCCCAGCCCCTCCATTCAGGTGAGTAAGAAAAACCCGGATCGATTCATCAAGCGAGCCGCCAGGATCATTCGTACCGGGTTCGGGCAGCCTTCGGTTTTCAACGCCGACCTGATCGTTCAGGAACTCTTGCGGCAGGGCAAGTCTCTGGCCGATGCCCGCAACGGTGGCACCAGCGGCTGCGTCGAGACTGGCGCCTTTGGCAAAGAGAGCTACATTCTTACGGGCTACTTCAACATGCCGAAGATCCTGGAGCTCACGCTCAACGATGGCGTGGATCCCAGGACCGGCAGTCGAATCGGGCTACAAACTGGTGACTCACTGCAATTCAAATCGTTCGACGAGCTCTTTGGCGCGTACGAGAAACAGTTGAAACATTTCGTTGACATCAAAGTGCGCGGGAATGACATCGTTGAGCGTTTCTACGCCGAGCGCATGCCCGCGCCGTTCCTTTCGCTATTGATCGATGACTGCATCGCGAAAGGGAAGGACTATCACGATGGAGGCGCACGCTACGATACTTCCTACATTCAGGGTGTGGGTCTGGGAAGCGTCACCGATGCCATGACCTCGATTAAGTACAATGTCTTTGAGAAAAAGACGTTGACGATGGAAGCGCTCGTGGCGGCGCTTCGGGGCAATTTCGAAGGCTGCGAGCGCCTGCGCCAAATGCTGATCAACAAGACACCGCGTTACGGCAACGACGATGATTACGCGGACCGTGTGATGGTGGATTTGTTCAATGCTTATTTCAACTCAATAGACGGACGCAAGAACACCAAAGGTGGCACTTACCGTATCAACCTCCTGCCGACGACGGTTCACGTCTATTTTGGCTCGGTAGTTGGTGCCACGCCTGACGGGCGAACGGCCGGGGAGCCTCTATCT
>Ga0315274_10009127_pt1 | contig 14358 bp, 8 predicted proteins | sample YL17G02_20_MG_FD_203700 | JGI IMG/M metagenome (GOLD analysis project Ga0315274, IMG submission 203700) | Sediment microbial communities from Yellowstone Lake, YNP, Wyoming, USA - YL17G02_20 | ecosystem: Environmental > Aquatic > Freshwater > Lake > Sediment | place: USA: Wyoming | collected... | reverse complement strand
CGTATCGGCCAATATGAGTTTTATGTGAGTGTAGATGGTGCAAACTGGGGAAGCCCGGTAGCAACAGGTACCTTTGCAAATAATGCTACAGAAAAACAAGTTACTTTTACTCCCCAATCTGGCCGGTTCATCAGACTCAGGGCCCTGACAGAGGTCAACGGTAACGCTTGGACCTCCATGGCGGAAATTAATGTGCTGGGAGCACTCCCCTCAGGGAACCAACCTCCTAACGGAGTTATCGTTAGTCCGTCCGGAAATATGACAATTAATGGAGGCGACCAAATCACCTTTGCCGGTAGCGGAAATGATCCTGATGGGGATCTCCCCTTGAGTTTCCACTGGAGTTTCGGGGCAGGCTCCGGTATATCTGACTCAACCTTGGAAGACCCAGGTGCGGTGCGATTCAACAATCCAGGAACCTACACAGTCACTCTTACAGTAACCGATGCCTTAGGGAATGCCGATCCCTCCCCCGCCACCCGCGTCATCACGGTGATAAGCCCTGATACTGTTTATACTATTATCCCTCATACCGGTTGGACCTTAAGGTATGTAGACAGCCAGGAATTGGTGGGTGAGAATGGTGCAGCAACGAACGCCTTTGATGGAAACCCCAATACTATCTGGCACACCCAGTGGTTAACAGCCAACCCTCGACCTCCCCATGAGATTCAGATTGATCTGGGGCAGATATACAGCATCGAGGGATTCCGTTATTTACCACGCCAGGATGGCGGAACAAACGGGCGTATCGGCCAATATGAGTTTTATGTGAGTGTAGATGGTGCAAACTGGGGAAGCCCGGTAGCAACAGGTACCTTTGCAAATAATGCTACAGAAAAACAAGTTACGTGGGCACCCCAATCTGGCCGGTTCATCAGACTCAGAGCCCTGACAGAGGTCTACAGTAACGCTTGGACCTCCATGGCGGAGATTAATGTGTTGGGAGATCTCCCCTCAGGGAACCAATCCCCCAATGGAGTTATAGATAGTCCGTCGGCAAATATGACAATTAATGGAGGAGATCAGGTCACATTCGCCGGTAGTGGGAATGACCCTGATGGGGATCTCCCCTTGAGTTTCCACTGGAGCTTTGGGGCAGGCTCCGGTATATCTGACTCAACCTCAGAAGACCCAGGTGCGGTGCGATTCAACAATCCAGGAACCTACACAGTCACTCTTATAGTAACCGATGCCTTAGGGAATGCCGATCCCTCTCCCGCCACCCGCGTCATCACAGTACGCAGCAGTACTTTTGAAGTTACACCAGATTGGACATATATCAGCCAGTCGCCACTTACTCTTTTTGAACCAACTGTGATCAATCCCGTGCTCACTGCGCGGGATGTGACGGATATGACTGCCAACTACGTTGCTGACCCATTTCTCTTCTATAATGCAGGGATATGGTATATGTTCTTTGAGGTTTACTCTGCCACGAGTGGTGGTCAAATAGCTTTGGCAACTAGTCAAGATGGTCTGCACTGGACCTATGATCGGATTGTACTGCGAGAAAACTTCCACCTCTCCTATCCTTCTGTGCTAAGGTACAATGGAAGGTACTTCCTGATACCTGAATCATATATGGCAAATGAGGTTCGGGTATATGAGGCAATGAATTTTCCATATGATTGGCAATATTCCGCAACACTTTTGAGTGGGCACGATTTCGTGGACCCATCGGTCTTCTATTATAACAACACTTGGTGGATGTTCGTAAGCGATACCAGCAATAGAAATTGCTACCTTTACTACTCGGATGACCTCCTGAGCGGATGGGTTGAACACCCGATGAGCCCAATTGTCCGCAACGATGCGAGCAGGGCCCGGCCGGCAGGGAGATGCTTCGTGTTCAGTGGCAATAGAGTTATCAGGGTTGCCCAGAAATGCGATGGAGTATATGGGGAGCAAGTAAGAGCGTTTGAGGTCGATAGGTTAACTAGAACCGAATATACAGAGCATGAAATCCCAGGGAGCCCGATCCTGGCACCATCGGGAAGTGGCTGGAACGCGTACGGTATGCACCACCTTGACCCGTGGTGGACAGGCAGCGATTGGATAGCATCCGTGGATGGATGGAATGGATCAGCTTGGTCTATCGGTATTCGTGTTTCAACGGCCCCACCAGCTCCGGCTGGTGTTATCCCCCATACCGGCTGGACCTTAAGATATGCAGACAGCCAGGAGTTGGTGGGCGAGAACGGTACAGCAACGAACGCTTTTGATGGAAACCCGAATACTATCTGGCACACCCAGTGGTTAACAGCCAACCCTCGACCTCCCCATGAGATTCAGATTGATCTGGGGCAAATATATAGCATCGAGGGATTTCGTTATTTACCACGCCAGGATGGCTCCCCAAATGGACGTATTGGCCAATATGAGTTTTATGTGAGTATGGATGGTGCAAACTGGGGAAGCCCGGTTGTTATGGGTACCTTTGTAAATAATGCTGCAGAAAAAGAAGTGGATTGGGCGTCCCAAACTGGCCGATTCATCAGACTCAGGGCCCTGACAGAGGTCAATGGTAACCCTTGGACCTCTGCTGCTGAAATAAATATTATAGGTCATTAAATTACCAAGTGAAACTCCCCGCTGCAAGCCAGTGGCTTCTTTAACGCAGCCACCGGCTATGGAGGTTCATGCAAAAACCGCATGGTTCTAGGCTTATTAGGGGGATGCTCCACTCCCCCTTATAAGCACTTGACAAACGCGAATTTGTCACAAGTCCATTAAGGCTCGTGCAATGCATGCGAAATGTCCTCTGAACAAAATCATGCCTAAAAAGAAGGCGGAGAGATGACTCCGACAAACCGTTCAAAGGAAAGTAACCGGGTTCATTTTATGAAACGATTACAATAAGTTAAACTGTTGATACAAAATCACGTAATTTACCAGATTTTTCACGTGGAATATGATCAACTACTTTAATTTCGATATTCATTTGATTCCCAAAATTTTCTATGCATTTTTTTAAAATATATACTTCCGTTTTACGTGAATATTTTTTTCCCGGAACTACCTGAATTTCTAAACTATCCAGCTCTCGTTGAAAAACTTTATATTGTATTATTCCTCTATCACTAAAAGCGATCTCTTTCAGAATAAAGTCTAAAATAGTGCTTGGCCAGCATTGACCAGTGCTTGTTTTTATTATATCTTCTGTTCTCCCAAGTACGTTATCAATCAAAGGCAACATTCTTTCGCATTTACATATATCAACAGAAGGAGTTACAAGATCACCAACTCTATATCTAATTATTGGTAGAGTGTAATTGTCTAAATTTGTTATAACGATCTCTTTTAACTTATAATCATCTAATTCATACCTTGGATCCAAGAATTCGACGATACAACAATCTGACATTAAATGTTGTGAACCCGCTTCACATTGAAAAGAAATCAGCCCTGTCTCAGCTGCCCCATATTCATTGACCAATGGGCACCCAAAAACTTTCTCGATTATATCTCGATCACTGTCATGAATAGTCTCAGAAGTACATTTTACCATTTTAAATTTATATTCTAAGCCATTCCGGCCAGTTTCCAATAAAAATTTGGCAAACTGGGTAACCATGCTTGTATATCCTGTAAGATAAACTGGTTTTCGTTTTTTCATTCTAAAGCAAAAGTCCTCTAATACATCTTGATTCAAGTTATATTCTCTTTCTCTAAATCGATTAAGTAACAGATCAGTAAGTCGAGCTTTATATCTTGCTTTTTTATTTGTTGGTATACCCCAGAGACGAGCTTCTTTGTCTCCCAGCTCAACGCCATGCCACTTATGGCCCCTGTACATAGCAGCCAATTGAAATGCTGAAGCCTTTAAACTTTTAGGGAAAAGCAGTGGCACACCAGTCGAACCGGATGTTTTAGCATATTCATTAGGTTCCTTATACCCTATTGCAATCAACTGGTTAAGGTTATCTCTCAAAAAAGATTTATCAATCACAGGAAGCAAGTTGAGATTTTGCATATTGATATCAGCGACTTTATAGCCATTTTCTTTAAACCATTTTTTATAAAAAGGAACATTATCATTACAATGTGATAATAAATTATACAATTTCATTTCCTGGTAAGAGTGTATCTTATCATACGTCCACCACTGGCTATCTTCCAGAAATCTTAAAGACTGCCATAGGGATTGTTTTCTAATGCAAGTGATGAAATGGAGAATATTTTTAGCTAAATAAGTATTCACGAGTTTATCAGCATTATCCAGGATATCAATTATTTTTTACAGAAAGAACATCATCGGTGTTGATGAAAGAAGAATAGATCTCGCAGTATCTCTGGGTCATAATTTTCGATGAGTATCGGTTAACCACAGTTTCCCTTGCGGCTCTTCCAAGTGTAGTTATGTATTCTTTATTGCTCAGGAGGTTTAAGATTGCATTTTTCAATTCATTTATGTTTGAAGGCGCTATGAGTATCCCTGAATTGTAATGTTTGATTACATTAGCAATCTCTCCAACATGGGTTGCAATTACTGCTTTACCTGAAGACATTGCCTCAAGTAATGCCATGGGGAGACCTTCCTGTAAGGAAGGTAACAAGAATATATCTATGATGGATAAAATATGAGGAATATCTATTTGCTTTCCTGCAAAGACCACATTATTATCCAAGCCTAATGCTTTAACCCGTCTCTTGATTCCAATCTCATATTCTTCTAAACCAGGCAAACCATCTCCTATAATTAATAATTTAACATGAGGAAAATCCGATTTAATGCAATGGAATGCTTCTATAGCATATTTGTGCCCCTTCTCTTCAGATAGGCTCGATATCATTCCAACGATTATGTTTTCTTTATCGAATCCGAATTTAGTGAGTAATTCAAAAGATTTTGGTCTCATATCATACTTGGTAGTATCAACTCCGTTGGGGATCACAATGGTATTCTTAATCCCATATCTATTCATTTTATCAACAATTTCAATTGAAACACCTATTACTTTGTCAAAAAATCTTAGGAAAAGAGCATCTAGTATCGGATAGATCCGAGCTCGTATATTTCGGATTTTCCATATATGCGTGCTCGGGATTTTCCATAAATGATTTGTAGCAATTTTGGGAATTCTGGTTAACGAGATAATCCCATAAAAATCCTCTTTATATCCATGGCAATGTAATATTTTAATATGGTTTTTATTAATATAATTTCTAATCTTTTGTGCTCGTGTGAAATCTATACGCCCTTTGCCATCAAAAAGAACTGTCTCAATATTCATCTTATGAGCTATGCTAAGGAATTCGGGATATGAATCTTTATCATCCTTTATTCCCCCAATTATTGATTGGAATCCAAATTCCGGAGAACATTTAGCAATTTCAATAATTACACTCTCTGCCCCTAAAAATGCAGCAGAACTTCTTAAATGAAGTACCTTAGCAAACATATTATTCCTTTCATCACTTGAAGATATTGAAGCTAAATTTGCCCACTATCTCTGCTAGAAAATTTATTTATAACGTTCAGCAATCGTGCTTCGTCCAAGCCCCAGTTATATCTCTCTCTGACAGCCACCTTCCCCTTATGTCCAAGATCATAACCCAATTGATAAAGTTCCAGAAGCTTGCAAGCAAAATCATTACTATCTCCGCTCCGGAATATCAAACCGCACCCTTCTTCTTCAAGAATTCTCTTCATTGGTGCAGCATTTGAGGCAATAACAGGAAGGCCGAGCCCCATATAATCAAATATCTTATTCGGAATGGTAGTATTGGTATGACCGGTTACAAGATGCGGGATAATCCCAACTTTACTCATTCTGCAATAATCATATACTGTTCTATGATCAACCCATCCCACCCAAAACACATGCTTCTCACTATTGTTCCTCATTGCCATTTTTTTGAGTTCATACACAGCATAACCATCGCCCACCACGACAAAGAGGAAATTAGGTATCTTGTTCACCAATAATGGGATAGCATCCAGAATAGTCTGGATTCCTCGTCCCTTCTGTAAACCTCCTGTATAAATAATCGAAAAGTGATCCTTGATCTTTTGAAGATCTGAGCTCATCTTTACTTCGGTCCTCTTGAAAGATTCCAATAATGGTGTATTCCCCACAATGGAGATCCTGTCCGATATCCCTCCCCTTGTGATAACAAGATCCCTTGCCTCCTCCACCACGACAAGAATATAGTCCGACTCCCTTAAGACATAGCGCTCGACGAGCTTCGCGAGATATGGATTCCTCACGAAATAGTTCAGCCCCTGGAACTTCCTCGCCTTCCAGTTAGCCCAGATCATGTCAACATAATTCTCTGCCATGTCAAAGATTATAGGGATCCTATGACGCTTTGCTGCCCAGATACCTGCGATGGCCATCGGAAGGTCGCGTACGATGATTAACCCGATGTCATTCTCCTTGATTATCTGATCAAGAAAGCGCTTCCAGATCGGGCTAAAAAAAGCAGGGAAAGAAAGAAAATAATTCATGGTCTCGTTCTTCCATGTCTTGATCCTGTGGATTACAAGCCCATTTTCAATTTCATATTCAGGAAGCCTCTTCAAGTTCCTTGCTGCAATGTGTACCGTATACCCATTCCTGGCAAGGGTCGTGCAGATCTTTTCAACCCTGACATCCCATGGATAGTCCGCATCCCATATGTACAAGATACGCTTTGGCATATTATTCATTTGAAAGCCTTTCCTCAAGCATAAGCGCATCAACAAAGAATTTCGCCGCCCAGTTTGGGTAGGCAAAGTGTATATATTTCCCCCAAATTGGATAGGAACCGGCTATTGCTCCATACACATTGTTATTCTTTATTCGTAATATCTGTTTTGTTTTGAGATAATGATTTATCTTTTTGGCAGCAATAAGATACTGTAATTCATTAGTTGTTTCGAATAGCCTCAGTAAAACAATTGCTAACTGGGCATTGCCGGTCAAACAACTGAAAGAAGAATCCCCTATCCATTTTTCATCATATGTACCGGGCAAATGACCATCTGTAGGTAAAACACTGAGCACATGGTCCATTGCCTTCTTAACTGCATTTACATATCTCTCTTCTCCCAAATAGAGCCCGGATTCCAATACACCTCTCATGGTGTATGCGATCGTATGTGTAGATGGATGACCATGCTTCCTCTGGTTGAAAGATGCATGGTCAAACCAACCAAATGCATTCTGTTGCTGAACAGTCCATTCAATATTCTTCACAGCGGCGTTGATATAGCATTGCTCCCTGACCTTCTCATGCAGCTTGAGCAAACTCCAGGCTACACGTGCATAGTACGCATGAGGGATCTGACCGAAGGCATATTTCCGCCATGTTCCATCCGCCTCCTGGACCTGGACTAACCATTTACCCGCCCTTTCTGCGGATGCTAAATATTGAGATGAACCAATATCTTCATGACATCTTATGAGACCAAATATAAACTGCCCGGTATCAAAAACCATTTTGTGCTTTAAATAGCTATCCGGAATAGATCCATCATTATTTTGAATAGATATCAACCAATCGGCCATTTTCATCGCCCTTATCTTGGCTGCCTCATCCCTTGTCTGGTTATGATAGTTTAAAAACGTCTCGATAATATAGCCGGTTGTCTCCGGATAAGGAGGCAACCAGCCATGATACAAATGATAACCTTCTGAAACACCGCCATTCTTTGCACTATTCTGTGCCCGACAAAGCCAGTTTATTGCTTGTTTAATATGAAATGCATCAGGATATAACTGTTGTTCGAATCCCAAGATATCTGACATTAATATGCGACTTGCTAACAAAATTTGTGCGTATTTCATACAATCTTTCAATTGTTTTCATATAGGGCTATCAGGCCCTTTAGAGAATTTATGATAGAATACTCATTCGAAACCTTTTGCCGAGCATTATTCATAATTTACTGTTTCTTGTTCTCATCTTCTTTGTAAAGGAAAATCGCAAGTCCTCAGTTCATTCCTGATGTTTGCGAAAAGGAAATTGCACACGTAGTTCTTTGAAATGCTGAGAATACCGAGCCCATTGATGGTGCAATCACCAGGGCTTATATCGCCAACTGCTTTGATGTGTATGCGCCCTTCTTCCATACAGTTGATACAAGAAACACTAAACCCGGAATCAAAACATGCATGCCCATTCCAACAACCAATGTACTATCCTCTCACAGGCTCGACCATCTCCATAAGGGTTTTGCGCAATTGACATTTTCTTATAAAAATCCTTATCTGAAATGAGCCTCTGGGATTCAAAGACTAGCTGAGCTTTCTCTGTACCAACAAGCTTGACTGAACCTGTCTCAAGGGCTTCAGGCCGCTCTGTTACATTTCTCGTGACCAGTACAGGTTTACCCAACGATGGCGCTTCTTCCTGTATTCCCCCCGAATCAGTAATGATGAAATAACTCTTGTTCATAAGATAAACGAATGGTTCGTAATCCAATGGATCTAGGAGTTTGATATTTTCTATCCCTGACAAGAGGCTCCTGACAGGCCCTCTTACATTCGGGTTGAGGTGTACCGGATAAACTATTTCGACTTCCATATTATTTTGGGCAATCTCTTTTAATGCCTGACATAAATCAATGAACCCCTGTCCAAAATTCTCTCGCCTGTGGCCGGTTACAAGGATTACATTTTTCCTGAAATCGACACCCTGTAATGCATCGAAATCCTTATTCTCCCTCTCAATTTTTCCTCGCACCCACAAAAGCGCATCTATGACTGTATTTCCTGTAATGATGATCCGTTCTTCCGGAACTCCTTCTGCCAGGAGATTCTGTTGATTCCTTGGTGTGGGTGCAAAATGTATATCTGCCAGAACCGTCGTTAATCTTCTGTTTATCTCCTCTGGATATGGTGCATACTTATCTCCTGTGCGGAGGCCTGCCTCAACATGCCCGATCGGTATCTTGTTGTAAAATGCTGCCAGCGATGCAGAAAATGTGGTGGTTGTATCACCTTGTACGATCACCATGTCAACCTTTTCCTCTTTCATTATCTTACCAATCTCCAAGAGAACATTTGCGGTAATATGAAATAAGGTTTGATCTGGTTTCATGAGATTGAGATCATAATCAGGTGTCAGGCCGAACAAGCTCAACACCGGGTCAAGCATTTCTCTATGTTGCGCAGTGACACAGGTGATAACCTCGAATGCTCGACTAGGATCCTTCAATGCTATCACTAAGGGACAGAGCTTTATGGCTTCTGGCCTCGTTCCGAAAACAATCATTAGTTTTCTCATTGACCTGATACCTCCAGGATTGGGAGAATAAATAATTAAGCTGATCGTCGATAATTTCTAGCAAAGCTTAAAAAAATGGGATTCTATTCATAAGAACACAGGCAAACATGGGGATCGTACTTGTCATATCATAATGGATAATGATCTTCCTTAAGGCGTGAAGATTTCCCGATTCCGTCAATCAAACCCCTTCGGGTAGTTACTGCCATACCGATAATAAGTAAAAGAAATGTCATTGGAGTCTTTTGGTAATACATGGTGATAACTTAGAGTTATCCCTGAATAATCATTCAACGACTGGGGACAGTCTATAACCCCACTCTAGTAGATGGTCGCCGCAACCATTTTTTTACCTGTTAGAATCGGATTCATAATAACTGCGACTTGTTCTTACAAAAAACATTATGAACTTAGGACTATGGTTGGCTTGGGCATAATCATATTATTTTTTGTAATATTCACCACTGCTATGATGATAGCGCTCAGGTACCAGTAATGGGGATAATAGAGTACAGATATAAATGTTGCCGATACAAAAAAACCTGCTAGTGAAGCGAGCAATGCCAAAGAAAGAAAATAGAGATAGCGGCTTTGAGGATCTGTAGATTCCTGGTTAATACGCTTGAGGTAAAAGATGTCTTTCAAATTGTAATATAGAAGCATCAAATAGATAATAATTCCCAATATCCCTGTCTCAGATATAAGTGTCAACCAGAGAGAATGAGCAACTCGTCCCCACATAACCCTGGAAAATCTATCGCTTTGATATTCTGGAAAGCGAACCTGGAAGTTATTACCTCCAACACCAAGGGGATTATCTAAAAACATATCCCAAGCTGAATGCCATGATAAAAGCCTCGCTGATGCAGTATCCTCATGAGTATCGGTTACTGTTGACATTTCTTTCCAATATGCTTGACTCCCGAAGATAAATATCACGATGGCAATAATAGAGATAATCGATAAAGTAATTATCTTGCGGGGGCTAAAAATCCAGAGGAAAAAAGACATTGCGAGCAAACCAACAAACCCCCCTCTGGAAAATGATACCATAACTGAGACGAGTCCCAGGATAAATCCGGCGCCGTAAAAAATCTTTTTCATCCTTTCCTTTTCTGTGAAAAACAGACAAAAGCAGAAAGGAAGCCACATGTTAATAAACAGAGCCAGATCGTTCTCATCTTGAAAATATCCACCCGACCCTACCCCCTTATGCCAAAGACTATACAGGGCAATATAGATCATGATGCTGATTAAGATTAATATTGTGGTCCTAAGACGTTCCATTGAATTTATACATATTATCGCTGAGAGGATGAATGGCATAAACAGGAGCATGCTCTTCACCGTAAGGTACGCATAATAGTTATTGACAGCAAACGGCACATATAAGGCCAGAAGCAGGATAAAAAAATACATCATCCTTGTTTGTTTAGAGTCAACTTTACGTAAGTTGCCTTGGAAGAAGAGAAATGCTGTGAGTAGAATTGTCATAAGCATACCAGGCTTGATGTAATTTAAAGCCGGCACTATGTCTTGGGGGCGAGCATAATCCACCACGAGATACAGCATGGTGAAGAAAAACCATTTGCTGTTGTTGTAAATAAGCCCTTCAGACATCGTATTAAACACAACAGTGAGTACTCAAAGCGAATACTCACTGCCATGTGATCTCATTCGATCTAATCCTGTTATTTAATAACGTGATTTTAATATAAGCTCACTGAACAATTATCACATTAATTCCTGATGGTATCGCAGGTGGAGTAGTATCTGTCGGGGGAGTCGGGGGAGGTAACTTTAGAGGATTGACGCCCACAAGATCAATATTGGCACCCATATCAACCCCGTTTCTCCCAACTCCCTTGCATGGAGAACTGGATTGCAAAGCAAAATCAGCAAGAGTATTTAGTTTACCCGATGAGTTTACAAATTTGGGATCAGATGTTAAATCACCTGTGCCCGGATGTGTTCCCCCGATAAGCGCGGTAGATCCCCGCCATGCCGAGAGAGAGGCATAGGTAACACCTGGATTTGGATTAAAGCGTGCGCAATATGTTCCATACTCGTTGTGATCCCACGTAGATATTGTATTACCAGCGTTTGCACTTGACCAAAGAACATATGCCGATGAAGATGTACTTTTATTTATTAGAATATTGTTATAAACATTCATATAATGTGTTTTATCAAGTCCTATACATGCATGTGCGGCATTCATATAGACGGTATTATTATAAAATGAAAAATAATCGCTATTTGCAGGAGTTTGAGGCTTTGCAATATCAAGCATAGTACTATCTCCATTGTTTACAATAACATTATCGTGAACTATAGTATAACTCCTATCAACAATGCCTGTTTCATTAAAAAATCCTAACCAATTATTATGGATATAGTTATACCTATAAGTAATATATGGCCCTGCGCCTGTTTTATTGTACAAGGGATTGGGAGTATTATAAACCTCACAATTCTCAATAATAACATTCGTAGAATAATAAATTTCTATCGCACAATGGTTTGAATTAGTATCATGAGACATCCAATCGCTTGTTGTATACATATAAAATTTACAGTTCTGAACGAGAAGATCTGTAACGCTTTCTATACGAAGAAGGGGCGCATTGTCACCACCACCTACAATATGAGTTCCGCCGTGGGCAATACAATTCCTTATAATACAACCAGTTGAATCTTTATATGTAGAAGGTTCTCCTCGTGTCCAATTGTTAGAACCCACCCTAATTCCACCAGGCATTATACTACCATCCCCATATTTCCCATAAGATTCAAACCCATCAAAGATAATATAATTACGGGCATAAGGCCCAAAACAAAGGGCATTTCCATCGCCTGAACTACTGGTTCCAACTATTTTGGGTACTTCTCCAGCATAAGCAATGAAGGTAATATAATGACCAACAGTTCCACTATGGGCAGGATACATGCCGGGTGCTTGCCAATTTCCCACTCCATCATATGTAACATAGTAAACACCACCACGGAAATAAACTACATCATCCGCCACAGCATTAGCCATTGCCGTTGATGCAGAGCATGGAGTAGATATATTCGTTGACTGCGCCCAAGCTGCCGAACCTGTTGGAGATACATAATGACTATCTGCTAACAAATTTCCACAAAATATCGCAGAGACGAGAAAAATGAATAATATTTGATAAAGCATATTTGATAACCATGATTTATTAATCATTTTTATTACCTCCGAGTTTCGATATGGTTTTAACATGCAATACATACGCCAATATTTTTTCTAGTACAAATAATTGTAAAATCATTGAATTAGAATATGCATTGTTGTATGTGTCACTATGTTCAATACAACTTTGAAATTAATCTTACAATTTTGTAGCCCAAATCATACTTCATATAATAGTCTCTATTATTTTTTCAGTACTTAATCGACTTAGCTATACTATTATTATTCTTTAGATGTCAAGTTTAAGCAATTGATCATATGCTTTGCGCTTGTATTTATATTAAATTCTTTTTCAACTTTCTCCCGTGCTGATTTAGCAAATTGTTCCGATAGAAGTGAGTCGTCCATAAGACGTATTATCTGAAGAACAAGGTCATCTGTATTGCTTGGTGTTGCAAGCAAGCCATTCTTTCCATGTTCAATCAATTCCGGGATGCCAGATAACTTTGTTGATATTACAGGTAAACCTACGGCCATTGCTTCCATTAAGCTCACAGGTAATCCATCCATTTTATTATTCTTGGTTTTGATACATGGCAATACAAATACATTGCATTCTTTATATAATTCAATTAACTTATTCTGCGGTACAGCACCTATGAACTTTACAATATTTTCAATACCCAAATGTGTGACTTCTTCTTTATAATGATTTATCCTTTTTCCATCGATATCAGTCCCAACAACATAACATTCGATGTGCTTGTCCATTTTGACAAGCTTTCCGAGTGCATCTAACAAGACATTAAAGCCTTTGCTTTCAACGAATCCACTTGGCAAGGTAATTATTTTAAAGACTTTCTCATGTTGATGATACTGTGTGAATTTGAATCTATCCAGAAAAATGCCACAATGTATAACTACAAGTTTTTCTTCTGAGCAGAGATTGTTGTTAATAAGATAATCCTTATTAAATTGGCTTATTGTTATAACTTTATTTGTATTCTTCAATAAATATTGTAATCGTTCACTCTCCGAATAATTCAATCCAAAAATATCACTAGCATGTGCTGTTACACTAAATGGAACGCCTAGTAGTTTTGAAACATACATTGCAATAAAGGCATTACCCCATGCAAAATGCGTATGTATATGATCTAGCTGAAGGTGTTTAATCATGCGACAAATATCTATTGCACAACGCAATTGATAAAAATTAAGAGATCTTGATGGGGCTCCAATAAAAGCTGTTACGAATGAACATATAATGTTTTTAATATTAGCTTTTAACAGAAGAAATATTAGGTTATTAATCAGTCGAAATAGTTTTTTCAGTTTATTATAACTTTCATAATATTGTATTGGGTTTTCATATCCACCAACAATATATGACCATCCTTTCTCTGATTGTTTTTCTGGTGCTGATAACATAACCACCTTAACATTGATTCCATCCTTCTCCAAAGCAGTAATTTCATTTTTAACGAATGTCTGCATATATTCTAAAATATAAACAATTGTTTTTCTCATATGTTGCCTTCTTTTCTGCGCTAGTAAAACTTTCTGTAATCTTAGACCAAACTTAAGAGCATGTTAAATTTCAAAACCTAAAAATTTAATCGGGATAGGGGTGCCCTCACGGGCAACCCCTCCCACACCACCCGGCATACGGGTCCGTACCAGGGCGGTTCGGTGTGGTTGAATGAGCGTGTTGACTCATCAGGATCTCGGATGGATGTCTCGATACGGACAAATCAGCCCTCGCCTCAGGTCCTCCAGGCTTCACCCAAACTCCCCGGCTTGAGGCCCCCTTCGGGGTTCTTCTGCCTTTTGTATTGTCCGTATGATCCATTTCCTACTAACCTCTCCACACCGTTCAGGCCTTCGGTGGTCTTCCACCTACTATGCCCTCTGCTGACTCCTGCTGCGCGTTATGAAACCTTACGATTCCACCGGTCCCGATTCCGGAACAGCCCAGC
>Ga0315274_10009126_pt1 | contig 14358 bp, 12 predicted proteins | sample YL17G02_20_MG_FD_203700 | JGI IMG/M metagenome (GOLD analysis project Ga0315274, IMG submission 203700) | Sediment microbial communities from Yellowstone Lake, YNP, Wyoming, USA - YL17G02_20 | ecosystem: Environmental > Aquatic > Freshwater > Lake > Sediment | place: USA: Wyoming | collected... | reverse complement strand
AGTTCCGGGCCGCGCTGGCGGGGGCCAGGGCCATGACCGGGGCGGCGGTCTCTAGTGGTCTCTGGCTGGCTCAGCGGCCGGCCACGCCCTGCGATTGTTGGGACGCCGTGGGTAGCGGCCTCGGCCCGTGCCTGCCCGAGGCCCTAGAGGCGAGCCAGGACGAGATGGCCGGCATCACACCCGGCGGGCTTGTCTCCACTTGGGCCACGGCGGCGGAAATCGAAGTAGGCTACGCCAACTCGGCCGGCGTGGACCAGGACTACAGAAAGACCCTCTTCGCCCTGGAGGTCAGTCTTCTGGCGCCGGACTGGGGCTTGCCGCCCCTGAGAATCGAAGATGGCGCCTGGAACCGGATGATCGACCGGGTCCGAACCGACTGGCGGCGGTGGAACGACTGGCGCCGGGGCGGGGCGGCCTTGGGCGGGTACGAGCCGGCCCGGAAGTCGCCGAGCGTGCCTCCGCCCCGGGCAGTCGTTTTCTTGGGACAGGCCGCCCGGGTGCTTTTGAGCCTGGTGGCCGCGGCGGGCGCCGGTCTCAACGGCCCGCCGATCCAGACCTTCGCCGTCGAGGGTCTGGTCGAAAGCGGGCGCTTTCCGTTCGCCCCCTCCGCGCGCCCTTTCGACGACGAAGGGGCCGAGACGGTAAGCGGCGACCCTTCACGTCCGACAGAGCGGGGGCGGGCCACCTTTCGGGACGGGGTCCTGCGTCCGAGTGTCGCCACCCTGGTTGTTCCGGCGGGCGCCTCTCGGTGGAGCGATGTTCTCGGGGCCGGGCCGGGTCTTGTCGTCGAGACCGCCACCGCGCTGAACGACGCCGGGGGAGACGGATCGGTCCATTTGCGGGTCGATCTCGGCTGGGCGTATCGTGACGGGGCCGTTCAGGGTCTGGGGCAACCGGTGGTCCTGAGCGGCAACCTGGGTAGGCTTGAGGTTTCGGCTCTTGGTGACGAGGTTTGGGCTCAAAACGATCTTTGGGCCCCACCGCTTCTAATCGGAGGCTTTGTCAGCCCAACGGGGGGAGCCTGATGCGGGTCAAGGAGTTGCAGTTCGAATTGCCGACGCGCCTATTGGCTACGCGTCCGCGAGAGTTGGCCGGGGAAAGGCGCGACAACGCGCGTCTTTTGGTCCTGTGCCGGAAGACCGGCGGCATTGAGCACCGCCGGTTCCACGACCTGGTCGAGTACGTCAACCCTGGGGACACGATCATCCTCAACGACAGCCGGACGATCAACGCTCATCTCTTTGGGGACGTCGAAGGCTTGGGACGGCTGGAGTTCCAGCTTCGGTGCTACAAGGGGGCCGGAGTCTGGCAAGCCGAGTGTCGTCCCTGGAGGGATCCGGTGCCGGGAGCAAGGATCAACTTCGGGCCGTCCCTGACAGCCGTCGTGGAAGGAATCCGACCGGAGATACCGCTCTGGATCATGAGGTTTCCGGATCGGCCGGACTTCGAAGATCTTCTGGCCGAACTCGGACGCCCGATTATGTCACCGTACGTGGATCGGGTCTACGGCGCCGAGTTTTACAACACCGTCTACGCCCGAACCCCCGGATCGGCGGAAATGCCCGCCGCCGGGCGGCACTTCACTCCCGAGCTCTTGGATGCCCTGACCGCCAAAGGGGTGAGGATGGGCTACATCACTCTCCACACCGGCCTCAGCTCCATTGACATTCAGACCGAGGACGTGGAGAAACACAAGATGCTGGAGGAGTGGTACAGCGTTCCCGAGGAGACGTCAGAACTTCTGACCGAGACCAAGAAGGCGGGCACGCGGGTGTTCATCGTCGGCACGACGGTCATGCGTTGCCTGGAGTCGGCCGCCGGCGAGGACGGGCGGGTCGCTCCGGGTGATCACTGGACCAATCTCTACATCTACCCCGGCTACCGCTTCAAAGTGGCCGACGCTTTTATCACCAATTTCCACGGACCCAAGTCGACCCGGATCGCCCTCGCGGCGGCGTTCGCCGGGACGGAACTCGTCCTGCGAGGGTACCGGCAGGCAATTGAGCGAGAGTACCTCTTCTACGAGTTCGGCGACGCGACACTCACCATCTAGGGCGGGAAGGTGAACCGTATGGCGGTCAGTGGAGAGGTCAGGCCGTTGAGAGCCGACGAGGTAATGCATTTCCCGGCCGGCGACTCGACTTGTCTTCACCACCTGGACAAGGGCGAGTACTACATTTTGAACGCGGTCGCGGCTTTCATCTGGGGGCAGTGTGACGGAATCCTGACAATAGACGACATAGTGGCCAAGGTCGTTTCCGCTTTCGAGGTGGACCCGACGGTGGCCCAGGCGGACGCTATCGAATGGATCGAGTCCATGCTTAGTTCAAGCTGTCTAAGGCTCGCGGGGGGCTAGGCGCAAGACCGGCGCCAACGTCTCGTCCGGAAGGGAGGGATGATCTATGAAGAGTTCCTACTGCAAGCCCTGCGCTCACAAAGTTGACACCATATCCGGAATCAGTGGCCTTGCGATGGCTTGCTGCCATCTCCTAACCAGCGCTAGCTAGCTGAGCGTCCGTCCGTGATGGCTCGGGTGGCCTAGCCGTAATCCCCGCCTTCTTCGTTGAATGCAGCAGGAGTTGAAAGCGGCAAGGGAGTGGCCCAAGAAAGCGGCAAGGGAGTGGACGACCGTGCTCCTTGATAGGATCAAAGACCGTTCGGCCAGGATCGGCGTGCTGGGGCTCGGCCTGGCCGGCTTGTTCCAGGCCTATGAGTTGGCCTCCCAGGGGTTCGAGGTCGTTGGCTACGACATCGACGCCGGGAGGGTGGCCGCGGTTGGAGAGGCTCGCTCACCCGTCTCGGACGTGCCCTCGGACGAGCTGCGGCGGCTGGTCACCGGGGGTCGGCTCAGACCGACCTGTAACCCGAACCACCTGGCTGACCGGGAGATCATTCTCATCTCCGTTCCGACCACGGTCACTCCAGACGGGGACCCACGCGTCGCGGACGTGAAGGCGGCGGCCGAGACGGTTGCCGCCCACGTCCAGGCCGGACCGCTGGTCGTCGTCAAGAGCACGGGTTATCCCGGCATGACCGAGGAAGTGGTTGGCTTGGTCCTCGCCAGGCGTTTCGGAGAACCGGGCCACGGCTTCCATCTGGCCTTCGTCCCGGAGCGCGGCGACGCCGGCAACCGGACCCTGGCCAGTTCCGGGAGCCTGCCCAAGATCATTTCCGGGGCGAGCCCCTTGTGTCGGGAGCTGGCGGCGGCCCTCTACGCCGACGCCGGCGGCCCTCTCCACCTGGCGTCTTCGATCGCCGTGGCCGAGGCGGTGAAGCTGCACGAAAACGTCTTCCGTTTTGTCAACATCGCTTATGCCAACGAGATGGCCAACCTCTGCCGGCGGGCCGGCATCGACCCCTTCGAGGTTGTCACCCTGGCGGCGACCAAGCCCTTCGGCTTCATGCCCTTCTGGCCCGGGGCCGGAGTGGGAGGGATGTACCTGCCCGTGAACGCGGCCTACTGGCTTTGGACGGCCCGCCGCTACGGTTGCCCGGCCGGGATAGTCGAGTCGGCCATCGGCCAGAACCGGAGCCTGCCCATCAGAGTAGCGGCCCAGGTGGTGGAGCGGTTGGCCTCCGAGGGTGGGCGGCCGGCTCAGGGGGCGGAGAGGCCGGCTTCCGGCGGTGAACGGGCGGCCTCCGAGGACGGGCGGCCGGACGGCCCTCGGGTGGCCCTCCTCGGACTCGGCTACAAGAAAGGAAGCGGCGACACTCGAAACTCTCCCTCCATCCGGGTCGGGGAGATCCTCACTCTCCTCGGCCTGGACGTGGTCGGGATGGATCCCTACGTTCCCGGAGGCCAGGACGGCCTTCCCTTCGAGATCCGGGAATGGGACCCGGCCTACCTGGAGACGGTCGACCTCGCCGTGCTGCTCACGGATCATCCGGAGTTTGCCTACGAGACCCTGCGCCCGTTCATCGACAAGCTCCTGGACGTTCGCGGTCTCTCCAGGACCTGGCCGAAAGAGACGGCCCGCATCGAGACCCAAGGAGGCGCGGCGACATGCGGATACTGACCTTCGCGGCCGGCTACCCACCGTTTCTGTCCGGCGGACCGGCCGTCCATACGCACGAACTCAATCTGGGACTGGCTCGCCTGGGCCATGAGCCTTGGGTGGTGGCTTTTCATCCCCCGGAGGGCCCGACGGAGACCGAACTCGCTACCGAAGACGGGGTTCACGTTTGTCGGGTCCAAAACCTCCCCTTCCTGCCTCACGACTACACGGCTCGCTTCCACCAGCAGAACGGGCGGGCCCTGGAAGGGGTCTTGCGGGTTCTCGAGGCCGCGGATGGGGCTTTCGACCTGATCGTCCTTCAGGGCTATTGGCTGGCCACGGCGGCCATGGCCCTGCACGCGACCACCGGGGTTCCGGTTGTCTTCCACGTCCACAACATGTATTCGGCCCCCGTGCCCGGTCAAGAACCCCAGGAGGCCGCCTACTTTAGGGCCCTGGAGAGTTGGGCGATCCGCGAGTCGGCCTGGCTCATCCCAATCAGCGAGTTCATCGCCGGGATGTGCCTGGAGATGGGCGCCGACCGGTCCCGGATGAGCGTCATTCCCAAGGGCCTTCACCTGGACCACTATGCCGGCGATTGGATCCCCCACGACAACCAGACCCTTCTCTTCGTCGGGCGGCTCTCGCCCGAGAAAGGATTGGAGACGCTCCTCCAGGCCGTTGCCTCCCTGCGAGACGCGGGCGTCCCGGTGCGAGCGCTCCTGGCCGGGGCGGGCGACGAGCCCTACGTCGTCGGCCTTCAGAAACTCGTAGCGGAACTCGACCTGCGGCGACACGTCGCCTTTCTCGGCTTCATCGGCGGCCACGACCTCATCAGGCTCTACCAGACCTCCACGGTGACCGTGATCCCCAGCTACATGGAGGCCCTGGGCCGGGTGGCCCTGGAGGCCATGGCCTCCGGCGCCCCCGTTATCGTTAGCGACGTGGGTGGTCTGGGTCCCCTGGTTCGCCAGGGCGAGACGGGCTGGAAGGTTCCGGACCACGACCCCGCGGCTCTGGCCGCCGCCATCCGCGAGGTCTTCGACGATCGAGACCGAGCCGCGAGCATCGCCACCACCGCGCGGCAAGAGGTTGCCGGCCGGTTCTCCTGGGACCGGGTCCTGGCCGACACGATGGGAGTCTATGAGCTGGCCGGGAGGGGGCGGGGATGAGGCAGGTCGTGGCCGTTTCGCCTCATCCCGACGACGCGGAGTACGGGGTCGGTGGTATCCTGGCCGGGCTCGCGCTTCTTCCAGAGGTGTCCACGGCTATCGCCGTCTTCGAACTCAGCCCGGAAATGGGGGACCCCGCGGGCTACGGGGCCATGGCCGAGACCCGGCGCTCCGAGGCCGCCGAGGCCGCCGCCATTCTGGGGGCCGCCCCGCACTGGGTCGGCCCGGGTGTCGAGCCCCTGGTCCGGCTTCTGCGAACCTTGCGGGCCGACCTGGTCCTGACCGTCGAGCCCGACGACGTTCACCCGCACCATCGCCAGGTGACGCACTGGGTCGAGGACGCCGTGTTTCTGAGCACCCTGTTTTCGGCCGAGGCCGGCCCCAGCCCGCCACTGGCCCAGCCGCCCCAATTGGCTTACATGGAGTCTTTCTCGACCCGCGGTTTCAAGCCCGATCTCTTTGTCGATGTTTCGCCCTGGTTTGTCACGGCCCGGCAGGCTCTCCTGGCCCATCGGACCGGAACCCGGGTCTGCCCGGGCCTTGAGCACCAGATGAGAGCCGTCCACGCGCGCAACGGCGCGGCGGCGGCCGTGCCCTACGCGGAAGGTCTACGCCTGGCGAGGGGCTACGGTCAGGACTGGGCCGCCCGGCGAGCCTGGCTTTTGGAGATTCTGGTCGACCTTTTCCGAAAGGCGGCGAGTTAAATGGAATTAGACGGAAGGAAGGCTCTGGTGACCGGTGGAAGCCGGGGTATCGGGCGGGCCATCTGCGTGGCCCTGGCCGCGGCCGGAGTTTCGGTGACCTTCACCTACCGGGACGCCGCCGCGGCTGAGGAAACCCGAGCGGCCATCGAGAGCGCCGGGGGCAAATGCCTTCCTGTGGAGGCCGAGATGCGCGACCGGAACCGGACCCCAGACGTGGTCAAGGCCGCCTCGGGCGACGACGGGCGGCTCGACATTCTGGTCTTGAACGCCGGGACGACCGGTCCGGGGACCCATCGCGACATCAGCCTGGACGAATGGGACCGAGTTATCGACGTCAACCTCGGGGCGGCCTTTCGCTACGCCAAGGCCGGTCTGGAGTGCCTGGCCGACGGCGGCAGCATCCTCTTCATCGGCACGACAGCCGCTCTGCAGGGCGTCGGACCCGCTCACTACGTGACGGCCAAGGCGGCTCTCCTGGGTCTGTGCCGCGCTCTGGCGCGGGAAGTCGCGGCCAGGAAGATCACGGTCAACATTCTGACCCCGGGTTTCGTCGACACGGCCTTTCACGGCCCGTCTCCGTTCCGGGACATCGTCCGGCACGAGGTTTCCCTTCGCGTGCCCCTGGGCCGCATGGCGACCCCCGACGAGGTAGCCGAGGCCGCTCTGGCCCTGATCCGGAACCCGTACATAACCGGGTCGAGCCTGGCCGTGGCCGGCGGGGCGGTTATGACTTGAGGCCGCGGCCGCTGCGATAGCTTAAGGTCTCGACGGCGGGAATAGGGGAGGGTTTTTCTTTGCGGGTCGCTCTTATCGGTCTCGGTCTTCACAGCCAGCGGGTCTTGCTTCCGGCTCTTCAGCTTCTGGGAGTGGAAGTCACGGCGGTCTTGGACCCCGTGGCCGAGCGCCGGGAGGCGGTGGTCCGCCGGACGGGGGCGACGGCCTACGCCGACCTCGGCGATCTTCTGGCCCACGAGTCGTTCGACGCGGTTGTGGCCGCTCCGTCACGCCCGGCGCACTCGTGTGTTCTCGACCAGCTCATTCCCATCGGCCGGCCCATCTTCATCGAAAAGCCGGCGGGTCTTACGGCCGAGGCCATCGTCCGGTCGGCCGAGCTGGCCCGTGAGAGCGGGACCAGCGTGCAGGTGGGGTTTATGCGCCGCTTCGCTCCCGCCTATCGCCTGGCCAAGTCCATCTCCGGCGCCTGGGACGTTCCCCTGGCCCTCCAGCTTAGGATGGTGGCCGGACCCTGCGCCGACGACGAGGTCTTCCTGAAAGATGTGGCCATCCACTACCTGGACCTCGCCCGCTTCTTCCTCGGCGACATCCGGAAGGCCACGGCCGATGTCCTGGCGACGGGCCCGGGAACACCGTCGGCCTGGCAGATCGCCCTGAGAGCCGAACGGGGAGCGGCGACCCTCCTTCTTTCTCACCGGGGCACCTGGGGCAATCCCACCGAGTCGCTCTGGGTCGACGGGCCAGGGCAGGCCGTCGAAGTCGGGAATGTCGAGAACTTCCGCCACTACCGGGCCGGGCGGCAGGGGCCGAGCGACGATCTCCCGGCCAAACAGGCCGCCGGGGGCACCCTGTCGTGGCAACCCAACCTGGCCAGTACGGGGCTGACCCACCAGTCCGTCTACCTTCAAGGCTACCTTCCGGAGCTAGAGGCTTTCGTTCAGACCGTGCAGTTCCGGGCCCCCGTCCAAGCCACCCTGGATGACGCGGGGGCGGCCATGAGACTGGCCGAGCAACTCTTGGCCGAGCAGCTCTCAACCGACGGCCGGCCGCCTGAGGAGGGTTTCTGACATGGCCATCGTCGAGGTTCGGGACCTGGTCAAGATCTTTCGCGTTCGAAAGCGCGGGACCGGTCCCCTGGGCATTCTCCGACGGAAAACGCGGGAGGTCCACGCGGTAGACGGCATCTCCTTCGACGTCGAGGAGGGGGAGATCGTCGGGTATATCGGCCCCAACGGGGCCGGCAAGTCGACAACGGTCAAGTGCCTGACCGGAATCTTGGTGCCGACTTCCGGGGTGGTGACGGTCGGAGGACTGGTCCCCTGGCGCGATCGGATCAAGAACGGGCGCCAGATCGGCGTTGTCTTCGGCCAGAAGACCTCTTTGTGGTGGGATGTTCCGGTCATCGACACCTACCGCCTTCTCCGCGACATCTACGACGTTCCCGAACCCGTCTTCCGCCGGAACCTGGGCCTCCTCGACGACATCTTGGGCCTCAAGGAGTTCCAGGACACTCCCGTCCGGCAACTGAGCCTGGGACAACGAGTCAGGGCCGACCTTGGAGCGGTCATGCTCCATAACCCCCGGTTTCTCTTCCTGGACGAGCCGACCATCGGGTTGGACGTGGCGGCCAAGGAACGGCTCCGGGTCTTCATCGCCAACATGAACGCGGCCACCCGGGTCACGGTCTTCCTGACCACCCACGACATGTCCGAGATAGAGAGACTGTGCCGGCGGATAATGATCATCGACCGCGGGCGGCTCGTCTACAGCGGTTCCATCAGCGACGCCATCCAGAAGTACGCCCCCTGTAGCGACGTGGTCGTGGAACTGGCCGAGACCCCGAGCGGCCCGGTCGTAGTCGAGGGTGGCGAGGTCGTCCGCCAGGAGGGGGCCCGCTACTGGATTCGCTTCCGGCGGGACCAAACAACGGCCGGCCATCTCGTGGGTCAGTTGATGGCCAAATACCCGGTCAAGGACTTCCGCGTCGACGACCCCAACGTGGAGCAGATCGTGAAAACCGTATACGGCGCCCTCGCTCCCGTCGAGGAGGCGCCCAAGTGAAGATCCTGCGGGTCATGCGGGGTTTCATCCGCCAGGGCATCCAGGTCAAGACGACCTACGGTATGGCTTACGCCATGCGCCTGGTCAACGTCTTCGTGAAAATGGTCGCCTTCTACGTCCTCTGGTCGGTTCTCTACGAAAGCGCGCCCGGGGCCTTCCCGGTCAGCCAGGTGGAGATGGTCACCTACGGGGCCGTGTCGGTCATGCTCGGGGAGTTCATCCAGTGGTGGGACGGCCCTCATTTCTACATCATCACCCAAATTCGCCGGGGGACCATCACCTCCGATCTGGTCCGACCGGTCTACTTCCCCTTTCAGGTCTTCTCCCGTTGTCTGGGCGAGTCCCTGGCCGAGTTCATAACCGTGGTTTTCCCGGCGGCCCTGGTGGCCTACCTTGTCCTGCCTATCAGCCTGCCCGCGACCCTAACCCAGGGACTTTACTTCGCCCTCAGCCTGGTCCAGAGCTACCTGATCCTCTTCGGCCTGAACTGCCTGGTCGGGTTCATCGGCTTCTACACCCTGAGCCTGCGGGGCATCCAGCACGCCTATCACGGTCTCATCATGCTTCTGTCCGGGGCCTGGGTTCCGCTCTGGTTCTTCCCGTCCTGGCTCCGCCAGGTGGCCGAGGTCCTACCTTTTCGCGGTCTCTTCTTCACGCCGTTGTCCATCTACATCGGGGAGCTTCAGGGTCAGTCCATCGCCGGGACTCTTCTTAGCCAGACGGTCTGGATCGTGATCCTGCTTCTGGGTGTGGGGCTAGCCTGGCGAGTGGTCCACAGCCGGCTGGTCGTCCAAGGGGGGTGAGCAAAGTGCGGAGCCTCAGGCACTACTGGCGCTTTGTCCGCATCGGTTTCGCGAGCCAGGCCCAGTACGGGGTCGACTTCTTCATCGGCGCCTTCGGCGTTGTGCTCCTGAACCTGGTCGACCTGGTTCTCCTCGGAGTTCTCCTCCAGCGTTTCACGGCCATCGGCGGATGGAACATCTGGGAGATAGTTTTCCTGTTCAGCTTCTACCTCGCGGCCATGGGTCTGCAGAACATCTTTACCGTTCATCTCGGGCAGATCGAGGCTTACGTCCAGGACGGGACTCTCGATCAGTTCCTGGTCCGGCCAAGCTCGCCCTTGATCCAACTCATGGGCCGGGAGATCAACCATGGCAACATCACCCACGTGATCACGGGCGTGGCCGGGGTGGTGGTCGCCTACGGGCGACTCGGCCTCCACTGGACATTCGGCGAGTGGGCTCTGGCCGTTGTCCTGCTCGTCTGCGGGGCCCTGGTCCTGGTCGGTCTGGTCCTGGGACTGTGCAGCCTGGCCTTCTGGACCATCCGTTCGCGGGAGTTCCTCTACGGAACCCTCCAGATCCAAGAGGTCGTCCAGCACTACCCCGTCCACATCTTCGGGCGATGGTTTCAGGTTTTAGTGACCGGCGTTTTGCCCTTTGCCTTCATCAACTACTACCCAACTCTCGTCCTGCTCGGGCGGACAGGCGAGGCCATGCATCCGCTGCTCCCCTGGCTCAGCCCGCTGGCCGGGGTCCTGGTTCTTCTGGGCGGCATCGCCGTATGGAAGCTGGGCCTGTCGAGGTACCAGAGCACGGGGAGCTAGAAGCGCGGGAGGTGTGACGGTGGTAGACAGCCAGCGAGCGGCGGCTTACGCTGTCCGCCAGGGTTTGACCCACCCGAGAGGGCGCGAGAGCCTGTTCGACATCGTCGGACGTCTTTGCGGGCTCCAGGACCAGGTGGCCGGCGGCGCGTACTATGCCGCCCTGGCTCGCTCGGAGGCCGTCGAACCCGGGGACCTCCAGACCGAACTGCAAGAAACCCGGCGCCTGGTCCGGACCTGGACCATCCGCGGGACCATGCACGTCATCCGAACCGAAGACCTACCCCTCTTCCGGACCGCCCTCCTGCCCGACTGGGAGACTCGCTGGAGTGTCTTTCTCGACCACTACGCCACGCGCGACCAGCGCCGGACGGCGGCCGAGGCCGCCCTGGAGGTCTTGCGCGACGGCCCGGCCACCCGGGCGGAGCTTCTCGAGCGGGTCGGGCGGACCATGGGTGGCGCCACCCCCTGGCTGGCGGCCCTCTTCTCCGGCTACGGCGGAGTCCTGAAAGACCTCTCCTACCAAGGCCTGATCATTCACGGCCCGACGGGTGATGGCCCGGGGCGGAGTGGGGAGGTCTCGTTCGTCCGGACGGAGGACTGGCTGGGGAGCGGGCCACCGGCTTCGCCACCGGTTGACGCCGACACCGCCTTATCCGTTCTCCTGACCCGCTACCTCCAAGCTTACGGTCCGGCCAGCGTTCAGGACTTCGCCTACTGGAGCGGGGTCACCGTGGCCAGGACCAGGCGGGCCCTGGAACTGGCCGGCGACCAGGTTGGCCCGGCCGACCCGGGTCTCCGGGCCGGCTCGAGCGGTCCGGGGCGCCTGATGGACATCAGAGCGCCAGGCGGGTCAGGCGGTCAGGCCGGGTCGGGTGGCGAAGCCGGGAAGGGCGGGCCAGGCGGTCCGGCCGGGTCTGATGGCGCAGCCGGGAAGGGCGGCCTGGCCTGCGTGGCTTTTCTGCCTAAGTTCGACTCCTACGTTCTGGCCCACCGCGACAAGTTCTACCTGGAGGAATCCTATCGCCGGGAAGTGTTTCGGGCCGCGGCCGACGTTGCCGCCACCATGGTGGCCGACGGGGTGGTCGTCGGAACCTGGCGGTGGCAGGGCTCGGGCTCCTCGCGGTCAGTGGCGCCCAGTCTCTTCGGAACCCGGTCTGCCGAACTGGTCCGGCAGGTGGGCGAGGAAGGGTTGCGCCTGGGCCTGGCGGGCGCCCCGGTGCCGGCGAGGCCGTCGCGGACGTAGCCAGTCGCCGCCAAGACGCGGGCTTCCGCCCCCCCGACTCCCTAGGTATCCTGGAACCACCTGGAGAACCATCCTTCCGTGCCCAAACGACAGAAGGGGTTACGGGTGACCGGTTCCACCAATGTCCTCAACCCCCGGCCGGGGTTCGCGGCCCGGGCGATGCCCTCTGAAGGCGGACAGGGGGGTTCTTATGCCGATCCGCATGAGAACCCGTGATAAGTGGGTGGTCGGACCGAAGGCACTGCTAGCACGGGGATTGCCGCGAGCCTTTCAGGTGGACCAACGGCGTGTTATGCGGACAGGGAATCGGAGTTCAGCATGTTATGAGGGTCGGTCGAAGCGTTGGTTAGGCCGATGGTTGAAGGTGACACTCTGTGGACACGCAGGCAAAACAGATTACTCGCCAGCTTGATGTGGTTACCGAACTGCCGTCTACGATCGATGTCCTATTCGTTTTCGGGACGCGGCTAGCGGAGCCCGCGCTGATCGTTGCTGACTTGGTCAACAGGGGCGTCGCCCGCTATGTGGTCCTGACAGGCGGGAAGAACCGTGGGTCCGGCATGAACGAGGCCGAAGCGCATCTTGCGATTCTCCTAGGCGAGAACGTGCCACGCGACCGGATTGTGCTCGAGAACGAGTCGACCAACACCTTGCAGAACGTCACATACGCCGTACCCAAGCTTCTGGAGAGGATTGGCCAGCACTCGATCTTGTCTATCGGCGTAGTCGCGAAATGGCACCACTGCCGGCGAGCCATGATGACCTTGAAGCGTCACCTCCCGATGAGAGTCAAGTTCTTTGCAGTAACCTATGAACCGGAAGGGGTCGCCCGGTCGAACTGGTGGCAAACCGCAGAAGGCAGGAAGCGTGTGCTTGAGGAGCGGGACTGCATTCCCCGGTACTTGGCAAAGGGTGATATTGAGGACATCCACGAGAGTGATGGCGCCTACGTATAGCGAACTGGTGCCTGCTCCGCTCCCGGCGGACATGAGAACTCATACGGCCTAACACGCGGCTGCAGCGGGCGCGCTCGGCTTGGCCAATCAAGCGGGGGACAGCCCCGGCGCCGCTGAGCCGCTAGTCGTTAGCGTGCGCCGTGAAAGGTGGCGCGTTCTTGCAGGCGTAAGTCCTGCCGAGGCAGTTGGCGGTACAGCCTCGTAGCTACGGGTGGACGGTCTCGGGTAACCGGGGTCGTCGAGCCACCCGGACAAAAGCCCTCTTTAGGGGGGCCAGCAAATCCGCGGGCCGCAACACGCGTGAACCCTGAGCAGGCCCCGAAATGCAGTCGGGAGTGCCGACCCGACGCTAACGCGGGGAAGGCCATCCGGAGCGGGGACAACCGCCAAGGCTCCGGATGACTCGCCGGGGTAGTGGGGGCGGCACGTTGAGAAAGAACGCGACGCAACACGGAAGGTCCACCGAGGTGAGGGAGTCGCTGATCCTCAACCGCTCCGCGGGGGGCAGGCCGGGGTGGGTGTCGGAGGGGCCCATAACACCAAGGAAACCGGGTAATGCCGGTGGAGGGAAGGGGCTCTGGTTCTGGGTGCTTCGGACGGAGCCGAGGAGAGGAGATTGGCCTCCTGGCAACTCCAGAGAGGATCCGGACGCTCCAGAGGAAGCTCTACGTCAAGGCCAAGGGTGAGCCGGACTTCCGGTTCTACCTCCTTTACGACAAGATGTGGCGAGCGGATATCCTGGAACACGCCTACCGGCTCTGCCGGGCGAATGGTGGAGCGGCGGGTGTGGACGGGGAGACGTTCGAGGGCATCGAGTCGAGGGAGAACGGGCTGGAAGGCTGGCTTGGCATCCTGGCGACAGAGCTACGAGAGGAGAGGTACCGACCCCAGGCAGTACGGCGGGTGATGATTCCGAAGCCCGATGGGGGCGAGCGGCCGCTGGGGATTCCGACGATAAGGGACCGAGTGGCGCAGCAAGCCGCCAGGCTCGTGGTGGAGCCGATCTTCGAGGCGGATTTCGAGCCGAACGCGTATGGGTACCGGCCCAAGCGAGGGGCGCTGGACGCGGTGAACGAGGTGCGGGCGTCGATCTCACGAGGCGAGAGCCACGTAGTGGACGCCGACTTCAGCAAGTATTTTGACACCATCCCCCACCCCGAACTCATGAGGTCGGTGGCCCGTCGAGTCAGCGACCGGAAGATGCTGCGTCTCATCAAGATGTGGCTGAAGGCGCCGGTGGAAGAGACGGACGCGGAAGGTCGGAAGACCCTCACGGGAGGCAAAGGCTCGAAAGCGGGGACCCCGCAAGGCGGGGTGGTCTCGCCGCTCCTGGCGAACATCTACATCCACCGCCTTCTCAAGGCATGGAAGAAGTTCGACCTCGAGACGAAGCTGCGGGCGCGGATTATCAACTATGCGGACGATCTCGTGATCTTGTGCCGGGACAGGGCCGAGAAAGCCCTGACCTGGCTTAGATGGATCACGGCGAAGCTGGGTCTCGGCCTGAACGAGGCCAAGACCCAGGTATGCGACGCCGAGCGAGAGTCGTTCGACTTCCTGGGCTACACGTTCGGCCCGATGGTGTTTCGCCGGACGGGCAAGACGTATATCGGGGCCACTCCCTCGAAGAAGCGGGTGAAGCGGTTCAAGAAGTCGCTACGGACCGAGCTGCACGTGGCCAACCACGCCCCCCTCGAAGAGGTGGTGGCGGCGGTGAACCGCAAGCTGCGGGGATGGAGCCGGTATTTCAGCATCGGTACGCTGGAACCGGCCTATCGGACGGTGGACCGCTACACCGAAGCTCTGTTCAGGCAGTTCTTGGTGCGTCGACACAAGGTCCCCGGGCGGGGGAACCGGCCGTTCAGCAACCGATACCTCTACGAGGA
>Ga0315274_10009125_pt1 | contig 14358 bp, 7 predicted proteins | sample YL17G02_20_MG_FD_203700 | JGI IMG/M metagenome (GOLD analysis project Ga0315274, IMG submission 203700) | Sediment microbial communities from Yellowstone Lake, YNP, Wyoming, USA - YL17G02_20 | ecosystem: Environmental > Aquatic > Freshwater > Lake > Sediment | place: USA: Wyoming | collected... | reverse complement strand
GGGCGCGGAAGCGGAATCGGCGGTCGGAGCGGCGGCGGCTCGGGCGACCGCCATCCCCAGGTAGCAGCGCAGCACGCTCGAGCGCGGGTGGATCCCCGAGGCGCGGCGGAAGTGGTACTCTGCCATGTCCCACTTCTCGGCGCGGAAGTGGACGCAGCCGAGGCCGTACCTAAGGGGGGGGGAGGGTACGTTTTTTTTTCCCGGAGGCTTCGGATGAGTTTTTTGTTTGTTTGTTTGTTTCGGGTGCCGAGGTTCTTCTTTCCTTCCCCTCTCTCTCTCTCTCCATCTCTTTCTCTCTCTTTCTCCCTCTCTCCCTCCGCTCCACCTCCCTCCTCTCCCCTCCGTCCAACACCCGCGACTCTCACCAAGCGTTGTAGTGCCTCGGGTCCAGCCTGATCGCCTCCCTGAAGCTCGCGAGCGCGCCCTCGGGGTCGTCCCCCGCCAGCTGCTCGTGGCCCGCCAGCGTCCTCGGGTACGGCTCGCGCGGGGCGAGCCGCGCCGCGCGGCGCAGCGCGGCGAGCGCGGGCTCGTGCTCCCTCGCCAGCGACAGCGCGTTGCCCACGGCCGCCCAGGCCCCGGCGCTGCGCCTGTCACGGGAGAGCGCCGAGGAGGCCAGCGCGGCGAGCTCGGCGGGGCGGCGCAGGTGCCACAGCGCCGTCGAGTGCGCCGCGACGTCGTCGGGGCGCAGCGGGTCTGCGGCGCGCGCGGCCGCGAACGCCGCCGCGGCGCCGCGGTGGTCGCCCGCCTCGGCCAGGGCGCGGCCCGCGACGGAGAGGGCCCAGGCCGCGCCCGGGTGCGCGCGCGGGAGCAAGGAGAGCGCTCGCAGAGTCGCGTCGCGGTCGAAGCGGGCGAGGGCGGCCGAGGCGGCGGCGTGGGACTGGAGCAGCGCGCGGAGGGCGGCGGCGCCGACGGCCGCGAGCCGCGTCGAGGCCGGGGCCGAGTCGGTCGCCGCCGTCGCCGCCGCCGCCGCCGCCGCAGCAGCAGCAGCAGCAGCTCCTCCTCTCTGGCGCCCGCCTCCTGCTGCTGCTGCTGTTCCGGGGAAGAGCGTCGTCGGCACCCCCGCTGCACCTCGAGCAGCAGCTGCAGCAGCAGCGGCGGCAGAAGCCGCACCAGCAGCCCTCCTCGAAGACGCCGCAGCTGCTGCGGCAGTTCCTCCTCCTCCTCCGAAAAGCGTCGGAGTCGTCGTCGCAGCGGCGGCAGAGCGAGGGGGAGGCGGAGGGGGAGGCATCAGCACGGAGGGAGAGAAGGAGGAGGTCTCGTCGGCTCCTCCCCTGCCGCTGCCGCTCTCCGGAGTCGCCCCCCCGAAGCCGCAAAAGGTGATGCCGCTGCTCCCTCCTCCGCCGCCGCCGCCGGTCTCCATCGCCGCCGCAGTCTCCCTCGCCCCGCTCGCGGCGGGGGTGTCGTCGAGCTGGGGGGGCAGACGCGAGCGGGCGAGGGCGCCGCCTCCTCCGCGCGGTGGCGGCGGGGGCATCTGCAGCCTCTGCTGCCGCTGCTGCTGCTGTTGCGCCGTCGTCGCCATCGCCGCCGTCGTCGTCGCCGCCGTCGTCGAAGGAGGCGCGAACGCTCCGGTCCCGGACTCCAGCGGCGTCGAGAACGAGGAGGGGGTCATATCTCCCGCACCGACAAAGTAAGGAGGAGCGCGGCCGTGAGAGAACGCGAAGGAAGGGTTGCCGCCTGCCGCCGTCGACGCCGGCGTTTGGAAAGCGCCGCCGCCGCCGCCGTTGTTTCCTTGCCCTGCGTCGCCAAAGTCCGCCGCCCCTCCAGCCCCGCGCCTCCTCCGGGGGGCCCTCGGGGGGTCGGAGGGGACAGAGACGTTGGAAGCGCGAGCAGCAGCAATGCCGGGGGCGGCATCGGCAGCAATCGCGTCCTCCAAGCCCTCCTCCATCTCCTCGTCGCTGTTGCCGTCGTTCCCGCTTCCGTCTCCGGCGTTCGCCGCCGCCGCCATCGAGCCCGGAGGAGGAGGGGGGGGGGGGCTCCCCATGAGGACGCTCGCGTCCTCGGAGCACCCCAGCGCCACCAGCTCCTGGTGCGCCTGCCACAGCAGCGGGTCGCGGGCCAGCGCCGCGGCCGCGGCGGCGGCGGCGGCCCTGGAGCGGGCGCCGCCGGAGGCGCGGGCGCACCTGGACAGCAGGAGGTATCCGGCAGCGATGCATTCCGGGTCCGCGTTGCCGCCGCTCGCCGCAGAGGCAGCAGCAGCTGCCGCTGCCGCCGCTGCTGCCGCTCCGCCAGAGGTGGGCGGCTGCCTCCAGAACGCAGGCCCGGCGCTTCCTCCCCCGCCGCTCAGCAGCGCCTCCTCGGCCTCGGCGGGAGCGGCACCGCAGCGGAGACGCGCGAGCGCGAGGAGGTAGCGGCTCCGCGGCTGCCTCAGCGGTTGGAGCCTCGCGTCCTCGAGGGCGGCGCGGGCGCGGTGCGGGGCGTCGGAGCGGAGGTGGACGTCGGCGAGGAGGCGGTGGTTGGCCTATTGTGTTGTGTTTTGTGAGGGAAGAGGAAGGGTGAGAGAGAGAGAGAGAGAGGTGGAGAAGAGGTTGAGGTCGATTGGTTTTTCGAAAAAGAAGAAAACCAGTGCTCGCTCCAAATCCTCACCTCGCTCGGGAAGTCCGCGACGAGCCTCTCGGCCAGAAACAGCGCATTGTCCAACAGGTGGAGCTCGAGGCTCGAGCGGACCCGGTCCACGAGCGAGTACTCGAGCTCCGGGGGGGGTGCTGGGCCGTGAGCGGCGGCGGAGGCCGCGGCGACGGCGGCGAGTGACAGAGACGAAGAGGAGGAAACGTCGACGCCGTTTTCGTCTACCTGCTGCAGAGGCTGCTTCCTCGCGGAAGGGCGCTGCTGCTGCTGATGTTTGTGCTGCTGCATGTGCTGCTGCTTCTGCGTCGACACCACGACAAGGGCCGGCGCAGCAGCAGGACCAACGCCACCGCAGCCTGCCGCCACGGCCGAGACCGGCGTGCGGAGGGAGTCGGTTTCGTCACCGACGGGCATTCGATTGACCGCCGAAAGGGAGAGTGAAAAAAGAGGGCGAGCGACTTTTTTTCTTCATTTCTTTCTTTCTTCTTTTGTTTCTTCTTCCTCAAGAGGTAAGAGAGAGAAGACGCTGGTGTCGCGCTCGCCGTGTGTTGCTTGCGTGAGAGAGTGGATATCCATCATCTCTCTCTCTCAGCGAGCGTGCTTCGCCGCCCTGCAATCGCAGAGGAGGAAGAAGAAGAAGAGAGAGAGCGAGAGAGAGACTCGACGATCAGACCAGAGGGCCGCCATCGTCCGTTGCCGCCCTCGTTGCTCCTCCTCTCTCTCTCGTTCTCCTCCGGCGCTTCATGCCTCGAGAGCACGCTCGTTATTCCCTGTGGGCGTGAAGCACTCGACGTCCTCTGCGCGTCCGAGCGGAGAAATACGAAAAGGAAACCGGCCTTGGGCTCGTTCTTCGCCTGGCGAGAAGCAGAAGAGCAACTCGGCGGCCGATGCGCGATTGAGTTTCCTGCTCTCTTTCTCTCTTCCAACGCTCTCCCCGCTCGCCCTTCCTGTCGTCCTCGCTTTCTTTCTTTTCGACGCAGCAAGGAAACCGAGGGCGGCCGCATTCTCGCTGCTGGCGTCGAGAACGAAGCGAAAGGGCCAGAAAGCCGACGGTGACGAAGAAACGACCCCTTGTCCTTGTTTCTTTCTTAGTCTCAACCTCCTCTCTTTTCTCTGCACCCCTCCCCTTCCGAACAAGAAAAGAAACAGCACCAGCGCCCCCCGCGCAGCCTTCTCGACCAGCCAGTCACAATGGGCAAGGTCCCCGTCCGCCTCCGCGAGGTCGTCTACACCCTCTCCCCCTTCCAGCAGACCGTGATGGGGGGCCTGTTCAGGGACATCCCGGCCCGGCTGACGCGCAAGGTCTCGGAGAACTGGTTCGACGTCGGCGCCTTCTTCCTGCTGCCGACCTGGGCGACGATGGCCTACGCCGCGGACTACAAGGAGAAGGAGAAGCAGGGGCACAGGTTCTAGAGAGATTCGGGGCCGGTGGTAGAGAGAGAGGAGGGGAGGAGGGCGCGAGAGAGGAGGGGAGGAGGGCGCGAGAGAGGAGGAGAGGAGGGTGCGAGAGAGGAACCTCAAGTGTAACAATTTTTCGGGTTTTTTCTTAATTCATCTTCTCGATTTTACAGAGGGAGCCCCTCTCTCTTTTCTTTTACACCAATTCCGGGGGGCTGTCCCTCAATCTCTTGAACGCCTAGTGTTATACATTCGTGGTCATACGCCTACCACGTGCATCATTCGTATGCGGGCGCGTGTGGGGGGGGTGTTTTTTTTCTAAAAAAGGGTACAAAGCAGATTTTCTATTTTTCTTTCTTGAAAGGAAATTCGGAGACCTCAAGGGGATTCAAGTCCAAACCATCTCTCTTCACTCCCTCTCTCTCTCTCAGCGCGAGAGCGCGAGGGAAAAACAGAGAGCGAAGACGGACCAATTCACCGCCTGTCGTAAGGGCCGGAGCTCCTCTCGACGTGCACCCTCCGCGCCATCGGCACAGCGCGGCCCCCGCCGCCGCAGTGGTGGCAGGCGGCCCGTAGCGACCCGCCGCAGCTGCCGCAGCCGCGGGAGGAGGGGTCCTCGGCGTTCGAGTCGCTCCACCGAGTGCAGGTGCAGGTGACGGTGCCGGAGCCGCCGCAGGTGGGGCACTCGCGGGAGTGCTGTTTTTTTTTGGTTTCGGTGGTTTTGTGGAAAGAGGCGTGTGAGAGGTTCAGAAAAGAAAAAAGCGTCGAACGGAGGAGAAGCGGCGAGAGGCGAGCGCGAGTCGAGGTTCATTTCGAAAACTCGAGGGCAAACGTTTCGGCCGACCCGCGATGCCCAGAGGCGCGCGGAGTACTCCTGCTCTTCGCAGATTCGGCGATAAGACAGGGTCCTGCACGCTCCGCGCGGAGCTGGGAGGGGTCAGAAACTCGGGAACGCAGCCGACCGCGCACATCTATTCCGGAGCCTTCGCCGAGAGCGACCACGCGCCTGTTTTTTTCCTCGACCGGTGTTCGGCGAGAGCATGGCACAGTGCCTCGCCCTCTCGCTCTTTGGTACTACTCATACTTCTACTCTCTCTCTCTTACCTCGTTTGTGTCGTCTTCGTCGCCAGGGAGCACGCGGGCGGCGAGGAACGCGGCGGCGGCTGCAGCTGCGAGCCCGGCGAGGGGGAGCGCGGAAGGCGCTTTGGCGGCGGGCCTTGTCGTCGCCGACGACGACAGAGTCGAAGGCGCCATCGAAGGGGAGGGCCTCGAGCGGGTCAACGGGGGCCGCCCAGGCAGGAGCATGCTGGACATGGCGAGCTGGCAGAGAGCGCGTGAAGGGTCTCCTACCTTTTCGAGAGAAAGGAGCAAGGAGAAGGACGAAGGAGGGGAGAAACTGCCGCGAGCTTGAAAAAGGATGACGAGAAATCGAGTGTGGCGAGGGCTGTTGAACCGATTTTTACTTTCTCTTTCGACCTGGGTTTTTCAGCAGCTTCTTCGCTTCCCTCTCTTCGCTTCGTTCCCTTCCCTTCTTCTTCTCCTTTTTGTACAGTCCCCGAGCCGCCAGGCGCGCGCTCGACTGGGAAGAAAGAACAGCTTGCAGAGAGAATGGAAGAGGGGAAAAAAAAGGCGTCAGCACCGCTGCTGCTGCTTCCGGCCTCCCCCGCCGCCGCTCCCTCCCCCGCCGCCGCCGTTGCCTCCCCCTCCCCCCGGCCCCCCTCCGGCCCTCCTCTTCGCGCCGTACGCCCTCGCGCTCGTGACGCGACGCAGCCTCTCCCGCCTCCCGCCGCGGAGGCTCACGCCGCTCCTCCTGGCGAGCAGCTCGACCTCCCTGTCCGTCAGCGACGAAAACTCTCCCTCGCCCTCGCCCTCGCCCTCGCCCTCGCCCTCGCCCTCGCCCTCTCCGTCCTCGGAGGAGGAGGCGGGCGAGGGCGGAGAAAAGAGGAAGAACGACGCCGCGAGCCCGTCGACAAACTCCGCCTCGAAGGCGTCTGTCTGCCTCCAGGCCCTGAGCAGATTCGCGACGACGACGCGGCAGGCTTCCTGCTTCATCCTCCCCGCCGCCTCGGGAGCAGAAGCAACGGGAGCGGCGGAAGCGGCGGCGGCGGCGGAGGGCGGGAGAGGGGGAGCGCTCGAGACCGAGGCCGCGAGCGCCTCGAGCGCCGCGGGCAGCAGCGAGGCCAGCGCGGGCCGCCACCGGCTCGCGCCGCGGGGGGCGCGCGGGCAGGCGGAGTTTGCGAGGACGTCCGAGCTCAGGAGGAGGCAGGCGGCGATGTGGGCGGGGGTCGGCGGCGGCGGGGGGGGAGGGAGCGGTCTTCCTTCGCCGCCGCCGTCGTCGTCGTCGAGGCCTTTCGTCGCCACCGCCGTCCTCCTCCTCCCCCCCTCGAGCCAAAACTCCGTCAGCCTCCGACCCAAGACCACCTCCGCCACGGCGGGGGCGAGAGCGCTCTCCCGCAGGCACCACTCCATGGCCTCGGCGATGGAGGCGCGCGAGAGCGTCAGCCCCCGCAGCAGGCGCCGGAGCTGCCCGAGCTCGGCCGCGGGGAGCGGGTCGAGGGGGGCGGACGCGGGGGCCTCGTCGGCCCTCTCCGCCGCCGTCGCCCCGGCGGCCTTGCCCCCCCCCCTCGCGCCGTCCCCGCCGCCCCCCCGCGTCCTCTCTCCTTCGCTCGGGGGCGGCGGCGGCGGCGGCGGCGGCGGCAGGAACCTGGCCCCTCCCTCGACGACCCTGCAGGGCGCGGTCGACCACCAGTCGAGCCCCTCGCCGTGGGCCAGCGAGAAGAGCCGCCAGCGGTAGTAGGGGGCCCAGGGGTGCGCCCGCGCCCGCGCTCTGGGCTCCTCCTCCCCGCCGCCCTCGCCCTCGCCGCCGCCGCCGCCTGCGCCCCCGAGGAAGCCGAAGACGAGCCGGTCGACGTCCGAGCTGCCCCGTCCGAGCTTGCCCCGCGCCAGCGCCCTCTCGAGCGGGAGGCCGTCCGAGGCCACGGCCGCGGCGACGCAGTCGACGAGGAAGCGGGCGCGTGCGTCGTCGAGGGAGGCGAGGAGCGGGGCAGCGGCGCAGGCGGAGGAGAGGGGGGAGGAGGAGGCGAAGGAGCGGAGCGCGTCGGCCGAGGGGGGCGCGGCGACGACGGCGGCGGCGCCCCCCCCCGCGCCCGCTCCCGCTCCTCCTCCGCCCGCCTCTGCCGTCGCCTTGGCGCGCTCGGCCGCCGCTGCCCGCTCCTGCTCGGGCCTGCGGAGGTCCGAAGCGGCGCGGAGGGCTGCGGCGTCCGTCGGGAGGAGGAGAGCAGGAGGAGCGGGGGGAGCAGCGGCGGCGGCGGCGGAAGCGGTCGCCGCCGCCGCCGCCGTCCCCGCTTCCGAACCCGGCCCCTCGTTCAGCGCCCTCGCCGGCAGCGGCACCGCCCCGGCCCACCCGACCCGCAGCGTCCTGCCCCCGGCGAACCGCTCCCCGTCCAGGGCCCGCAGCGCCCTCTCGGCGTCCCCGCGGGCCATGAAGGCCACGAAGCCCGCGTTCGACCCCCGCGCCCTCTCCTCCTCCGAGAGGGGCCACATGACCTTCACGGACGCGACCGGCCCAAAGGCGCCGAAGCGGGCGAGCAGCGAGGCCTCGTCGACGAGCTGCGGGTCGAGGTTGCTGACGTGGAGGTTGGTGGAGAGAGACGAAGAGGAGGTGTTTTTCTTCTCTCGCGGGCCGTCGTCGAGGTCGCCGCCGTGGTCGTCATCGAGCTCGAGCTCGAGCTGCCGCTCTCCGTCGCCGCTGCTCCTGCCGCCGCTCTTCCTCTTCCCCCTCCCAGCCGCGGCGGCCTCCCGCGCCTCCTGCTTGCGCTTGAGCTCGGCCAGCACGCGGTCGATGTTGCGGGCCGGCTTCTTCAGAGGGGGAGCCGCGGCGGAAGAAGGAGGAGCAGCGGCGGGAGGAGGAGCAGCGGCTTCGGCTTCGGCTTTGGCTTTGGCGGCGGAAAAGGCCGACTCCTTGTGCTCCTCTTGCTCTTGCTTCTTCTTCTCCTCTTTCTTCTCCTCGCCTTCTTCGTCACTTTCGTCTTCGTTTTCTTCGCCAAAGACCCCGGGGGGGATGTAGGTTTCTTGAGTCTTTTGTGCTGCTGCTTCTGATGCCGAGGAGGAGAAGGAGGAGGAGGAGGAATATTAGAGAAAGAAAAGGAAAAAGAAGAGGCCGAAGGGGGGGGGGGAATGAAAAAACAAAACGAAAAAACTTCGTGCTCGCTCTCATCGCAGCCTCTCTCCTCCTCTCCGCTTTCCCCTTTTTCTCTTCTTACGTCGTGCTGCTTCTTCCGCGCCTCCCGGAGTCGCCGAAGAGGAGCTCCCTGGGATTATCGTCTCCCCTCGGACAAAGGAAGGAGCTTTCGTCTTTTCGTTGTTGTCTCCTCGCCGCTGCCGCCGGCTCCTCGAGGAAGGCCCTCCGCCGCCGCCGCCGCCGCCGCTGGGGTCCTCTTCGCCGTCGCCAAAGTCGTCTACAAAGTCCGCGTAGGCCTTGGCCGCGGCCTCCTCTTCCCGCTGTGACGTGATGTTTTGGGCGGAGTGAGAGAGAACGGGGTCGAGGTCGAGGTTGAGGTTGAGTTTTTTTTCGCTGCCGACGTCGAAGAACGAAATGAATCCCTCTCTCTTTCTCTCCCTCCAAGTTCACCTTGCGCTTGAGCTCCTGCTCCTCCTTATGCCGCTGGAACGGCGTCTTCTTGGCCTGGAGCTTGAAGTTCATCTTGGTTTGTCGTTCCAGAGAGAGAAAGAGAGAGAAAGGAAAGGAAAAAGGCAAAATGCTTCTTCGAGATCGAATGCTCTGTTGCTTCTTCTTTTCACGCGCTCCCTCGTCCTCTCTTCTCGCTCTCTCTCCTTTTCCTATCTCATTAGGGAGTCAGAGGAGAGAGGCGGAGACGCAGGACCCCACAGACACGAAGCAGCCCGCAGACACGCAGCAGCCCCCGGAATGCGTGAGGTCGCGAGCGAGGAAGAGCGAGAAAGGGAGGGAAGCCTCGACCGATTCAACGAGTGATCTTTTTCGTCGGCGTTGTTTTTTCTCGATTTTTTTTTACAGGGCTTTCTCCTCAACGGGGAAACTCATGGTTTTGGTTTTGTTCTTGTCGGAGGTGGTGGTGTCGTTGTTGTTGTAGAATGTATAAGCGCTCAATCGAAGAAGATCAGGGGGAAAAACTCAAGCACAGACGAAAAGCAAGGAAGCGACGGCCTCCTCTCTCTCTCTCCCCTCTTCCCGCCGCTCCTCTTCTTTCCCTTTTTCTTCTTTTCCTTCTCCTCGCCTCGTCAGGTACGAGTGAGAGGCCTCCTGGCCGAGAACGAGCACGCTCTCTTCTGCGGCGGCGGAAGAAGAAGAAGAACAAGGAAGAGAGGAGGGAGGGAGAGAGGGAGGAGACGCGCCGGGGCTCCCTCGCCGCCGCAGCCGCGGCCGCTCCTCGACCCGGAGCAGCGACGCCGCCGCAGCGGAGAGCGGCGCCGCCCGCCGCCCGCCCGCCGCCTCCCCCCTCCACCCGGGGCACGCCCCGCCGCCCCCGCTGGGAACCCCCTGCACCACGCCCTCGAGCTCGGGGACCAGATTGAGGCGGGCGAACAGCGGCGAGAGCGGCGAGCGCATCCCGGGCGGGGGCCGCAGCACGACGTTGTTCACCTCGTGCACGTAAATCATCCCCTCCTCGTCGAGCCGGAACGTGGAGATCCCGTCGAACACGCCCACGGGCCTCCAGGGGAGGCGCGACTCCCCTCGGGCAGACCACCGCACGCGGATCTCGCGCGGCTCGGGCTGCCACACGCGCGAGACGTCGACGCGCAGGTTGGTGAAGAAGAGGTTGCCGTGGAAGCGGACCGACCAGAAGATGGTCCTGTAGTTGGCGATGCCGTGGAAGGCGTTGCGCGGGTCGCGGAAGACGACATCGTCGCGATAGATCGAGACTTTTTTTGTTTTTTTTTTTTCGCGGGCCGTATCGTTTTGTTTTGGGGAGGGAGCAAAGCAGGGTGAGCAGGCGGAGGGGTGAGGTTTTCTTTCTTCTTCTTCTTTTTCCGTGGTCGGAGAGGAGCGAGGAAAAGAAAAAAAAGGAAAGGGGTCGATGTCGTCGCTTCCGGGGGAAAAAAGGAAAATAAAACCAGACTCACAGTCCATGTCCCTCTGGAACAGCGCCGGGAGGTCCTCGCGGATAGTGCGCACGGCGGTGCCCACGTTGGCGTAGAAGCTCGAGCCCTTGGGCTTGGGTGCAGGAGGAGAAGCAGCTCGGACTTCATCGTCGTCGTCATTCTCGGGTGGCGTCGGAGTTGGCGATGGCGACGACGACGACGACGGTGCCGAATCCGCCTCCACCTCGGCCTCCCGCGACGAGGGGGGCTCGACCGCCGTGGCAAGCGGCGAGGACTCGCCGTCCAAGCTCCGTGCCAGGCGCTCGAGGACCGTAAGCGGCGCCTGCGGGGCGGCGGCGGCGGCGGCAGCTGCAGCGGTGGCAGCAGCGGCGCTCCTCGCCCTCCTCTTTCGCAAGCTCGGCTGGCGACGTGGCCGCGCCGCCGATGACGGGACGGCCGCGGCCGCCGCGGCGCGAGGGGCGAGCAGCCGCTGCATTCCGGAGGCGCTCGCGAGGAAGCTTTCCTCGGGTGGTGTGCTACGAGCGACCCTCTCCGAATGAAGAGAGGGAGAGAGAGAGCAACGAGGACGAAAGAGGAAAGAGGGAATCGATTTCTGTTGGGGAAGCACCGCTGCGGGTTTTGTTCCAGGTTTTCTGGAGCTCGATGCAAAAAGGATGAGAAGAAGAAAAAGAGAAAAAAACACATTCCGAACGTCGCGATCGCTCGTCGACCATCGACCTCCAAAACGCAACCAAATCCAATGAGCTCCGCGGCGCCCTTCCTCGCCTCCACCCCGCGAGCGGCAGGCCTCGTCCACGGCGCGACCTTCCCGGCCTCGATGGACGGAGGAGGGGGAGCAAGAGGGGTCCCAGCGGAGGCCAACAGCGACCCCACCATCGCCGCCGACGGCGGCGACGGGAGCGCCGGCCCCGACCCCCTCGACGCCGACGACGACCCGGAGGCGTTCCTCTCGTCGCTCGCGCTCGACCCGGCGACCTCCAGGCTCCTCGACGCCGGGTTCGACCCCGCCGCGGCCGCGGGCGCCGAGCTCGCCGCCGCCCCCGACGAGCAGCGCCCGAGAGCGGTCGCGGCGGCGCTGCGGGGCGTCGCGGAGAGGGCGGGGCGGCTCTCCGCCGCGCTCGTCACCGCGCGCAGGGGCGCGCTCGCCGCGCCGCTCGCGGCGCTGGCCTCCGCAGACGCGGCGCTACGCGAGGCCGCCGCGCCGGCCGCGGCGCTGCGGGCCGGGCTCGCGCGGGCGAGGCAGGGAGTCGCGGAGCCCGTCGACGAGCTGCGGGCGCGGGCGCGCGCGCTGGCGGACGCGCATGCGGCGGCGGCGGTGCTGCGCGCCGCGAGGCGGAGGGCCTCCTCCGCCGCGGCGCTGCGGGCGGCGCTCGTCGCGGCCGCGGAGGGCAGGGAGAGCGCTGCTTCCGATCCTTCGCTGCTGGACCTGCCGGCGCTGGCGAGGGCGGTCGCGGACGCGAGGGCCGCGATCGAGGAGTGGCCCCCTCCCTCCGCCTCCGGCTCCGGCTCCGTGGCTACCCCTGCCGCCTCCGACGCCGCCTCCCCTGCCCCCCTCTCGGCCGCTCCGCGCCTCCTGCCCTCGCTCGAGGAGGCCTGCGGCGACGGCGGGCCCGAGGGGGTCGCCGCGGCGTCCGAGGGGGCGAGGCGCCTCGCCCGCGCGGCGCTCTCCTCCGCCCTCGGGGGAGGCGGCCGCGGCGGCGGCCGAGGCGAAGGAGGCGCCGGGAGCGAGCCCGGGGGAGCGGGAGGGGGAGAGGCCCTCGCCGCGGCCGGGGATGCCCTCCTGGCCCTGCATTGGCTGCAGGACGCCAGGGCTGCGGTCGAGGACGAAGCGGCCTCGGGCGCGGCCGCCGCGGCGGAGCCGCTGCGGAGGGTCGTCGCCGAGGCCGAGGCCGCCGCCGCCGCTGCCGCTTCGTCGTCGTCGTCGTCGAGGATCCGCGGCAGCGCCGCCGCCGCCTCAGCAGCGGCCGTGGCCTCCCGTCTCGAGGCTTCCTCGAGCCTCCTCTGGGACGCGGTCCAGGCCTCCTTCGCGGCCCTCGCCCGAGGGGCCTCGAGGGCGCGGCTGCTGGACGAGGCTGCCGCGAGGAGGCGCGACCCGGCGACGGGCGAGCGGCTCGCGGCCGAGATTTTTGAGGATGAATCTTCTTCTTCCGAGACCGCTCTGGCGCGCTACTGGCGCCTGGCCCCGCTCGCCGTCGCCGGAGCGCTCGAGGCGGCCGTGGCGGCTTCTTCTGGGAGCGGCGGAGGAGGAAAGAGCCCGCTGGTCGCCTCCTACCCGAGGCTGGCGCAGCTCTTCGACGCGGCGATGGAGCGGGCCGCGGCGGCGGCAGCTTCGAGCTCTTCTTCCGCTTCCTCCTCTTCTTCTCTCTCCGCCTCGGACGCCGCGGTCTCTTCTCCCGTTGCATCATCGTCGCTCACCGCGGCGCAAGCCCGCCTCGCCGCGGCGGCGGTGCTGTCCCCGGCGAGGGACAGGTGGGCCTCGGCCGCGGCCCGCCGCGCCGCCGACGCCGCGGCGGCGGCGTTCGGCGGGGCGGGCTCCTGCGACGTCCCCGCCTCCGTCTCGTCGCCGCTCCCCACGAGCGCGGACGTGCAGCGCCTCGTCGCGAGGCTCCACGACGTCCTCACCGACGCCGGAGGCGGAGGACAGGAAGGGGGAGGCGGGAACAACAGCGACGGAGGGGCTTCTTCCTCCGGCTGCGGAGGCCCCTTCTCGGCGGCGACGGCGGAGCTCCAGGTGCTGGCCGCCTCGGCCGCCGCCGCCGGGGTCGCCACCGCGTCCTTCCGCGTGCTGTCCATGGCGGGAGGAGCGACGACCGGGAGGGCAGGGGCAGCAGCCAGCGGAAACGTCGGCGTCGAGCGCGGCGTGGCGCTGTCGGCGGCGGCGGCGGAGCTTCACCGCTCGCTCGCGGCGCTGCTGTCCCCGCGGCAGCGGGGAGGAGGAGGAAGCGGCATTACGAGCTCCTCTATCGCCTCTTTTTCTCCTCCTCCTCTGCTCCTCCCGCCGCTCGCCGCGGCCCTCGACGCGCTCCAGGCGGCGGCGGCTCGCGCCGCGGCGCCGGCGTTCGCCGCGGCGGCCCGGAACGGCGCCGCGGCGCTCGAGAAGATGCATCACTCGGGAGGGGCGAATTCGAATAACGTCGGCGACGTCTCCTCGCCCTCGGCCTGGGCCGTCGACCTCGGCAACTGCCTGTCGCACTTCAGGGGCTCGACGCTGGCCAAGCTCGGGGTGTCGTCGTCGTCCGCTTCCGCGGGAGGAGCAGGAGAGAACGGAGGAGGAGGGAAGAGCGCGGCGGCCGTGGGAGAGGCCCCGCTCCCACCCTCCGCCGCCGCGGCCCTCGCGGTGCGCCTCTCGGCCAGGCTCGCCCTTCTGTCCGTCAGGCACTCCGCGTGCCGCCTCCTGCTGCTGCCTTCCCCGGAGGCGTCGGCGGCGGCTCCCCCGAGCGGCAGCGGCGCTTCTTCCTCCTTGCCGACCGCCGCGGCGCTGCAGCTGGCGGCCGACCTTGCCCACGTCGAGGCCTCCATCTCCGAGTCCCTCGGCTCCGCGCCGCCGGGCTCGTCCGTGGTCAAAGCCGGCGCCGAGGCCGCGGCCGAGGCGGCAGCACGCAGCAGCAGGAGGAACGAGAAGGAGGGAGGAGAGCGAGAAAGCGGCAACCCGCGGTATTACTCCCGGTGCGACGCCGGCGGCGCTCTCCGCGCCGCGCGCAAGCTGCTGTTCGTTCCCTCAGCACAGCTTTTTTCCTCTTCCTCCTCGAGCTCTTCCTCCTCTTCTCTGGCGCTCCTGAGGTCGATCCCGGCCCCAGAGCGCGCCGTTTGGCTGCTGTCCCGTTGCCCGAGCGCCCTGCCGAGGAGCCGAGTAGTCTGCTGCGGGCAAGAAGAAGGAGGAGGAGACCCCGCGTCGCTCGCTCGCTGGCTCGACGACTCGAGGGCCGTCCTCTTCTCGGGCGACGAAAGACCTTCGTCCTCTTCCTCCTCCTCCTCTTCCCTCGCCGGGAGAGTCCGTGCCGCCCTGCGGGAGGCCGGTTCGGCCCCGGAGCTCGAGGAAGGGTGGACAGACCTGCGCGCGGAGATCGAGGGGGCGCTGGGGGAGCTCGAGGAGGCGGCGGCGGAGCTGCTGCAGCTTTCTGCGGCGAGGGAGGCGTGAAAAGAAAAAAAGGTGTCCTTTTTTCAAAATTTCGAGGGTCGTTGTTTTGAATAGCTCTTGTAAGAAAAGAAAAAGGAGGGAAAGAGAGAGAGAGAGAGAGAGAGAGAGAGAGAGAGAGAGAGAGAGAGAGAGAGAGAGAGAGTGAGAGAGAGAGTGAGAGAGAGAGCGCGAGAGAG
>Ga0315274_10009123_pt1 | contig 14359 bp, 17 predicted proteins | sample YL17G02_20_MG_FD_203700 | JGI IMG/M metagenome (GOLD analysis project Ga0315274, IMG submission 203700) | Sediment microbial communities from Yellowstone Lake, YNP, Wyoming, USA - YL17G02_20 | ecosystem: Environmental > Aquatic > Freshwater > Lake > Sediment | place: USA: Wyoming | collected... | reverse complement strand
TCTGCATGAGCGGCAACTTGTGCCAAATGCGAGATGCAAATGACTTGAAACTCATTGGATAGTTCCTGCATTTTACGGCCCACAACAGCTGCGATGCGGCCAGAGATACCAGTGTCGATTTCATCGAAAACCAAAATGCAAGTATCGGCTCCTGCCGCAAGTGCCTTTTTTAGGGCCAGCATAATCCGAGAAATTTCACCGCCCGAGGCGATCTTCTGAAGAGGCAACAATGGCTCTCCTGGATTTGCAGCAAGTAGGAGCTGCGCCTTCTCTGCTCCGTGCTCTCCAAGGCCTGAAAGTACCTCCGAAATCCGAGCCCAAACCGCTTCCGCTTCCGGTCCGAAGGTGGAGAACTCAGTCGACACAAGTGGCTTATGCACCGCGCTTAAATCGACGTCAATCTTAGCTCCCGGCATCGCCAGCGCGTGCAGCTCGGCCTCGATGCGTCGCTTGACTGCGCCTTTTGCAGACCTTCGTGCCACTGATAATTCATTTGCAGTGATTGCTAGTTGATTACTGCTAATCTCAAGTTCCGATAGACGCCTGGATACATCGACTGAGGCAGATTCCAGAAAAGTTAGCTCTGCCTCCAGCCGTTCGTGCTCGCTAATTAAACAGTCGATATCAGTGACGGCCAATTTGCGGAATAATTCTTGATAACCGGCGAGGCGAGCTTGGGCCATCTCGATATCATCATCATTGATTTCAAGGCGTTCGAAGGATTTTCCAAGTTGAAAGCCAAGGTCATCGACTTGATGGGCTAGCAGACTGGCTAGTTCGGCGATAGTGCCTAGGTCAGGCGCAATCGTGCTGATGCGTCCGAGTATCCGACTTGCTTCCCAAAGAGGATGGCTCAGGGACTCTCCATTGGCACCCTGATCTATACATGCTTGCGCCTCTTCAAGGCCTCTCGCTAAAGTCATAGTGTGACCAGCGCGAAGACACAAATCATGGGTGGCGGCATAATCTTCTCGACTAGCGGAAAATGTCCTCAGCTCGTTACATCGATAAAGTAAATAGTCGGCGTCTCGTTGTTTGGTCCTAAATCCATCTATCATCCCGATCAAGCTCTGCACTTGCTTGTGCACGGCTCTGTATTCTTCGGTGTAGGTGGTGGGTAGAGTGCGATCTCTCAAGAATTGGTCAAGGCAAGATATATGTTGGACAGAGTCTAATAAACGGAGATTCTCATGCTGCCCAAAGACATCGATGAGTGTGAGGGCAAGCTCCCGCAGCACAGTCGCCGTTACGGGCATGTCATTGATCCAAGCTAGTGACCGGCCCTTGCTATTGACTGTTCGGCGCACGAGGATGGCAAAACTACTCGCCTCATGTTCTGAATCGATTCCATAAGTCTCAAGGACGCGGCCACATGGGTGTCCATGTGGTACGTCAAATAGACCTGAGACTGTTGCCTGATCGCGGCCGTGGCGTACGGTTTCCGCGCTGGCTTTAGCTCCGAGAAGAAAGCCAAGAGCTTTAATAAGTATCGACTTCCCGGCACCAGTTTCGCCAGTAATGACATTGAAACCGTGAGAAAACTCAATCGACAAGCTGTCGATGATTGCTAAACCTTGAATGGTCAATTGGGTAAGCAAGAGTGCGGACCTCTAGAGCAGTGATGCTCAGATGATGCAGTAAATCCGCCCCTCTCGGCAAGTGACATCGGGCTCCGCACATAGATGGTGCGGAGTTTCAGTCCTTTTTATCTTTGCGATTACCACGCCGATTGGGTCGAGCAGCAGGCGCCCGTCGCGTAGGTGATTTAGACTGGGCGGTTCCATTTTTAGGGCCGGCGAGCTGCTTTTCAAAATAGAGCAATCGGACAATCAGTTCGCTTTCACGTGCTTTATCGTCAGTGTCTGGACTGATGCCATCCGCTGCTATTAGGCGCTTGTATTCCTTCATCGCGTCCAGTTGGCCGCGAATTTTTCTGATTTTTGCTTCGAGATCGTGTTGTCGTACTTTGGCTGACTGAGTCATGGCGGGCCCCCTTCGGTGCGGGCGGAACATACATAACCATCCTTGACCCGTCAAGGTCGACTCCGTAATCTGAGGTGACGCACTTTTTAGAGGCAATTATGAGTATTCGAGTTTTTGTCACCGGTGGCACATTTGACAAAAATTACAATGAGATCGATGGGACTCTTGTATTTGGAGATACGCATGTCTCGGAGCTTCTTAAGCTAGGCCGATGCAAGGTTCAAATCAAAGTCAGAACTCTGATGATGATTGATAGTCTTGAAATGACAGAGGCTGATCGTCAGAGCATTGTCGAGAATTGCATCAGCTGCCGCGAAGAAATGATTGTGATTACGCACGGTACGGACACGATGGTGGATACCGCGCAGCGCCTCGGAGAACAGGTGAGCGACAAGACTATTGTTCTCACCGGTGCGATGATCCCGTTCACGTTTGGTAGTTCAGACGGACTTTTCAACATGGGCAGTGCAGTTGCCTTCGTGCAAGCACTGCCTCATGGGGTCTATATTGCTATGAACGGCCGCGTGTTTTCCTGGAAAAATGTCATGAAAAACAGAAAGTTGGGAGAGTTCGAAGAACTCGACAATCCCTAGGTTATATGGCTAAAGCCAAGCGATTTAGACTCCAAGATACTACTGACAGCACAATCCAGCCAAGTACGGCTGATCCAAACCCTTTGATTTCAAAACCCGGTGTTAAGGCACTAGCTAACAGCAGGCATACAGCATTTAATACAAGCAGAAAAAGACCGAGCGTTACTACGGTAATTGGAAATGTAAGTAAAAATAGTATGGGGCGTACTAGTGCGTTTATAAACCCGAAAACTGCGGCCGCGGCCATTGCGGGAAGTAGTCCCGTTAATTGGAAGCCTGGCACCACATAAGCAGTGATGATGAAAGATAGAGCCGTAAGTAGCCAGAGTGCAAAAAAATGTAACATATACAGGGTCCTCCGTTGTGAAACCGGTGGTTGATTGGGGGACACTGCCACAAATCCAAAGCGATCGGTAGCTGTGCCTAAAAAAACTAGTGTTTCCGGGAATTCCTAGGAATTATCGCATACGAGGGTTCCACGCCGGGTAGAGGTCGTGCTCTAAATTAAGTCCCTCAAGGACGCGGCCGACCATAAAGTCAACGAGATCATTTATGGATTTCGGATGCTGATAAAAGGCTGGCATGGCCGGGATGATGTGACATCCGAGTTCGGACAAAGTCAGCATGTTCCGCAGGTGGATCGAATTTAGAGGGGTCTCACGCGGCAAGATCAATAGGGGTTTCTTCTGTTTCAGGCAGACATCTGCAGAGCGCTCGATCAGGTTACTCGAGATGCCATGACAAAGGCGGCCCAGAGTGCCCATTGAGGCTGGCACAATGACCATGGCAGTTGGTGCCGAAGATCCGCTGGCTACCGGTGCAAATAGGTCGTCGTTTTTCAAAATTCGTAGCACTTCGCGATCGGAGGTGTCGACCTCGCCGAGTGATGCTCGTGCCAGGGAGAATCCCTCTGTTTTAAGAGGGAGCTCATGACGGACCACTTTGGCACCAGTTTCGGAAAATAGCAGATACACGCGCTTCACGCGGGTTCGTAGAATGTCTACTAGGCGCTCTGCATAAATTGAGCCAGACGCGCCCGTTACAGCAACTAGAATCCTATGTTCCATGATCGACTCCATCAAAACGAGACACAGTCGAGACCACTGAACGCCAAATAAATAATGCTTACATAAGCATTCATATTAAAAAAGGCGATATTCAGGTGGCGGGAGTGACCAGTAACTCGGGCATCTCTAACCAAGAATTGCTCGTAAGCCAAAAGCACCGCTATGGCGATTACGCCTAAAAAGTACACTAGACCACGTTCGCTATACCAACCAGCTAGGGATAGAAAAATGATCATCGCAAGGAAGCAGACTTTGCTGATCGCAAGCGATCCGGCTGGTCCAAAACGGCTTGGCACACTCTTAAGCCTTTGCCCGATGTCAAAAGTCCGATCTTGTAGCGAATATAGGATGTCAAAACCAGCGGTCCATAGGCAGACGGCGATGCCCACAAAGATTACTGGCCAATCTGCCCTACCCGTCATGGCCATGGCTACGCCGATGGGAGCCAGTCCCAAACAAATCCCGAGGTACCAATGAGTCAGCCAAGACAAGTGTTTCATCATTGAGTACATTGCTAGAATTGCTAGTAAAGGCGCTGAGCAGTACCCTGCAAGCGGGCTCAAGCCGAAGGCACTTGCGACGAACAAGACGCCTGCGGTTATGGACCATCCCAGCCCAGCATTTGCATCTAGCTCACCTGCCGGAATTTTGCGCGCCCTTGTTCTCGGATTGGACCCATCAATGTGCCGATCTAAATACCGATTCATTCCCATAGCAAAGCTACGTGCAGTCACCATGCAGACCAGCAACAGCAAAATTTGACGAGTAGTCGGTCTCGGAAGGGCCCCGATAATAAAGGCTGCGACAGCAAATGGCAAAGCAAAGACGCTGTGAGCGATCTTTATGTCGAGGGCAAAGTGCCGAAAAGATTGCAGGATATTTTGTTTACTAGGGTGTTCAGCGTAGTTCAATGATCGACCTTGAAATCATAGGCGGCAGAGTTGAAATGCCCAGCGCGTCCCATCTCGGTGCCTAGTTACTAGATATTCAGCATCGTGTGCAGGTGCCTGAGAGGTCCCGATGATTCGAGTGCCTTTTTGAAAAATCCCCGAATAAGTCGGCTTACTGGGACGACTGCTATTCACATGATATCGCGCAAGAGTGCTTTCTTCGTCAATCCAATTCAATAAGAGGACCTCTAAGCCGTTGCGGCCATGAAAGAACACTGGCTCAGTGGTATGGATATCTGTGAGAGCATATGCATTGGAGGGCTCGGGCTTGAAGCCTGCTTGAGTTAAATTGAACTCCGTGACCTTCAGATCAGCCTGCCCTATCATCGTGTCTCCCTCAATTGTGGCGAGGTATAGATGGCGATTCAGCGCTCGCGCAGTCCAACTCTCCACCTGACTGTATCTACCACCAAGGTCTGTGGCAGCGTCGCTAGTGCCGTCCTCGCGGATCACCTGTGTTTTGAACGGGCGATCTCTCTCGTCTTCATGCCAGACGATCAGGGCGGTTGATTCCGCTCCACTAGGGATCAGCGTCGGAGGGTTTGTAAGTGTGAGATTCGTGATCGGATGAGCTGTAATTTTTTTTGCTTCACGAGTGTTAAAGAAAATTAAATGGTAAAGATTGTCGTCGGTTTTGTAACTTAGCCAAATTCCGTTTCGAGCTAAAATAGCCTCCCCATCGACGATTGGTTTTATGCCAGTATATTTGCTGAACGAAAGAATATTACCGGGCACTGTCCGCAACTCTATTGCGACGTTGTTCTCTTCATTGCGCACTACCACAGCATATAGGCCGGAACCGTACTGAATACCACCAAGCACGATTGCTGAACTTCCCAAGCTGAGGGTGGCGAAGTTTTCGATTGTCGGTGAATCTGAATTCAGTGGCGAATAATAGTGAAACCGCCCACCGTTTCTCTTTAACCCTGAGACAAGGAAGCCGCCCTTGCTTCCTTTAACAACGTTGATCTCATCAATTTGAAGCTCGCCATCTCTAAGCGGCCAAAGCCTGCAATTTACTTGTTCGGATTGCGACAGCGGATACCAATTTGAGGCGCTTTTCTGGCTTCCGGAAGTTTGGCAGGACACAGTGCAAGCTACCAGTATGAAATATAAATACTGCTTCATGTTGATTCCTTGCCAAGGCTTTTTTGCTAAAGTTTCGATGATTGGTGACGATTCGGTTTAAGGAGAAGTTTAGCCTTGAGACCGTGGGGCGTACAATGAAACTCAACATCGCAATCGTAGGAGCCTTACTCCCCATTGCTCTGGCGTTCACGATAGGCTGCAAGACTATGGTGGCGACCGGTGTGGTCGACCCAACCTATTTGCCGTTTCTCCGTAATTCTCCGAATGAATGTTATTATCTTGATGATTTTATGCCTGTTCCAGATGGTTTGGTGACCGGTAAATCTGGCTCCTTAGATCTGCGTTATTATAGCTACAAGACCGCCAACTATAAGGAATGGTCGATGAAAGCGATTATGCTTTCTTTTTACTCAAGAAATGGACGCTGCTGGTCGCTATTCGAAGAGTACTATATCGCTGAGTGAAGCTAGCTGAAGGCTTTGCACACGTCAGAATAGAAAATCAGGTACACTACATAGATAGCCCAATACTGTTGTTTACTTCCGATCTGATGGAGTATGGGTCCTATGAAAAACATCCTGAAAATGCCAGTTTTGAGTGGGTGTTTGGCCGCACTGCTCGGGCTATTAGCGATAGTATCTGGCTGTGCGACAAATCCGAAGATCACCCTGGTAACACAGGGTAACCAGTATGCCAAAGACGGTCTGCTGCGAGAGGCAGCTGATTCATACAAGAAAGCTATCTCGGTGAAACCGAATAATTTTACTGCGCACCGGAACCTTGGGATGGTGCTGGTTAAGATGGGTGATTATAAGGGTGCGGTGCGGCATCTCGAAAAGGCAATGCCCAAGTTTGAGAAAGATTTTGATGCAAATTACTACTTGGGTGAGGGTTACCGGGCTCAGGATAAGTACGCTGAAGCGATATTTCACTACAAGCGGGCGCTTAAGTTAAAAGACGGTGATACTCGAGCGTTAAAGCCATTGGCATGGAGTTACTTTAAAATCCGCTATTACAGCGAAGCTCTGTCGATAGCGCGCGATTTGCAGAAAATTGCTCCGGATGATGATCAAACCGCAATTATAGCTGCTCGCACACTGCTTAAGTTGAAGCGTCCGAAAGAGGCGTTGACCATAGTTACCAGTGCGAAGAAGCAGATCGCGGTCGCTTCTAAGCCTTTCTATAATAGCGTTGAAGGTGACATTCTTTACGATTTAAATGATTACGAGGGTGCTGCCCGTGCATATCGCGAGGCACTAAAGGAACAACCGCTTCTTGCCGGCGCGCTTTTGGGCCTTGGGCGCTACTCGCTGGATAAAGGTAAGCCGCAGCAGGCGGTGACGTATATGGAGCGAGCTGTGCGTATTCGACCTAGACTTACCGAAGGTCATTATCTACTCGGCAAAGCCTACGAAAATATCGATAAAGAGAAGTCGTTGCGCTATTACCGGAATTTTCGCAAGCAGGCGTCCGCAGATCCAGAGTTTATTGCTCGTCTGAACGAGGTTAAGCAACGGATCAGTGCTTTGCAGGTCGGGCAAAAAGAGTTCAAACGTTAAATTAACTTCATTTCAGCTTTTTGGTAGCTGAGTAAGCTGCGTTTAGCTTCAAATAAATTTTTGTAAGACTCGTATCGAATACGAAGTTTGTCGCTCTCGCCTTTAGCCACAACAAGCTTTTCAATAAATTCGATATACTCAGGATCAGTTTCGGTAAGCCGACGCAACTTGGCTTCGCTAATCGAGGCGTCGTCTAGCCGGATTGCAATACGGGCTCGCACTGTAGGCTTGAGTAACTCTAGTCGCTCTGCCTCTCGCTTTGCGTTGGCGTACTCTAGACCAATCCTATTGGCTACGTGGACTATTTCTTCAAGGCCTAGCTTGTCAGCTGGTGGTGTTGAGTCCGTGCGGCCATTCTTATGTTCGCGTCCCTCTGCCAATTGCCGCCCCCCTCAATACGTGTGTCCGTCAATTCCTGGATAACTATCTGAAGGGTCTTAGTATTTGTGGTTCGTAAAGTCTAAGATTTTTTCCTAAAGATTACAGAGAAAAATGCCGATAACTCCAAAGTAAGGCCAGAGGGAGGGTATTGACTGGCTGGCCAACTAAGGTTGAAGATATAAATATGAATAAGTTTAAATCTACCTCACGTTTGACATCGTGAAGGAGGGGTCCATGGGCGCACCGCAGCTAGAGCTGATGGTTAAACCGCACGAGTTTTTTCGAGAGAAGGTTACGGAAGCTGTGGCTAATCAGCGCATCGAGCTCGGTGATGATGTTGAGTTTTATGTGGTGAATCTTTTATGTGAGTTTATTGCTCCGAGCAAATTAGAAACCATTTCAGGCCAACTAGACGCATTTGAGACTCCGCTGGCCCTAATGCTCAAAGAGGCTATTGATGCACCACCTGCACATAAGCTCAAAATTTTTAAATACTTAGGGGATAGTAGCCTTTATGTTGCGGGCTTTTTCCAGGATTATTTCAATCGCAAGGCATACGATCTTAACTATTATATTTCGCTAGGGTCGTCCGCTTACAACAATGTGTCCGCTTTGTCTCGAGTGCATCAGGGAGATGAGCACTTTACCAGTATGTATGCGGATCTTGCCGAGAAGTTTCGCGATCTAGTGGAAGTGGTAGCAGAGGTCTCAGAAACCCCGGGTTGCACCAAGCCAGTCGATATTCTCGCTGTGTATGACAGGTGGACGCGCAATAACACTGATCGTCTACGGCGGATTTTGCACAGGGTCGGGATCACGCCCATTCAAACTCCCTGGCGAGAACGTCAGTGAGCACCTTTTCCGTTCAGCGGAACACCCTGAAGGCTGTGGTCGAGAGGGTTGAAGTCGAATTGGCGGAATTTTACGGTTTCGAGCCGTTGTGCCACGCTGCTGAGCATCTAATAGATTTAGATGAATTACGGACGGTGTTGGGTAACCAGGTGACAAGTTTACCTGAGTATGGTGCCCGCGCGGCCGTATTCTTTTCGGCAGATACCAACGCCCAGGAATTATTTATTGGCATTCATTTTTCGGAATCAATCTCAGCACAACTTAACGTTACTAACCCACTAACTCGCTTAGCTGACGATAATTTGGATCAGTTTTGTATCGTTGTGGAGGAGGTGAGTCATTTCCACCTCATTCTGAACCGAATGTCCAATGAGCAGATCGTGTCAAAGCTGGAGCTAGAATGGCAGGGCGAGATCGATAAACTGTTAGTGGCTGCACTTACGCTGGCTCGTCAATGTGGTGATAGCCATATATTGCCACTGGCGCGCAAACTTTATGATCAAGCTGAAATTGTAGGGTTGGATCGAGAGCTTTATTGGCAGGCGACAAAGCGTGCAGCGAGATTTTGGTTTGCCGAATTGCGCCATAGCAACACGATTGGACCGGAGTTAAGAGATGCCCTCCGTGACCATTACTATGCGCCTCTTTCCCTAAAAATGAGGGCAGGCTAAGGGCAACTTCTTTCAGTAAACATCAACCTAACGCTGTGATTCAAGGTGATGTGCCAACATCTGGCGTAGCTCCCATGCTTCAGCGTGTTGTCCCTTTCGGTCTAGCTCTTCGGCAAATTTGGTAAGCTCGACTTCGTGGCCGCCTTTAATGATGACAGCTCGCAAATCATTGAAGGCATAATTAGGTGTCCCCTCCGCGAACAGAGCGCGAGCACGTTTAATTCTGATAGTGGCGATATCCGGATCTAAGGCTAAGGCTTGGCTATAATGGTAGATTTTCTGCCCACTATCGTCACTGCTGTCGCCGGCGATTACCAGTCGATTTATTACTAATTGTGGAGAGGTTGAAACGTAGATGCCTCCACAGCATATCGAAGTAAGTATCAGTAAGAAGCTGATTCCTAAGGCCGGGATTCGTTTATGTAAGTTATTAGGTCGAAGGCTAATCATAGCGGCAGTTAGAAGTACTCCAGCCACCAACCCCCCGATATGCGCGGAATTGTCGATAAAGGGAATGAGAAGTCCGAAGCCCAAGTTGATCACTACGGTCATAGCATAAGCCCTATTGCGTGGGCGGCGACCGGTCAGTTTTTTAATGTGTGTGCCAATCGTGCGCTCAAGCAAGAATCCGGCACCCAGCAAACCAAACAGGGAGCCTGAAGCCCCGGCACTCATGTTCACGCTAAAGGTGGCACTGGCAATATTTCCGGCAATTCCTGAAATGAGGTAAATCGCCAAGAACCATGGGCCACCAAGCAAACGTTCGAGTTGGAAGCCCACGACGTAAAGGAAATAACTATTGAAGGCGAAGTGGATGATTCCGACATGAATAAAGATTGGTGCTATCAAGCGCCACAGTTCACCCTGAGCTAACTTAACCGAGTCTTTGGCACCCAGTGCCAGTAACGTCGTTGTGTCGGGTGTGAAAATATTGCCACTAAGATAGCAGATATAGAGAAAAACTAATCCGTTGATGAGCAAAATTCGGCCGGACCAAGTGCCAAATAAATACCTTAGTCCTTTAGGTTGCATCACGCCCGCCTGCAGCGGGTTTTCTTCGGTTGAGTCAAGATTTTGCACAGAACCCTCTCGGCTTTACATCACGATGTAGTCGGTAAGGGGGCTGTGCATATCAATGTATTTGATGGCGCGCAGATCTTGGTGACCCGCTCTATTTGATAGTAACCAAACTGGAATCGGGCCTTGAGGATTTGCAATAAAAATTACCATCTGAGCCACCTCTGCACTGTGGCCATTACTGTTCAAAATCTCTGCCGATAATCTTAACTTTTGTCCGATGCGCACAGCCACATGTACGTGATCACTGTGCAAGCTCAGGTTGTCAAATTTACCTGTGGGTGTAACTGCTTTGAACTCAACACGAAATTCACTGTCGTTTAGGTGTTCAATTGCTGTCACTTCATAATCGCCGCCTACTTTAAGTAGTTGGCCTTTAGGCTCCGCAGAGGCTTTGGACTGTGACCAAAGCGAAAGGCTAAGCAGTAATACTAGTTTTAGATATCCATTAAGTTTACTCATAGCGACCTCGGATGACTGGTATTCAATGTCGTAAGCCATAACTTATGGTAGCAGACTATGTAGTTGACCAATCGGAACGGCGCGATCAGTTGCACCAAATATGAAGGTGCCCGCGACAAGCACGCGCGCACCTGCTGCCACAACTTGGGCTCCGGTCTCAGCGTTAATCCCGCCGTCGACTTCAATGAGCACCCTATTTTGAAGTCCGTATTGTTTTAATTTATCAGCAAGCAGTTTAATGCGGCCCGCGGTTTGCTCAATGTAATGCTGACCGCCGTAGCCGGGATTTACGGACATTAACATGATGCTATCGACATCTTCGAGCAAAGGGAAAACGCTCTCTAGCGGGGTCCCAGGATTTGCTGCGAGGCCGACCTTCGCCCCTGCTGCACGTATCGACTGGGCAAGGCGATGCGCGTGAGTAGCTGCTTCGACGTGGAATGTGAGGCGGTCTGCTCCTGCCTTCACGTAATCAAGAGCAACGGCATCTGGATTGCTCACCATGATGTGCACATCCAGTGGGATATTCGCATATTTCTTGAGGGCTTGTATGAAAGGCAGGCCGTAGGTGAGATTGGGTACAAAATGACCATCCATGACATCAACGTGATGCCAGTCCGCACCTGCTGCTTCCACGTTTTTGACTTCATCACCGAATCGCATCGGGTCAGATGCTAACAAGGACGGAGCCACTAAGACTTTGGTCATATGGGTACTGCTCGACTGAGTTTTTTGCGGGCGAGGTTAGCTTTCAGTCGACTCATTCGGTTGATAAAGACGACACCATCTATGTGATCGAGTTCATGCTGGATGCACACCGAGAGCAGCCCTGTTGCGTGAATTTCGAATGACTTCCCGTATTCGTCCTGCGCAGACACCCAAACTTCCGCTGCTCGATCAATAAATTCGAAGATTTCGGGAAAGCTCAGACAGCCCTCTTGATAGCGAAACTTACCAGCCTTTTTAGTTATGACTGGGTTGATGAACGTAAACTTTTTGTCGTGCCACCATTCTTTGGGCTCGGCAAACTGTTCTTCATCTTGTTCCGCATCAATGGCTGCCCATGGTATCTCCATGGTGATGACTCGGCGTAGATCACCGACTTGGTTTGCAGCTAATCCGATCCCGTTTGAGTCATGCATGGTCTCATGCATGTCTGCAACGAATCGACGTAAGCTTTCGTCAAATTCACTCACTTCGATAGCGCGACTCTCCAGGACCTGTGCAGGCCACAAGACGACGTCCAGAACTGCCACGACTCAGTACCTCAAATTCTGATTGCTGGTTTAGTTGCCGACCGAACGTCATTCGGCCGATTCCTCGGCGCAAATGCTAGCATGTAGAGCAGCCTATGGCGAGTTCAAAGCCTGTGGTGGCTATCAGAGAGCCTGGGCGTCCTCGGGCGCGTTCTTAGCGAACGCAACTTTTGTTGCGCGAGCCAATCTTTGCCAAAGATCGGCGAGACTTTCATCGACAGTTTGTACCATGGAGTTTTGCACCAGAGTATCATTGGCATAATTAAAAACCGGCCGCCCATGATACTTAATTGATAGTATAAAAACCCAAAAAATGGCCTGAAGAGTCAGCTTACCTGCCCATTTTAATAAATCGTTCATACCTATCCACCCTCCCCCTTGGTTACGTTGGATCTTCAAACAAATTGTGCCCTCGGCTCCGATCATTGGAGTCCCTGGCGAGTAGCTCGCTCATTTGTCCGTGCCCAAGGTATTATATCCTTTCTTGTCGATGAGTTGCGAATAATGCTCAGCTCCCCTCGGTCCAGGTCCATGATGCCCAGCATGAAGGAAACGGAACCTGCTACCGCACGTTTGACCACCGCATCTAAATCTTCAGCAGGCGGTGTCGGATTGTTCGCTACTTCGACAGTCATCGCGAGGGTTCCATGAGTCATGTAAGCATAATCAATGAACTCACCAAGTGCCGGATAGTCCGAATAGGATTGGCGATACTGGCTCATCCCCATTGCCTGCGCCGTCAGTTTAGCCAGAGTAAAGAATACATCGAAATCCGCAGGTCGCTCCGCGGAATGCGCCCAGGCCCAGAGTACCCCCTCCATTCCTGAGTGGAGTGCCAGAGCAGCACGAAAGCGCACTTTATTGGTTAGGTCCCTTACCAATCGAATTGCTGGTGTTTTAAAGGAGTCTTGGTCTCTGCGGCCGGGATAGGCATAGTCCCTGTTGGGGTCTAGGCCTCTGGCATCAAAGCGTCTATTGGCTGCATGCCCGTCAGGATTTACTAGAGGCTGCAGATAAATTGCATAATTTGAGAGGAGTTCTCGGACTACAGGCAACTGCCGGGATTTGACTAGATAGTCAATTAGTCCAAGGACGCCCTCAGTACTGGCTTTCTCGTCTCCGTGATGGGTGCCATTAATGTAGATGGCTGGTAAAGACTCTGGTTCTCCGTGGCTGACCACCACATAGTCGATGTTTCGCCCTTGTTCCGAATACCCTAGGGTATGAAAATGCACGAGATTCGGATTTTGTCGGGCGAGTTGAAGCAGGCTAGCGCGAATTTCTTCTTGGCCATGGTAAGCGTGGAACGAAATGCCGAAGGCCTCTGAAGAAGTCGTGATAAGCCAAAACACTAGGCAAATGAGCGGACGCACCATTGCTCATGGTCTCCTAGTCGGATGTGAGTGCGTAATTGGGCGAGGTTCAATCAGAATCAGGTATCTTCTGATCGTAGCGACAAGGCTCCCTAGGTGTCAACGCACCCAATATTCAGGGCTCAGCCTCCGAGGCGCGGGCTCGGAGTGAACGGGCTTCGCAAAATTGGCTCATGGCCTGCGCGGCGAGCAGCATCCAGAATTTTGGCAAATTCAAGGCTTATGGTAGCTCCGGCCTTCTGGGTGACCTCATCTTCCGTCGGCAGGTCAAAATCGTTGGCGCCGAAGTTAAGTCCATCAAGTGCGGCTTCGTTTTTAGTCAGTACTGAAGTGCGTACATGAGTAAAGTTATGCAAATAGATGCGGCTAATTGCGAGCCAGCGCAGGTACTCACGATTACTAATCTCGCCACCGCCTAGTTCGTTATTCCACGGCTTATATGTCCAGCAAAGAAAGCTGGTGAGCCGCCGATCAGTGGATTCCTGGAAGTCGCGGAGTCGCTGCAGGTGATTCAGGCGCTCCTCTAATGTCTCATCAAACCCAATCACCATTGTTGCGGTAGAGCCCAGGCCTGCGTTTAGGATGGCGCGTTGGGCCGTGAAGTAGTCATCGACGGAATACTTGCCGGGACTGTGTCTTTTGCGAAAGGCGTCATCTAAAATCTCGGCGCCGCCACCAGTCACCCAACGTGTTCCGGCTGCGAGTAAGAGTTTCGCCCCCTCATCATAACTAAGCTTAGAAAGTTTGCAGCTAAACATGAACTCAGCGACTGTCATTTCAAAAAAACTAAGAGAGTCGTTGTAATGATGATGAATTTTGGAGAAGAGCTCCGCGTAGTCAGTGAGTTTCAGCTTGGGGTGGAAGCCTCCATTAAAACTAACCAACTTACCCCCATAACCGACCAAGTCGTCGATTCTAGCGCAAACCTCATCGAAACTTAAAAGGTAGCCACCGGCTTGGTGGGGCAATTTGTAAAAAGCACAATAATCGCATTTGGCAACGCAGATGTTAGTGTAATTGACGATAGCCATGACGATATAGGTCGA
>Ga0315274_10009121_pt1 | contig 14360 bp, 16 predicted proteins | sample YL17G02_20_MG_FD_203700 | JGI IMG/M metagenome (GOLD analysis project Ga0315274, IMG submission 203700) | Sediment microbial communities from Yellowstone Lake, YNP, Wyoming, USA - YL17G02_20 | ecosystem: Environmental > Aquatic > Freshwater > Lake > Sediment | place: USA: Wyoming | collected... | reverse complement strand
AGCTAGAGAAGAGCGAGAAACCGAAGCCATGGAAGTAGAGCCGTTGGAAGACAGAATTTCCGAAACCACCCTGATAGTATAGGGAAATTCTTCAGAGCTAGGAATGAGAGGCAAAAGAGCCCGTTCTGCTAACATGCCATGGCCGATTTCTCTTCTACCCGGCCCTCTCATGGGTTTGACTTCGCCGACAGAATAGGGCGGGAAATTATAATGGTGCATATATCTTTTTTTGCCCGTAATCTCCATGCCCTCCAAAATTTGTTGGTCGCCCGGCGCCCCTAGGGTCAAAATAGAAAGGGCTTTGGTTTGGCCGCGGCAGAAAAGACCCGAACCATGGGTTCTGGGGAGGAGGCCGACCTGGCAGGAAATGTCCCGGAGCTGGTCTGACTGTCTGCCGTCCGGGCGGGAGTTTCTTTTTAAGATATTTTCTGTGAGAACACGGTCAATTTCCTCGTCAAAAATCGCCGTTAAACTTCTGGTTTCCTGGTCAGGATATTTTTCTTTAATAAAATCAGCTAATTCCTGTTTTAATTTATCCTCCGCTTGCTGTTTTAATGATTTATCTGTTTGATTGAGCAATGACTCTATTTTTCCTTTCAGGAAATCTTTGGCCGCGTTGGTAATTTCTTTATTCTCTGGTTCCATTTCCAGTTTGGGCTTGAAAACCTTTGAAAAAACCTCTTTTTGCAGGTTAATAATTTTTTCCAGATAGGGTTTAGCAAATTCTACGGCTCCGGCAACCGCTTCTTCGCTCGCTTCCGGACCTTCGCCCTCAAGCATATTGATAATGAGTTCGGTGTCTCTAAAATCTCCAGAGATAACCAATTGAAATTCGCTTTTCTCCTCGTCTTCGGCGGTAGGGTTAAGTATGTAGTCCTGGCCAATTTTGCCTATTCTGACTGCGGCCAAAGGCCCTTGCCACGGGATATTGGATGTCATCAAGGCAGTAGAAGCGGCAATAATGCCTAAGGTATCTGGATCGTTCTGGCCGTCCCAGGAAAGGACAGTAGTTACTACCTGGACTTCGCGGTTAAAATTCTTCGGGAAACGTGGCCTAATGGTGCGGTCAATGAGCCTGGCGTTAAGAATGGCCTTATCTGAAGGCCGGCCCTCTCTTTTAATGTAGCGCGGGCCCTTGATTTTACCGGCGGCATAATACCTTTCTTCATACTCCACGGTTAAAGGGAAAAATCCTTGGTTTCCCGAAGGGTTGGCGCTTGCTACTACCGTAGATAAAACCAAAGTATCGCCGTATCTGGCAAAGACGCTGCCCGAGGCCTGTTCTGCCAGATCGGTTATCTCCAGGGCTAAGGTTCTGTTGCCGAGGTCTAGTTCAAATTTTTGTTCGTTTGGTAATGACATATTTTACCTGAAAGTCGCTTGAAAAGCGACAATATTAATTAAGGAATACTTTGCGGGGAAGATTTCCCGCAGGGGATCTTCATTTTCTGAGCAAATAATTCCCTGGATTTGTTTCCAAGTCAATAAATTCATCAACAACCTCTTTTAGCTTTGCCGAGGAAGAACGCCCAAAGGCAAGCACCTCGGTTCTTTTGCCCTGGTTTTCTAAATACTCAATCAAGGGGATGAAATCGCCGTCGCCTGAACAGAGGCAAATCACGTCGATACTCGGTATGGAACGGATGGCATCAATAACAATGCCAACGTCCCAATCGGCTTTTTTAAGGCCGCCATAGAATTCCTGAAGGTCTTTGACCCTGGTTTCTATCCCTAGTTTGGTTAAGGCCTCAAAAAACGGTTTTTCTTCGCCGGTCTTTGTCCTGACGACATAGCCAAAAGCCCTGATTAATTTCCGGCCGGCCACCGCGGTTTTCAAAATCTGGGCAAAGTTAACCCGGCTGCCGTAAAGGTTTTTCGCCGAGTGATAAAGGTTTTGGACGTCAAATAAAACCAAAACCCGCTGTTCTTTGTGCTTTAAGCTACCCAAAGTTAAAGGCGGGTCTTCATTTATCCAAACCGACCGTTTTGATAATTTCTCGATATCTTTTTTCATCTTCGTTTTTAAGGTAGTCAAGAAGCGATTTCCTCTTGGAAACCATTTTTAAAAGTCCTCTTTTAGAGGCCAGGTCTTTAGTGTGCTTTTTTAAATGCAAAGCCAGCCGTTTAATTTCTTCGGAAAGCAGGGCAATCTGGGCTTCGGGTGAGCCGGTGTCGGTTTCGTGGATTTTCGCCTTGGCAATGACTTTTTTCTTTTCTTCTGGAGTAAGCATACCAGGTAGTAGAAACTCAATAATTCTTAAGTAAAAAAGCGCTTCACGCCGTTATTAAAACATTTTAGCACGTCTGATTGAAAGGGCAAGTAAAACATGGTGCAAATTTATCAATCGGCGATAACATACGATCGTAGTTTATCGCCGAATGGACTATAAAGAGGGAAGAAGTTCTGCTAAGATGGAAAATGATTTAAAGCTAATTCGGGTATGGCAAAAACCTACAATATTATCACTTATGGCTGCGCTATGAACCGGTCGGATTCCGAGAGAATCGCCGCGGTTTTGGATCAAGCCGGATACAGGAAAGCTCGCAAGAGCCAGCGTCCCGATATTTTAGTTTTTAACGCTTGTTCGGTCAGACAAACAGCCATTGACCGTATCTACGGTAGAGCAAATAATCTTCGGAAACTCCCACCTTCGTCCCGCTTTGCGGGACTACGGCGGGCAAGAAAAACTATTGTGACTGGTTGTATTTTACCAAGAGATAGAGAAAAATTCGCCGAGATTTTTGATCTTGTTTTAAATATCAAAGATTTGAAAAGCTTACCCAAACTTTTGACGGGGCTCAAGGCAAAACCAGTTGCTGACATCAGCTATTTTAAGATCAAACCTTTTCAGCAGAACAGTTTTTCTGCAAGAGTTCCGATTTCTTTTGGTTGCAGCCGATTTTGTTCTTACTGTGCCGTTCCCTACACCCGTGGCTTGGAAATAAACCGGTCAGCCAAAGAGATTATTAGCGAGGTTAAAGGTTTGATCAAGAGAGGCTTTAAAGAAATCTGGCTTTTGGGCCAGACGGTTTCCAGCTGGAAAGATCCCCAAAACAAAAAGTATAAATTTGTTGATCTTTTAGCGGAGATTGAAAAAATTCCAGGTAAATTCTGGGTGAGATTTGAATCGTCCTATGTTTTGGATTTTGACGACAAGCTAATTAACTTTCTGGCAAAAGCTAAAAAAGTGAACAATTACTTGAATCTGCCTTTACAGTCAGGGTCAGACAAGATACTTAAAAAAATGAACCGTAAATATACAGTTAAACAATATCTGGCGGTTTTGAATAAAATGAAAGCTAAGATTCCTGATTTCAATTTTTCTACCGACATTATCGTCGGTTTTTGCAAGGAAGCAGAGGCAGATTTTAAAAAAACTTATGGCGTCTTTGCCAAAATTCGGCCGGCCATGGCCTATATCGCCCAATATTCGCCCAGGTCGGGCACGGCCGCCCAAAAACATATGCGAGATAATGTTTCTTTGAATACGAAAAAGATTAGGCACAAAAAACTCAACCAGCTTTTGCGCCAGATTGCTAAAGAAAATATGGCAAAAGAGATTGGCAGAACGTTAGACGTCCTCGTTGATGCTTGGTCGCCGCAAAAAAGAGAATGCCTTGGTAAAACCCGCAATTTTAAAACCGTGAGGTTTGAGAGCAAAAAAAACCTGACTGGTCAATTCGTCAAGGTGAAAATCTTCAAAGCTCGAGAGTTTGAATTAGAGGGAGAGTTGATTAGATGAAATGATGCCCCCAGCAGGGCTCGAACCTGCAAACCTTCTCCTTAAGAGGGAGCAGCTCTACCAATTGAGCTATGGGGGCGTAAGATTATAATTTCTCTACCAATTTTAAATCCAGCTTATCGGCTTCGGTATCATAAATCGCAAAGGTGGCTTTGCTGAACATACCCGCCAGCGTGCCTGGATTGACTAAGCGGCACTGGCCTACCTTTTCTTCCCAGGGCTGGTGGGTGTGGCCGTAAAACACCAAGTCATATTTGCCGGTTAAGGCCAATTCTTTGGCCTTGGCTGGCTCATGAGCGAAAGCCAGTTTTTTGCCGCCAATTTTTAGTTCACCGGTCTGGCCGTAGAACTTCGCGTTTTTTATGCCAGATGTTTCTATTCCGAAAGGGTCTTCATTTGCGTTAACTCCCACCGGGCCGATATTACCCAAAATTAAATGAATTTTGCCTTTAAATTGCTTGCTTATTTCTTTTAGCATTGCTGGCGAGCTAACATCGCCGCAATGAATCATGGTTTTGATTTTTTTGCGGTTTAGCCAAGAGAAGGCTTTTTTTGCCGTTGCCAAATTGTCGTGAGAATCGGAAATAATGGCAATTACGGGCATGGGAACTTAAACCATTCACTGATTGTATTGCCGAGATCTGTTTGGGCTAACCCAATGGCGACGAAAAACAGGTTGATAATCACCCAGGCGCCATAAATCAGCAGCAGGCCGATGGCGACGTCTTTTAAAATCGCTCTACCCTTGGACACCATTGACGGGTCATAGCCGGAACCGAGGATAAAAAAGGCGCCGCCGATAACGACCATTAAAACCGCCAATGGCGGAACAATGGTAAAAAGGAGAAAATTAACGATTTTTCCCGCCATCACGAAAAAATCGCAGAGTTCGCAAGGGCAGTCCGTATTCGTTCCGCAGGGTACTAGGCCTTCGGTTGGGCAGTTGGTGCCGCCGGCAATTGATATGAGCGGGGTGGAGAGTAAGACAAAAAATACTATAAACAAAATTTTTTTTACCATAAGCAATAAATTACTTTTGTTACTTACTAGTGCCCCCGGCAAGATTCGCTCTATGCGACAAAAGTTTTTGTCGCCGAGCGCCCGACACCCTTTCGGGTGTATAGGGCGAACTTCCACGTGCCCCCGGAAAGAGTCGGACTTTCAACCTTCTGGTTCGAAGCCAGACGCTCTATCCGGTTGAGCTACGGGGGCTCATTTCCAGATTACTACATTAATTAATTGAAAACAAGCGGATTTTCAGATAAGATTAAACTAGTTATGACAATTCCCAAAGAGGTAAAAAACGTTATCGCTAAACTGACCAAGGCTGGCTTTGAAGGCTATATTGTGGGCGGCTGCTGTCGCGATTTTTTGCAAGGCATTGAACCGAACGATTGGGATGTTACCACCAACGCCCGCCCAGAAGAAATCCAGAAAATTTTCCAGGATAACTTTTACGAGAACGCTTTCCTGACAGTGACGATTTTGACTAAGAGCAAAATCCCCACTCTTAAAGAAATTGAGATTACTACCTTCAGATCCGAAGCCAAATATACGGACAAACGTCATCCCGACCAGATTAAGTTTGCCAAGACCCTGCAAGAGGATTTATCGAGAAGGGATTTTACCATCAATGCCATCGCCCTGAAATTAAAAAGTAAAAACGAAAAAGGAAAAACGAAAGTTAAAAAATCAAAAATAGACGACTACGAAGTCATAGATTTATTCGGCGGGCAAGATGATTTAAAAAATAAGATTATTCGGGCAGTCGGCGATCCCGATAAAAGATTCAATGAAGATGCCTTACGCTTAATGAGAGCGGCCCGGTTGGCCACGGTCTTGCGATTTAAAATAGAAACAAAAACAAAGCAGGCGATCGTCAAGAATGCCAGCTTGCTAAAGTTCATTTCCCCGGAAAGAATCAGAGATGAATTTATTAAAGTGATTATGGCAGATAATGCCGCCGAGGGCGTAGAGCTTTTGCATGAGTTGGGGTTATTAAAATCCGTCGTTCCGGAGCTGGAAGAAGGCATTGGGGTCAGCCAGAATAAGCACCATACCTATAATTGCTGGAATCATAATGTTCTTTCTTTAGACTATGCGGCCAAGAAGAAATTCGGTTTTGAGGTACGGCTGGCGAGTTTATTCCATGATATTGGCAAGCCTCGAGCTAAGCGAGGCGAAGGGCCGAACGCCACTTTTTACAATCATGAAATCATCGGGGCCCGTATGACGCAAAAGATTTTAGAGCACTTGAAGTTTCCCCAAGAACAGGCCAAGAAAATCGTTTTACTTGTCAGATACCATCTTTTTTACTACAATGTCGGCGAAGTCGGCGAGAGCTCGGTCAGAAGATTGGTCAAAAACGTGGGTCTGGAAAACTTCCAGCAGCTGCTTGAAGTGAGAATGTCAGATAGGATCGGTTCTGGGGTTCCCAAGGCCGAGCCCTACAAATTAAGGCATTTAAAGTATATGGCAGAAAAAGTGTCGCAAGATCCCCTTTCAGCAAAAATGGTTAAGGTTAACGGCAATGATGTCATGGAAATTCTGAAAATTAAGCCCGGGCCAAAGGTCGGCCAAATTCTGTCTGTGCTTTTGAACTTAGTGATTGAAGATCCGAAGAAAAACAAAAAAGATGTTTTGAAAAAAGAGATCAACCGCTTGGGCGTCTTGGCCGATAAAGACCTGGCAGGGCTGGCAGAGAAAGCGGAAAAAGAAATTCAGAACGTTGAGCAGAAAAAAGATGAGATGACGAGAGAGAAATACTGGGTCACATAATCCCCCCGATCCCCGTATTAGACACCTTCGGTTTCTAACGTTTTATCTTTCGCTTGTGCTCACGATAAAGCTTATTTTTCCACCACGGGGGATTAGAACCAAAAATTCAATCATTTTTGGTTCAGGTGAGATTAAGGTTAAAAGTTAACGGGGTGTAGTATAACGGTAGTACACAGCGTTCGGGACGCTGGAGCTTGAGTTCAACTCTCAACACCCCGAAAGAAAAATAATAATTAAACGTGAAATATATGCCCCGTAGGAAATCAATGGGTTTTCCGTCAGGGCAGAGGGGTAAAATATTTCACTCAGAAAACCCATTAAAATCATTTATCGTCCATTGTATAATAAAATAGAATTTAACTAATTAACCACGGAAATATTTTAATTTCCTACGGGGTATGGCGGGAGAAAACCAAAATCTAAGGAAAGTTGAGGCGAGAATCAACCAAAATCTTTTTATAATCTGTTCAATCGTCACTCTGGCGACCATGGCCCTGATGGCGATTGACTTTTTCACCCGGGGTAGTTTTTTGCCGGCCCAGTTTAACCTTTTTTATTTGGCAGTGGTTTTGATTTATTCTTTGCACAAAGAGCTTTTGAGATGGCTGGGAGACAAAAAAGAAAGGCGCCAAGGAGAGATTTTTGTTTACGGCTGGGTTTTGCTGACGACGCTGCTATATGTAGTCAATTTCTTCAGCCGCAACTACTATAGTTATTCAAAAGAGGGGTATCCCGTCGGCACCTTGAGGGAAATCGCTTTTCTGACAGTGGAGATTTTAATTGTTTTTATCCTGACAAGATTTTTCAAGCTCTTGGAAGTCATTTATCACAAGAAAAAGGGCCTATAGTAAAACGGCATTACGCGGCATTCGCATTGCCGAGGTGGCGGTTCAATTCCGCCTAGGTCCACCCCGTTCCAAATCGACTGGATTTTAATCATTGTTTTTTGTAAGACCGAAAAAATAGACTTTAATTCTTGCGGAAAAGTGTAGCGACGCTTTTCCGCCAGGATTTTTCTAGTCAATTTGGAACGGGGTACACCAAAACTATCGGGACATTGCGGGGGCGAGTTCAACCTGCCCCGTAGCTCCGCCAGGGGCGGATGCTTCGGGGTTCTCGCCAGGTCCACCGAAATTCCGTTTTTATTCTATAGATTTATTATATTTAATCAATAAAAATCATAAAACATGAGCATCGAACCAATACTCGCAAAGTTTAAGTGTCCTAACTGTTCTAAACAGTTTATTGGGCATTATCCCCCATTTGGAATTGTCCATGATCTAAATCATGCCTCGGGTGTCATTAATTCCCGAGAATATTTTTTGCATTTGTTCAGTGCTCCGTATTTGAACGACTATTACTTATGTCCAAATTGTGAACAATTATGTACAGCAGATAATGTGATTGAGAATAAAGTCTCTATATCATCAGAAAATGCGCACCTAATGTCGGCGGTGGGCAGTAAAAGGTCAAAGATGTGGGTATTAAAAAAACTTATTGATGAGAAAATTTTCTCAAAATACGACGAGCGGTCGCTTCTGCTACTTTATTGGGCGGGAGTTACTGATGACATAACTTCATTATGGTTGTCCTGCGCATCGCAACAAGAAACCGTAGAAGAAAAAGTTGATTCTGAAAAAATTAAGCGTTTATTGTCTTTACTAGACGAGGATAAACCCGTCGAGAGGCTTCTTAAAATAGAAATTTTACGCAGTCAGAAAGAATTCGATCAGGCAGAAAAATTATTAAATTTTGAGTTATCAGATAAAGAATTACAAGAAGTACTAGAAAAAGAGAAGCAATTTTTAAAAAGGAAATACTCTCTTCCTTTCATTGTACTTGAAAGGCCCCAGATCATTTATTAAACTCGTTTAATATCAATTATTGCCACAAATTGACTAATTTGTGAGTTCGAATTTTTCCGAAAACGTCCACCAAAACTATCGGGACATTCTATAACGATTTATTAAGTAAATTTAAAAACAACCACGGTTTATGAAAAAAATAAAAAATAGATTAGACAACCAACAATTTTCAGAAATAATTCAGGCTTTAATAAAATTCAGGTCGGAGAATACAACTATCAAAATAGGAGATGTTAGTTGGGAAGAACTAATATGGGCCACCTTGGTTTTTATGTTCGGAAAAGATGATGTGGGTTGGAAATCAGCATCTCACGAAAAAAGTGTTGATATAAGAGTAAAAATTGGCGGAAAACCCCTTAAGATATCGGCCAAGGGTGGAAAAATTGATAATGGGATGTTAATACTGTCGTCTTATCGTCTCACAACTTTTAATAATTTAAACGAGAAATTAAAATTTATTAGAAACCAACATAGTAATTTTAATTTTTATTTTATCTGTGCAAAAGAAATTAAAGACGAAAATATAATTTATCACATTATTAAAGTTCCCTCTAAGAGACTCGCACCTTCTTGGTTGACCAAAACAGACAACTGGACGAAAACTAAAAATGCTTATGAACTTAAAAAGGGATTTGGCTTTAGCGCAAAAATAGTATATAAGATGTCTAATCAGTTATGGTACTCAATACCAATAAATTACTTTTTGCCGGAAGAAAGACTTACTACCGTTTCTATCCTCTTTAGCGATTTAGGAAAAGGCTTGATGAGTTTTCTAGAAAAAAAGTTTAACTGAGTTAAAATAAATTTAGTTTATTTTGAGGTTTAGTTTCTTGTAAAAGTTTATTAGCTATTTTGATATAATCGGGATTTAGCTCAAATCCAATATAAGAAAGCCCTAATTCTTTTGCCGCCGCACACTCCGAGCCACTGCCGACAAATGGCACTAATACAACACCATCTTTTTTAGGCATAGCCGATTTGATCAATTTTCTAGATAGTTCGAGCGGTTTTTGTGTAGGATGCTTGATTAATTCGTGCTTATCGTGTTTATGTAGCTGTCGTGGTTCAAAAACATCATTGCAAGTTTTGCAGAAAAACCATCTTTCAACCATACCCGCCCCGCCGGCAAGCGCCGGTACTTTAATTACATCTCTTGGCAAGGCGCCGGCTTCATGGGCTTTATAAATAGTTTCTACTCTCCCATTGCTAAATCGTCCCAAAGTACCCTTCCTTATTTTTCCGGCCGCCCCGTTTAAAAACCCTTCGGTATAAGGTTCTCTCACCTCATCTCTATTGAAAATAGGTTTATTTTTCCAGGCGCAAATAATCGCTTCGTGGCTTCTTTGCCAAAAATTTAAAGAGGCGACATTTTTGTTTGTATAGTGCCAAATAAGCCAACGTTTATTTATTGGGATTTCAACTGAAAGAAAGGCTAAAATTTCACTAAAGCCGTAAATAAACATTGTACCTGTCGGTTTCATTATTCTAATTGTTTCATTTATCCAACTTTTACTCCAATCCACATATTCGCTTAATTCTCTTTTATCGATGTTGTTTCCAAAATCTTTTCCGATGTTGTAAGGAGGGTCAATAATAATTACATCACAACTATCATTTGGCAGCTTTCTTAATTCCTTTACTGCGTCGCCACAAATAATTTTGTTGAGTGGTAATGTATCAACCCTTTTTATTTCTTTTTGAGGCAATAATTCTGTTGCTTGTAATTCCTCCTCATTTTTTATCACATCTATTACAATACCCTGAATAGCAATCTCTCTATCTTTTTTGATAATTATCGGTTCAATGGTTTTATTAGCTGGTTGTAATCTTATAAAATCCCTCTCTTTGTAAAATTTTTTAAGTGTCGCCTCGTAATTGTCTATTAAAGCCACAACTTTTTGTCCATTTTCGGCTACGCTTTGTTGCTTGACTAAAATTATATCGCCGTCATTTATATTTTCATCAACCATACTATTGCCGACTACCCGGAGCGCATAAAATTCACCTGATCCGGAAAGCTTATTCTGTGGCACGGCAATTGTTTCTTCTCGGTTTTCTATAACTTCAATCGGTTGTCCGGCCGCAATAAGACCCAGAAGGGGGATGTTTACCATCGTCTCTTTTTTAACTATCTCAATTGAACGAGGTTTATTATACTTTCTTTTCAAATATCCAAGAGATTCAAGTCTACTGACATGAAAATCAGCAGTTGAAACAGAAGCAAATTTAAAATGTCGGCGTATTTCTTCAAGAGTAGACGAATAACCTCTCTTTTTATGATAAGCGGTAATATAATCAAAAACTTGTTTTCGGCGTTTTGTAAGCATGATTTTACTTGACTTTATTTTGGGTGTTTCCTATACTTAATTATAATAGAAAGAAAATAGAAAGTCCAATAATGAGTTATCCACAACGAACATATGAGCAAACATGACGAAATTGCCAATAAATTGGCGAGAAAATTCAAAACCGAGTATAAATCCGATAGAGGCATTGATTTAATTACACGCGATAAAGTAATTGAAATTGAGACGAAAAAATCTAGTTTGCCACAAGGAATTAGACAAGTGGTAAAATCGCAAAAGGCCCGTTATCTTGCCGTGAATAAAATCAATATAAGTAATGCTATTCAAGCAACAGAGGGAACGGGAATTGGCATTATGTCTGAAACAGGAAAGATTATTAAAAAAGCGTCTAGGAAAAAATAGAATATGGAAAATAAGCAAAAACATTTGGAATTTATCCAAACAGTCATAAATAGGATGGCGGGGAATTGTTTTTTGCTAAAAGGTTGGGCGATAACATTGATTGTCGCTTTATTTACCCTTTCAGCAAAAGATGCAAACAGCAATTATTTTTTAATTGCTTATTTTCTAGTAATTATTTTTTGGTTTTTAAACGGATATTTTTTATCACAAGAAAGATTGTTTCGTGCATTATACGACCACGTTAGGAAACTTGACGAGTCAAAAATCGATTTTTCAATGAATACTAGTAGTTTTAAAACTAGTAAAAATAATTGGCTCTGCTCAATATTTTCCCAAACATTATTAATATTTTACTTAACATTAGTCGGTGTTATGTTGATTACTGTTTATTTATTAAAATAAAACTATGAGAAAAGTATTTTTTAGTTTCAAATACGAAGATGTATCAAGGGCAATGGTTGTAAGAAATAGTTGGGTCGCTCAAGGGAAAGAAGCCGCCGGTTTTATTGACGCGGCAGATTTTGAGGCGATTAAAAGACAGGGCGATCAAGCTATTAAAAATTGGATAGATAAACAACTTAGCGGGACTTCTGTGACAGTTGTTTTAGTTGGAGAAAAAACTTGTGTTAGCAGGTGGGTGAAGTATGAAATTAAAAAGAGTATAGAAGTCGGAAACGGTTTGTTGGGCATAGATATAAGCAAGATAAAAGATTTACAAGGCAATATTTCCGAAAGGTGCGGAAAAATTCCCGAAGGTTATGGTTTTTATCTGTGGAATAATGACGACGGATATCATAAAATGGGCGACTGGATTGAAAAAGCGGCAATAGATGCGGGTAGATAAATGGGCGGCGCGCCAGCTTCACTGGCACGTAATCTTTAGACTTCGTTCATGATAAGTTTCGGCAGCGGTGAAAAGAAAGCGAAGGCGGGACGCTTTGGAACTTTAGCGAGGTCAAAATTGCTAAAAATGGTTACTTCTACCAAAGAAACCGGCAAAAGAGGAGAAGATATTGCCGCAGACTACTTGAAAAACAAGGGATATAGGATTTTACAGAGGAATTATATCCCCTCTTGGTTTAAGCAAGGCAGAAAGGAAATTGATATTGTCGTCCAGAAAGGCGGCCTTTTAGTTTTCGTGGAAGTAAAAACAGGCCATCGCATTTACGATTTCGTGCCCGAAGACCATATTGATTACAAAAAACAAAGGTTTTTGGCGCAGGCCGGTGAAAGCTATCTTTTGGAAAAGAATATTCCTGAAAAGACAGAATGGCAAATTGATGTGGTCTCGGTTATCTTGGACAGAAATAACCAAGTTTCAAAAATTTCCCATTTTGAGAATGTCATCGGCGAATAGCAACCATTCCTTAAAGCCCGGCTTTAAAAAGAGGCAGCGAATAGCTGCACCCCGAACTGGAGCGAAGCGCTGCGCCCAATTACGGGGATTTGCCTATTCGGCAAGCGCACTTCGCAAGGTATTTTTTTGGCAAAGTTGGTACGGGGTTGACGCCCCCATTTTTTTAAGCTTAAATTAAGGAACAGGATTTTTAACCCATTTTTCGTTATGCTAGACCTAAAAGAATTCGCCGCCGCTATTTCACAGATAGCCGACGAAAGGGGCATTCCCAAGGAAAAAGTTATGGAAACGATTGAGCAGGCCTTAGCCTCGGCCTACAAAAAGGACTTTGGCAAAAAAGGCCAGCTCATGAAGGCGAAAATGGACCCGCAGACAGGCGAGGTTAAATTTTGGCAGGTAAAGCTGGTAGTTGACGATAAAATGATTTATTCTGAAGCGGAATTAGAGGAATTGAAAAAATCCGGCCGGCCAGAACCTTCAGAACGAGAAGAAACCAATGAAGAAAAAAGAGTCAGGTTTAATCCAGAGAGACATTTGATGCTGGAAGAAGCCAAAAAGACCAGAAAGGATATTAAACCCGGCGAGGAATTAGAGTTCCCTTTAGAAACGCATACTGATTTTGGCCGAATCGCCGCCCAAACAGCCAAACAGGTTGTTCTGCAGAAAATCAAAGAAATTGAAAAAGAAACGGTTTTTTCCGAATTCCAGGCCAAAGAAGGCGAGGCACTTTCGGGTACGGTTCAGCGCTTGGAAGGCAGGAACATTTTTCTAAACATCGGCAAGACTCTGGGGATTTTAGCCAGAGAAGAGCAGGTGCCGGGCGAGTTTTACCGGGTCGGGCAGAGATTAAAAGCCCTGCTTTTGAAAGCAGAAAATACGCCTCGGGGGCCGATGATTTTTCTTTCCAGATCTCACCCAAAACTGGTTTGCAAACTTTTTGAGTTGGAGGTGCCGGAAATCGCTTCCGGCCAAGTCCAGATTAAGGCCATTGCTAGAGAGGCAGGATCCCGGTCAAAAATCGCGGTCAGTTCCAATGACGAGAGGGTTGACCCCATCGGCGCGGCTGTGGGTCAGCGCGGCAGCAGGGTGATGACAGTAATTAACGAGCTCGGCGGCGAGAAAATTGACATTGTCCATTGGTCAGATGATTCCCAGCAAATGATTGCCAATGCTCTTAGTCCGGCCAAAGTTATTGAGATTAGGTTGGGCGAGAAGAACAGCGCCATAGCAGTCGTGCCGGAAGACCAATTATCTTTGGCTATTGGCAAGGATGGCCAGAATGTTCGTTTGGCTGCCAAACTGACTGGTTGGAAAATTGATGTCAGGAATGAGGCTGAAGCTGGCGAAGAATTAAAGCCCAAAGAAGAAAAAAAGGACACTGGCCCTAAAGAGAAAAAGCCGAAGAAAAAAGCAGCAAAAAAAGTTAAAGTCAAGACAACTAAGAAAGCGGTCGTAGAAAAGACCGAAGAAACTACTAACTACTAACTACATACTACTATGCTATCCATTCCCATCGTCATTTCTTTTTTGGCCTTAGGCTTTGCTTTTTATTTAATCTCCTGGGTAAAGAAATGTCCTCAGGGAACCGACAAAATGCAGGAGATTTTTGAATTAATCAAACAGGGGGCGAATGCTTTTCTTAAAAGGCAATACCAGACCATCGCTGTCATTGCCGGCCTACTGGCCCTGATTTTATTGATAGCCTACGGCTTGAGCGGAAACTGGCTTTATGGTTTTCAGATTTCAGCAGCTTTTGTCTTTGGCGCTGTCTGCTCTCTTTTTTCAGGATTCATCGGCATGTGGATTGCTGTCAGGTCAAATGTCAGGGTGGCCAGGGCTAGCCAAACCAGTTTTTCTAAAGCCCTGACCATTGCTCTTCGGGGAGGGGCTGTTTCAGGAATAACTATTG
>Ga0315274_10009119_pt1 | contig 14360 bp, 12 predicted proteins | sample YL17G02_20_MG_FD_203700 | JGI IMG/M metagenome (GOLD analysis project Ga0315274, IMG submission 203700) | Sediment microbial communities from Yellowstone Lake, YNP, Wyoming, USA - YL17G02_20 | ecosystem: Environmental > Aquatic > Freshwater > Lake > Sediment | place: USA: Wyoming | collected... | reverse complement strand
CGCAGGAACCAGCCTGGCGAGGCGCTGAGCCATCTCCGGGAGGCGGAGCAGGTTGCCAAGCTCACCTGGCAAAGCCGCTTCAACCGCGCCATCGCCCAATACCTCGCCGCGAAGGCCGGGGGGAGGAACGCCGCGGAACGCGACCGGATGGGCGCGGAGGCGCGGCGCGATCTCGCCGAGATCCTCAAGGAGAAGCGCGCGACGCGCCGCGACGCCTTCATCGCCTCCTGCGTCCTCGGCACCCTGGAGGCCGACGCGGGCCGGCCCTCCGACGCCATCCCGCACTTCGAGAGCGCCGCCGCGGCCGAGATCGGGCCGCCGGACAAGCCGTCGGAGAAGTTCCTCCGCGACGCCATGCCGCGCGTCACCCGCAGCCTCGCCGCCCTCTACTACGAGACCGGGCAGTTCGAGAAGGCCCTCGCCTGCCTCGAGCGGCTCGCCCCTCAGGCCGACGCCAGGGAGAAGCGGGACATCGCCGACCTCCTCCAGCAGCTCCGCACGCCCTGCGAGATCAGCGACTTCTCGGCCAAGGCCGCGAAGCTCGCCACCGACCTCGACCTCGACATCAGCGCCCTGCTGGTGACCCCGGCCTCCGCCAAGCCGCCCGCGCCGGAGAACGTGACCCTCACCCTCGACGACGCCCTCACGAAGACCTCCACCCCCATCCCGTTCAGCCTGAGCGGCGCGCTCGTCCAGGCGGTGGTGCTGAACCCGCCCCAGGGCCGCTTCCGCGTCAAGCTCACGCTCACCGACGGCGCCGGCACCCAAGCGCACAAGGAGAGCGACGAGCTCGAGATCGACCGCGAGCCGCCGCGCATCCTCGACCCCGACCCCGCGCCCAATGCGACCGTCAAGTCGCTCCAGGCGGTCCGGATGCAGCTCCTCGACGTCGTCAGCGGCGTGGACATGAACACCGCGGCCGTCACGCTGCGGATGCCGCCGGGCACGCCGCTCCCGACGCGGTCGCTCGTCGTGCGGGGGAAGTACGTCTACCCCAGCGCCGACGGGAGCATCGTGCGGGACGCGCCGGCCGCGAAGGACCTCCGCTGCCCCCTGCCGAGGCCCTTGCCCGCCGGCAAGTACCGGGTCCTCGTGCACGCCGAGGACTTCAAGGGGAAGGTCCGCAACGCGGAGTGGGGCTTCACGCTCGCCCCGTGAGAGAGGGCTCGACGGTTGAACCACTGATTACACTGATTACACTGATAAGATCAACAGGATGGCTTTCGACCTCCTCTCCCATCAGTGCCCATCTGTGTAATCTGTGGTCAGATCTCTTGTCCTGGAGCTTCGGATGAAGTGCAAACGCTGCGGAGCCGAGAACGCCATCAACCGCCTCTACTGCACCGAGTGCGGCGCGGTGCTGGAGCACGACCTCGCCGAGATCCAGTCGGCCGTCGACAAGCAGATCAAAAACGAGAGGTCCGAGGCGACCGCTCGCTCCATCCACTGGTTCCTCTGCGTCGCCTTCATCGCCTTCCTCGCCGGCTACTTCTTCCGCCGAGCCTACAAGGACCTGCCCGAGAACGACCTCGTCGCCTTCCTCGCCCCGCCCGTCGCCGAGGTCGGTGAGCTCGACACGGTCCCCACCGCCGATTTCGGCCTGTCCCTCCCCAGGCCAAGGCCCGTCGCGCCGCCTCGCCGCCCGCCTCCCCGGGTCGAGGCGGCGCTCAAGAGCCAGACCATCGAGAAGGCATTCCAGGCTGCCGCCGTCTCCGTCGCGCGCGAGGGCGGCAAGGAGCCGCTCAAGGGCCTCCTCGGCGGGGACGTCGTCCTCCTCGTCCCCGCGCCGGGCCACAAGGAGCCCCTCGCCATCCACGTCGCCGACGTCCGCTCCCTCCGGCCCCTGGGCAAGGACCTCTGGGAGGTCAGCGCCCGAGGCCTGGAGCGTCCCGCCCAGATCCCCATCCCCGATGCCGACAAGCTGGAGCTCCTCGTCTTCCACCGAACCCCTGACGGCAAGCTGGCCCGCGAAGCGTTCCTCCTGAGCACGGTCAGGGAGATCAAGCCCCTCTGATACTTCACAATCGTCCTCGTCCTCGAACCGCCCGCGTCGGGAGGCGCCGTTCGACGGGCTCACGGCGCCCTGAGCTTGTCGAGGGGCGCTGCCCTTGGAGAACCGCGACGAGTAGGGGCGGGTCCCCGTGCCCGCCCTCTTGCGGTTTGGGCACACGCCCCCGTTCGCGGGGCGGGGCAGGCACGGGGACCTGCCCCTACAAACGAGGAGTTGCCATGCGCCGAGCCTTCCTCTTCGTCCTCTTGCTTCCCCTTCCCCTCGGCGCCGCCGAGAGGGCCGCTGAAAAGCCGGTCCTCGCCATCCTCGACTTCGAGTCGCCCGACGACGGCGCCCTCGGCGTCAAGGTGGCCGAGCGCCTGGAGAAGCGCGCGGTGCAGGCCAACAAGCACGTCCTCCCCGACCGCGACGACCTCCGCCTCGCCGTCAAGCAGGGAAAGCTCAAGCCCAGGCTCGCCGGCATGGAGAAGGAGCTCCAGGCCTTCGCCAAGGACCAGCTCGGCTCCGACCTCGTGATGTGGGGCAAGGCCGAGCCGCGCGAGGGCAACGCCTTCTTCGTCGCCATCCGCGCCATGAAGACCAGCGGCGAGCCCATCCCCTACATGGCCGTCGAGCGCGAGTGCGCCAACTTCGCCGCCCTCGCCAACTTCTGGAACGACTTCGAGCCCGTCCTCCTCGGAGAACGCACCGCCCTGCGAGTCCTCACGCCCGTCTCCCCCGAGGCCAAGGCCAAGAACCTCGTCAAGAACTTCTCCTTCGAGGAAGGCACCTGGTTCCCCACCGGCTGGTCCAAGGTGGACGGCCTCACCAGCTTCTGGATCGACCGCGACGACGGCAAGGGCAAGTGCATCCTGCACGACACCGAGGTCCTCACCTCCCAGGCCTACCCCTGGTGGGAGAAGATGAAGGCCGGCACCGTCGCCGCCAAGGACGCCCCCAAGAAGCTCCCCGTCGGGCCCAACCAGATCTACGACACCGTCGGCGGATGGGAGGGCGTCCAGTACTACAGCGACCTCATCCCCGTCAAGCCCAAAATGCGCTACCGCATCACCGTGGACATCAAGGCGAACTGGGGCGGCATCTTCTTCCCGAAGGCTTGGGTGAAGGGCTACGGCGAGCGCACCGACCAGTTCACCACCCAGAAGCGCGAGCTCTACAACGCCTACCTCGCCCTCCGCACCGAAACCAAAGGCAAAGAATGGGAGACCTTCACCCGCACCTTCAACCCCACCCTCCGCACCCCTCAGGTCAAGTGGATGGGCGTCATGCTCTACTCCTACTGGCCCCTCGGCAAATACTACTGGGACAACGTGATCATCACCGAAGAAGCGATCGAAGACTGACGCGGCCCCCGTGCCGCGTGACCCGAGAAGCCTGGCCGCCCACACGTCTCACGGGTCCCACTCGTCCCACACGCCTCATCTTCCCCCAGCCCGCCGCTCCGTACCCGAACACCGCTCTTCCGCCCGCGAAAACCGGGAACGAAGACAACGGATCTCACGCAGAGGCCGCAGAGAAGAGAGAAAACACGCAGAGAAGAGGGAAACCACCGCGAATCCAATCCCTCCGTACCCGAACACCGAGCGCCGAGCACCGAACACCATTCCCCTTGACTCCTCCGCTTCGATGGCCTACACTCTGAGCTGTCAAAGCGCCCTCACCCCGCGGGAGGATGCCCATGCCCGAGGAACCGTCGCCAGCCCGCCGCGAACACACCCTCCTGCGCGCCCGCGACTGGCAGCACCGTCCCCAGCTCGACATGGTCTGCGAATGGTGGCGGTCCTACGGCGCCGGCCTCTGCGCCCTCGTAGGCATCGGCGGCGCCGGCAAGACCGCCATCGCGGACCGATTCCTCCAACTCCTCCCCGGCGTCCTCCCCGACAACCCGCGCGTCCCCAAGGACAACGGCCTCCCCACCCCCCGCGACCACCGCATCTTCTCCTTCTGCAACGTCCCCAACCCCGACGAGTTCTTCCGCGACCTCGCCGACTGGCTCGTGCTCTACTCGGACGCGATGGGACAGGCAGGCACCCCGGTGCCCGCGCCGGTGCTGGTCGGGAGCGCGTGATCCCCCCGCATACGGCTGTCCAGGAATTGTCGTCATCACCTGCTTGACATACCGTCTAGAGACGGTATAATTCGAGCTTAACAAAGCCTAGGGGCTTGTCATACCCTCAAAAGATTCCGTTGAAAATCTGGCTGAGCCTGCTATATTGCTGCTACGCATACTCCGGAGAAGGAGGGACGTTCCTCTGTCGGCTGCGATCCCTGGCTTGGTCTGACTGCTCCAGCCCTGCGGCCGAACCGCGGGGACGGGCGGAGAAACCGAATCACCCCGGAACGGATGGGGGCTGCCAATGAGCCCTGAGGCACCTTCCGACCTGCTGAACGCCGCGTACACCGACTTGGGGTACGACGAGGCGAAGGACACCAGTCTCCTGCCCGCAAGCGGCAGCGCGAGCGGCTTCCCCGTGGGAACGTGGGTTGAGAAGGGCGACTGGCTGGCCCTCGCCAAGGAGGTCGGAGCGGAGCGGCTGTTCTTCCTCGACAACAACCCCGTAATCGTCTTTGCAGGCAGCCAAACGGATGACCAGCAGGCCGTGCGTCGGCTGTACCATCGTGCGTGGAGCATGGCCCGCCCCCGGCTGCTCTTTCTGGCCAAGCCGGGAGAACTGGCGGTCTACGACCTGGCCAGCCGGCCTCCCCGAACCGACGACGACTTGGCCGAGCTCGATCCTCTGGCGGTCGCTCGCTCTGCCGCCGAGGTCGCGGAGAAGCTTAACCACTTCCGCCGCGAGCAGATCGAGACGGGCCGCGTATTCGCGGCGGAAGAGCGCTTTGGTACGGACCTGGGCGATCGAGCAGACAAGACCCTCATCCACACGGACCTGAGCGATCGAGCAGACAAAGCCCTCATCCACGACCTGAAGGCTGTCCGTCACGAGTTGATTGGGCTCGGCCTCGCGGGGAAGGAGAAGCTCAAGTTTGCCCATGCGTTGATCGGCAGGTCGATCTTCATCCGTTATCTCGAGGACCGTGGCGTCCTCACTCCCAACTATTTCAGGGATGCCGCAAAGGGTCACCCGGAATGGGCCGCGATCCTGCGCGAACAGGCTCCGCTTGGGCTCTGGCTGGAGCCAGACCAGAATCCTCCGCTCTACCCGAGGGTCCTGAGCGATCACGCCTTCACCTATGCGCTCTTCCGCAAACTGGCCAAGGATTTCAACGGCGACATGTTCCCCAATGCCGATGAAGAGGCCCTGGTTGTGGGACAGCAGCATCTGAACCTGATCCGCGACCTGATGTATGGCGATGTGGGCATTCAGAAGAAGCTCTTCTTCGGCGTCTACCGGTTCAACATCATCCCTATCGAGCTGATCAGCAGCATCTACGAGGAGTTCTACCACGAGGAGAGCGGCAAGGGGCGCGCCCACGGCGCCTTCTACACTCCCCCTGCACTCGTCGACTTCCTGCTCTCCCAGGTGCTCACGCTAGAGCGCCTCGAACCGGCGCCGCGGATCGTTGACCCGGCCTGCGGCTCGGGCATCTTCCTCGTCGAAGCCTTCCGCCGCATCGTCCGCTACCGAGTCGCGCGCCAGGGGCGGCGCCTTCGCTTCGCCGAACTCCAGAAGATCGTCCGGGACCAACTGGCGGGGATCGACGTCAACCCGGAAGCCATCCGAGTTGCTGCCTTCAGCCTCTACCTTGCCATGCTCCACTACCTTGAGCCGCGGGACATCCTCAAGCAGCTTGGCCTGGGGAACAAGCTACCATGTCTCGTTGCGGATGATGCGAATCCGGGTTCCTTCGGCTCCCTCGTTGCCGCGAACGCCTTTAGAACAGAGCTTCTGACTTCAAGGCCCGAATTGAAGCAGCGCTTCTCCTCGCAGTGCGCGGACATTGTGGTCAGCAACCCGCCCTGGGGTTCCCCAGGGATCAAGGACAAGGCAGCGAGAGACCAGAACCAGATCGCCCTGGACTGGTGCGAGAGGAGGGGACTGCCCGTGGGCGATAGGGAGAGGTCCCAGACGTTCATCTGGCGAGCTTTGGACCTCCTCAAACGCGATGGCACGGCCGGCCTACTCGTATCCACGGGGATCTTCTTCAAACACGGTTCCAAGAGCAAGAGCCCGGAATTCCGTCGCGAGTGGTTGTCCGAGAGCCAACTGGAAGCCGTCGTCAACTTCGCACATGCGAGGCAGGTCTTCTTCAAGTCGGCCATCTCCCCCTTCGCGAGCGTGGTGTTCCGCAAGGCCGCGGTTGAGGGCGAGCGCACACCGATTCGGTACTGGTCACCGAAGCGAACACGGATGGTCGAGGGCTTGCAGGCGATTCTGCTGTCGGCCCCGGATCTCCACGTGATTGCCCAAGACCATGACCCATCAGATCACAGCCTCTGGAAGACGCTATGGTGGGGCAACCACCGGGACCTCCAGCTCGTCTCCTACCTCCGATCCTTTGAGCTGCTGGCGTCCCTCACCACCCCTGAGATGAAGGGTCAGGGTTACAAGGAGGCCAACAAGAGGAGCAGGGCCCTTTGGCTTAAAAAGTACAAGGCTCTCCCTATCGAGCATTTCCGCCGGTACGGTCCCATCGATTGGTCCAAGCTGGCGAAAGTGCCTGAGAAGGTTGAGAGCCGGGGCGTAGAGGCAGTGTATAGCGGAATGAGGCTGCTTGTAGGGAGGGGCATTGACGAGAGCGGCGAGCCCAAGGGCCAGATCGTTGCCCGACTCGAAGACCGGCCGTTTGCCTTCACCAACGCGATTCATGGTGTGAAACTGCCGAAGGTGGAGGAACGCGAACACCGAATCGTGCTCGGTGTGTTGTGGTCCTCATTGGCCCGGTATTTCTGGTTTCTGACATCGTCGAACTGGGGAATCTGGCACCACGAGATCCAGCTCGATCATGAACTCCTCGGCCTCCCCATACGCTTCCCCAAAGATCCTCGGCTCGAGGCCCGCATCCTTGGGGTTGTTGACGAACTCCGGGAACACACTCCGCAACCTGATGGCCAGCTACCGTTCCAAGGCGCGGCCAAGGCAATCACCCCGAGCCGTGTCCGGGAATTGGAGGTTGACCTCGACGGAGCCGTGTTCGAGCTGTACGGTTTGGGGGAGGAGGAAGTCGACCTGGTCCGGGACCTCTGCGACACGGGCATGGAGTTCTTCTACGGGCGGGATGAGAGCGAGGCAGTGAAGCCTGTCCTCCCGCAAATGCCTACCCCGGGTTTCGGCACTGCCGAGAGCGTTTCCGATTCCACCTTGGGGCATTACCTTCGAACCTTCATCGGGGGTTGGAGTTCCTACCTCGGCGCCGATGAGGAACTCCGCTGGCAAGTCCACATGCCGCCCCAAAGCGACTCGATGATTGCAGCGGCTTTCACAGTCCATGAGAAGGGGGACGCGCCCCAGCAGATGCCCACCGAGCAGAACGAGTGGGCCCGTGTTCTCACGACTCTGGACAAGGCGCTGAGACAGCCGATCAGCTCCCGCATCTACATAGAGGGCCTGGTGCGGGCGGTCACCGACGACAGCATCCTGATCGTCAAGCGCAACGAGCGCCGGCTCTGGACCAAGAGCATGGCACGGGAGGATGCGGAAGCGACCCTCGTCCAAGCGATGAACCGACAGTCAGCCAGGGGAGAGTCGTGGAAGTGACCACCCATCCCATTCCTGACCCGTTGTCCCTCTGGGACAAACATGTCGAGGGGGTTCTCAGAGTCCTGTGTCTTGCGTTGGAGAGGTTGCGTCTAGAGGGCGACCTGCCGTTGAAGGAGGTGGATCTTGACGGAAGATTCCTGGTGACGGCTCATGAGGCCTACCGTGGGTTGCCGGAGTTGGACCGTCCACAGATGAATGGGCTTCAGCCCAAGGCGGAGCAGACGCCCATTAGCCGAAGGGACGTCGGCGAGAAATGGGTCCGCACGAAGCCTGACTTCACGTGGCGCATGCAGGACAATCGCGCGAGAATTCCCTTGGAATTCACGAAGGACTTCCACATTGAGAGCAAGAGGCTAGGCAGACAACAGAACCGGAAGCGCGTCCTTACGAAGGAGTACGTCGCGCTGGGGATCATACGGTTTCTATCCGTAGATCACCGCTACGGCCACGATGTGACTTCGGGAGCAATGATCGGATACGTCCGGGATTCCGAGCCTTCCGATCTCGTTGACGAGGTGGATGGCTACATCGCAGCGACGAAGGAATATGCGATCCCGCCGCTGGGGTTCCCTCGCAACGGCTCCTCCGACCACGCCGTCATGAAGGCCCGGCAGCTCCTGAACCGGACGGAAGTCTCCCCTGCGGAATTCGTCCTGCACCATCTCTGGGTGGACCTGCGGGTCAGCAAGCCGGGCGTTGCGGGGTAGAAGGCGTTCGGCGCGGAGGGCCTCGCGACCCGAACCCGAGCCTGCTCGAGGAAATGGAGCGCTGCGTCCGCGAGAGCGAGTACACCCTGGCCGTCCTCTCGCCCCGCTACCTCCAGAGCGGGAACACCGAGGAGGAGGCGATCATCTGCAAGGTCCTGGGCATGGCCGAGCGCAAGCGACGACTCGTCCCGCTCGTGATGGAGAAGGTTCCGATGCCCGTCTGGCTCTACGGCATCGTGGGGATTGACTTCACGGAGCCGAGGCCCCTCGTTGATCCGTTCCACAAGCTGAAGCAGATGCTCGCGAAGTCGCCGTGAGGGCATTTTCCCTGGCAGGTGTTCTCTGCTGCCTCATCCTCCTCTGCGTGAGTCTCCCTTTCTGATTGGCATGATTCGCGCGATTCGCGGTCTTTCGGCCTTCTCCTCTCTGTGTCCCTCAGTGCCCTCTGTGGTGAGGCCCTCTGCGTCGCTGTCAGCCCTGCTGGCTCTGCGTGAGGACCTGGGCGGATGGGCGGGCGGAAAATGCGCATGCCACGGGGGCGTTGAGGACTGTGAATCGGGCAAGTCCAGTTGCGAGTTGGGGGCTGGAGGGGTGCATCGAAAAGTGAAGGGCCACGAGGGGCCGGCAGCGTCATGCATGCGGCAGGGGCGGCCCGATGGTCACCCCTGCTGCTCGCCGAAGCCCACTGGTGCGCGCGGCACGCGCGGCCACACCTGTGCGAGAGAAGGGACGCGGCACAAGCGTCCCGCCGGTCATCCCGACCTGCTCCCTCGCTCGCCCGAGGGAGCCGAGCACTTCCTTCACCCTCATTAGACACCAGACCTCGCTCCAGCGCACGTTAAGAGATCCTTAATCGGGCATTAAACCTGCTTAATCGGGGGTTATCAACCCTGGAACCTTGCAACCGGAGGGCCAACCTCCCCCTAAAGGGTGCCAACCCAGGGATGCGCGGGTGGCATCCTTTGGGTCTGCGGGCCTAGATGCAGCCGGATCGCCGTTGCGCCAAAGATTGCCACCCCGGCGGTTGGCATTCTTTGGCGGAGCCTCCTCCCGAACCGTCTCACCCGACCGGGATCGGAGTTGACAATGCCCGCTCGGCGATGGTCGGATCGCCACAAGCGTTTGTGCGTCAATGCCTTAGAGCGATGTACGACGACCGTCTAGGAAGGCCCAGGACGCACGCGCGGGGCCTCATGAGACCTGGGGGTCATTGGGCGAGGGAGAGAGGGCTGGCCGACTCCATAAATGTATACTTACACTACACCTGCGAAGAATCCCCTTGCGGCAGCATCTCGACCCCGGAAGGGCTTAAAACGCGTTTTTCGCTCTCCGACCTCCGGGCATCCTCCCCCCTGCTATGGCGGGCCGTGGCCGGCACGCGGCGGGGATCAGCGCTTACGGTACTCGAAGTAGGCGTCGAGGCATGCGACGACGTTCTCCAGCGGGCAGTTGGCGGGGATGTGGTTGCCGACGGCGAAGAAGTAGCCGGGGCAGTCGCGGCCCTTGTCCATGACGCGGCGGACTTCGCGCCGCACGTCGTCAGGGGTGCCGAAGGTGAGCACGCGGCAGTCGGCGTTGCCGATGATGACGTGGGTCCGGCCGTAGTTCTTCACAACGTAGTCGAGGTCGGTCACGGGCTCAAAGATGAAGCCGTCGGCGCCCGCCTCCGCCAGGTCGTCCACGAACTCCGTGAAGTTCCCGTCGGAGCAGAAGAGCACCTTCTTCCCCGCCTTCTTGACGATGCTCCAGAGCATCTTGAGGTGAGGGAAGAGCACCTCGCGATACCAGGAGGGATGGATGAAGGCGCCCTCGGTCCAGACCATGTCGTCGTGGGTGAGGATGACCTCGGCATCGGTGCGCGCCCAGGCCTCGTAGTAGACTTTGATGACGTCGGTCCAGGAATCGAGGACCTTGGTGAAGCGGCGGCGGTCGAGGCCGGCCATCGTCAGGAGCATTTCCCAGCCGAAAGCGGCGATCAGGAAGCTCATCTGGGTGCGATAGGTGCCGCCGGGCCACACGGCGAAGGGATGCTGCTCGCGCTGAGCCTTCAGATACCACTCTTGATACCTCTTGGCCTGCTCGTCGAGGTCCGGCTTGCCGTATTCGGCGACGCAGTCGAGGTTGAGCGCCTCCTCGATGTCGGCGAAGCCCTGGTGCCGCGAGTCGGTCTCTTGCTGCCGCTCGTGCCAGTAGGCGCGGCCCATGTCCGTCCAGCGGCCTGGCGGGTTCGGGCCGTCGGTGCTCCAGATGAAATCGAAATCCAGCGCCTCGGCGGCCCTCCGCCCGAGGTCGGGGTGATCGGGCGGCAACCCGGTGACCCTGCCCATGAACTCCAAGTGGCTAATGTATTCCGTGTGCGGGATCTCGTCGGGCGCCTGAAGCCGAATCGCCTGAATGCCGCGTCTGTAGCTCACAGCTTTCTGTCTCCAGTTCCGCACGGGGTCGCACAGCCCGACGGGCCACTGTGCGGCCAAGATGCGGCCCATCGCGTGGTCAAACCACCACCCAGCCGCCTGCCCCTGCCATCGTGTGGCCCCTCTCCTGCTATGAGGTCCTCTCACCGCCTTCGGATCCGGATTCCTGCCGGGGTTACCGCAGTGACGCAGCCGGCCAGGTCTTCCAGGCGGCAGGTGTGAAGCAGGGACCGTGTCAGTTCGAGCAGCGGGCGAATGCCCTCCTCCCGGGGTCTGAGGAGAATGATGCCTGGATGGGTGCCGGGCGGGTGAAGGCGGATGTCGCCGAATCCCTTGTCGGCGGTGACGAGGAGCCTTTCCTCCCGAAGCGCGGCATCCCAAACCGTTGGGTCCTTGGCCCCTCCCAGGTGTTCGTCTTGGACCGTGCATGCTTCGTGCCCGGCCTCCTTCAGTGCGGTGGCAACGGCTCGGGGGAGGTCCTCGTCAACCTTGATGCGCACGGCAGGTCCTAGGTGGCGAAGGGGACGAGGATGTCATGGTGCATGGCCTCCGCAGCGTATTCGAGGGCTGCCTGCACGTCCTCGCGACAGAGCTGCGGGTATTCCTGGATCACCTCGTCAGGCGTCATGCCGTCGGCCAGGCTTCCCAGGATGATGGCCACCGGGATGCGCGTCCCGCGAATGCAGGGGTCACCGTGATGAACCGCGGGATCGCTCGTGACGCGCGCTTTCCACAACTCTCGCGGCATGACCTTGTCCTCCGTGTGGTTTGGCGCGCCCATTCTACGCCCCCCGCTGGCTGTGGTCAATGTCATCCACCGAGCCGGGTGCAATAACGGATTTGCGCAGTTGGGCACACCTTACTGAACCGAGCGGCTTTGCGGTCGGTTCAGTAAGTTCTTTCTCCTTGGCTCGTGTCGTCATTGCGGGCTCCTGGTGTTAATTTCCAAACAAATGAAACATGATTGCCCCCGCCGCCGCCCGCCGCCGAGATTTCATGCATTCTGAGAGTTGGAAAAGAGGGTATCAGGGTTGCATAAAGGCCCCAGCCCGCTTCTTTGGAACGGGTTTTGCTACAAGGGGCAGCGGGGTTGGGAAACCCAACCACAGAATGTGCGACTCGTCAAGTGTCGCCAGTGTCGCCGCCTTTTGGGACCCCGTGTAGTCACTCGCTACCCCGGTATAGCCAGTCGCTATACTATCGGGTCCTTCCGCACTTGGGCTGGGAGGATCTTACCCGTCCTTCTGGTTGACCGTGCCAATGGTCTCCCAGGGCCAGTGACGCGACGTGCCCCCTCCCCACTCCCGCCGCGTTGAACGACGAGTGAACCTGTGGCCCAGTTGGGAGTGGCGAAGGCCCCCCCCAAACCCCCCCGTGCGTGTTGTGGTCTCCTCCTCCGAGCCGAACCTCTCGCAGGCATGGCGATCAGCGCGTGCGACCTTCCCAGCAATGGAAGGATTCGGAGGGGCCGACCATCAAGTTGGACGGGGGGGTTTGGGGGGGGCCTTCGCCACTCCCAACGGGACAGGGGAGGTCCCGTCGTTCAACGCGGCGGGAGTGGGGAGGGGGCACGTCGCGTCACCCACCTTGACCATGCGAGGACGGGATGCACTTGATGGGCAGGGGCGACCGCGAGAGGGCGGTGAAAAGACCACCCCAGGGACCCACCGAGTCGGGGTGAATGGTGCGGTCCCTGGGGCGGCTATCAGGCCTCGTGCTTGCCGCACGGGGCCTTGTCTCCCCGAAGCTGCTTGACGAGACGGGGATGCTCGTTGAGCAGCTTGAGGAGGCATCTCTGCATGTGCCGGGCAGACGCGGAGGACAGGGAGTTGCACCGCACGGTCATGTTCCGCTCGATGGCGGTAGAGAGGAAGAGATGGACGAGGCATGAGCCATCATAGTCCGAAGGGCAGGAAAAAGACTCCTGGAGTCTTTTCCTCCCCATGCTATCATACGGGGCGGAGGCCCTTCCTGCTCCTCGGTTGAAAGGTGAGCCATGGACCTGAAACTCTCGATGTGGACGAGCTTTTTCATTGACCTCACGCCGGAGCTGGCGCTCGAGGAACTGGCCCAGGCCGGCTGGCGCTATGCCGAGCTCTCCGACGAGCACGGCAAGGCGCTCCTCGACCGCGGCGACCCGGCAACGGCGGGGAAAGCCTTCCGCCGCTCTGCCGATGGCTGCGGCGGCGCCGTCAAGCAGGGCCACCTCTGGCTCACGGTGGACATCGCGCCGGCCAACGAAGCCGCCCACCGTGAGGCGATTGACGGCCTGAAGCGCTGGCTCGACCTCTACCTCGCCATCGGCATCCCCGCTGCCGTCCTCCATCCCGGCGGCGAGAAGCACACCGACCCCATCGCTCGCCTCGACGAGCAGCTCCGCTCCCTCGGCGAGCTCACCGACCACGTCCGCGGCACCGACGTCGTCCTGTGCCTCGAGAACTGCTCCTCGGGGGAGGCGCTCAAGCCCATCCTGGCGGCGACCGGCCCTGCCCACGTCGGCGTCTGCCTCGACACCGGCCACCTGAACCTCGTGCCCGAGAGCCAGGCCGCCTTCATCCGCTTCTGCGGCCCCCGCCTCCAGGCCCTCCACCTGGCGGAGAACGACAAGACGGGCGACCAGCACAACCTGCCCTACGCTCGTGGCGGCTGCGTCCCCTGGGGCGAGATCGCCTCCGCGCTCGCCGAGATCGGCTACCCCGGCCTCCTCAACTTCGAGGTCCCCGGCGAGAATCGCTGCCCGCTTCCCGTCCGCCGGCTCAAGCTTGCCTATCTCAAGGACCTCGCCACCTGGATCTTCAGCGGCGGGGCGGCATGTTGATTCTCGGCAATCTCATGTTGTCAGTTGGCATCATCAGTCAAGTCGTGGGCTGGGAAAGACTTAGGGCGAGATCGGGGGATCTGCCGACATGGGGACGTTGCCGACTCTCAACAAGCCGCGCGCCGGCGGCCCGGCGGGCCGCGCGCGGCGCCCCATGAGCGGTTTCCGCAACTCAAGGGAGCCGAATGACTTGGGACGAAGCCGCATTCATCCCCATTACGCCCGTGCGCCGGCACAGCGTTTGCTTCGGCCTGCTAAGCTGACCGAGAGAGGGCTTCGCTGAAGCCGGCAGCAGGCAGCGCTCTGCGCCAGATCCCTTCCCAGAGCGCCTGCCCAGCCGTGCGGATGCGGGGCCCGCTCCGAAGCTTGGCCGGCCCGCCGCCCGGCGGGTTGCCAAGCGGGACGTTGGCCAGTTGGGCGACTCCGCGTGCCTGGCGGGGAGCCTCCCGACTGGCCCTCTTTTTTTGGTTCCCCTTCGTAGTGCAGTGCGGGCTTCGGCCCGCATCCCCCCACGAGCCACACCCCCTATCCCGCATTTCTCACCAGCGGCTGGTGAGAAATGCGGGAAGCACCAAATCCCAAGCACGAAATCCGGTAACACTTCAGCAGTCTGAAGTTCCGCCCCCACCGACCTTGCGTCGGTGGAGCGATGATTGGCCACTACCCGCGCGGCGCCGATCCCTCCTCCCTCCGCCCGCCCGCCTGTGGCGGGCGGAGGGAGGAGAGAATATGCGGGTCCCCTGCTAGTTG
>Ga0315274_10009118_pt1 | contig 14360 bp, 29 predicted proteins | sample YL17G02_20_MG_FD_203700 | JGI IMG/M metagenome (GOLD analysis project Ga0315274, IMG submission 203700) | Sediment microbial communities from Yellowstone Lake, YNP, Wyoming, USA - YL17G02_20 | ecosystem: Environmental > Aquatic > Freshwater > Lake > Sediment | place: USA: Wyoming | collected... | reverse complement strand
GAGATTATCCTGTCTTTAAAAGGTGCGGTGAACATCTCTCCCCTGACTAAACTACCAAGTTCGGTGAAATCCTCAAGCATCCGTTCTCCCATGCCATTCTGGTCAACCACTATCCTACTTGCCTTCCAACTTCGCTGGTTACGGATTATGAACTCCGAAGCGTCTTTTAATATCATCGGCGGGGCAAATTCTTTAACATAGACAACTCGCATCTCATTTTCGTATTTCTTTACACCCATTATAATCGTACTGTCAATTTTCTTGCCGAAGTCCACTCCCACATAAAGAGGTGCGGTATCTGCTGGAATCGTATTGTCAAGTGTATCATCCACACATGAAAGGATTATCTCCCAAGTGAAGAAACTTCTCGACTCATCTACGAACTCGCACATGTATTCCTGCCTGAAACTCATCTCATCCGGCAATCCCTGCTTGATTATCTCTATCCTGCTTAGAATGTCTGGACATTCCCTGTATGGTATCTCGAACCTGCTCCAACCCTGTTTTGGCGCGTCTTCCCAGAATTCGTGGTATTTCCCGATTTTACCCAGTGGTGTGGAGATTATCGTGGCTTTTCCGCCTCGGCTCATGCTCGGCATGAGACTTTCCCACATCTTGTTGTCTTCGTTGCCAAAATGGGCGTATTCGTCTAAATATATCCTTGTAGCCGGTTTTCCTCTTACTGTCCTGTAATTGTTCGGAAGCGAGAGAATCCGTGAGTTATTGTCGAACCTTTTCTCTTCTTTGGTATCAACGGTCATTTTCCGTTTCAAATGGTCGGGAAGCGAGTGGTATGCGCTGTCTATATATCCCATAACATCCTTTGCTGCTTGGTGGGAGACTGAAACGATTAAAATGCACTCATCACGGTTGACAAGTCCGTAGACCAGTGCTTCCATCGCAATTATCCAAGAAACCCCTATCTGCCTCGATTTGTTGATTATTCTGAAATCTGACAAATCTTCCACTATTTTCTTCTGGTAGCTGTAAAGTTTCACCGGCTGGTCGCGTACTTTGATATTCCTTTCGATGAAACCAACTACGTCAATCTTTCTGTAATTCATCCAACTTCAACTTAATCTCTCCGATTTCGTCCCAGATTTTGTCAAGTTCCTGCCTTAGTCCGATTAGGTTCTCTTTCATGTCGATTTTGCTCGTTTTCGGTTCGCCATAGTTAAAATACCCATTTTTATCATAGTATGGTATTGTATTGATTTCTCCCTCTTGTATTATCTGCGGACACATTCCGAACCCGTTTATCCACTTCTCACCCAATTCTATGGTTTTTATTCCGAACCTGTCTTCGAACTGCTTAAACTTCTGGACGTGAAACTTTCCTAACATTCTCATTCCTCCTCTTTACACGGGCTATCTGCTTCTCTCTTTCGACTGAATTGCTCCAGTACCTCGCTTTCATATAAACCCTATGATATTCCCTGTCTGCATTATTCCTGCAATCGATACACCAGTAGTTGCTTGTTGTCGGTCCATTATATATACTGGTTCTGGTAACTCTCTTCACCACTTTAGTTTCCCAGCACTGGGAACACAGACCGACTATTTTTCCCATAACTTCACCACCGTGGCTTTATTCTCAGCAATTAATCCTTTAGCCCGGTTCTTATCAGTCTCTATCTCTATCTCCTCTCCGGTATCCAAGACGACAATATCAACCTTTACTCTGGCTTCGCCGTGTTTTCTGTTCCTTTCAGCCTCGGTTATGAATTCCTTGCCTCTTTTCTTCAGTATATAGCATTGTTCACATTTAGCCATTTCATGCTCGAAACTGTTGGCTGCGCTCAAAAACACAGCGTTCTTCTTCAATCTGTTCAGATTACCGCATCCGGGGATGTGGTAACTGTTATAGACCTTCCTTCTCTGCAAGTTAAGCTCTTTTTGATTCACATTTACCAACTATGTTATTCCTACAGAACGGGCAGTATTTGGGAAGTTTCCCGTTCCCTCTCCTGTCTGTCTTTATCTCGTAGATGCTCGAACAGTTTATGCAATGCAATTTCATCAACTTCCCCCCTTATATACGCATAACAGGCTCTTATCTGAGCGTATTCAGCGGTCTTGCTATCACTAATCCCCATATCCCATCACCAAAATGACGATATTCATAATAATGTGTATCTGTCACTTTCATCATCCTGTCTTTAGCCGGGTAATGTCCAAGCCCCTCTAAAAACTCAGGATAGTCCTTGAACTTCCTTTTTACGAGTTCTTCGTGTGTCTGGATTAATGCGTAACCGTTTGTCATAGCGTCACCTTCACATCCTTAGTTTTACCATCCAATCTGATTCTCGGCGAACCAATCTTCAATGGAGCATACATACAACGTTCACTGTAAGTGTCTTTCCAGTCCAGATAACCGCCGCAGTCGATTAGATACTGCCTGAATCTTAAAACATTCCCGCTTCTTCTGTCAACAGCGTAACCTTCAACCGGGGCGCTGATTAACCCGTGGTTGTGGCTTCCGACGTAAATGTCCGCATCTATCACTATATCCCTCAACTTTGCTACCCTATTGAGCCTTCCGCCCATAGTATTACCACCGCCAGTGGTATGATGAGCATAAATGACGTACGTTACTCTTGCCGTTTTTCCGGGCTTTACGTTCCTTTTGGTCACACCGACACCGATTTTGAAGATTCCAGAGTATCCCAAGTATTTAACACCAAGCGCATGGCAAAGCGGGATGGTTGGTGAATAATCAACATGGTCACTAAGTCGGTCTTCGTGGTTGCCGTCAATGGCTCCGAGTATCTTTTTCTTTATAGGATTGAACAAAGCGATGGCTTGTTCCATCTCATCCTTCAGACCAGACCTTTGAAAGGGCGGCGTGGCTGAGTCTCTCGTCGCCGTATTGAATATATCTCCCATCAATATGCACCTCGCAAGCGGCTCATCCCTTATCCAGTCTATATAACCTCTTAGTTTAGCCATCGATGTTCTTGTGAATCCCCTATCTCCAAGATGGATATCACCAATCGGAACCAGATATGCCTTGTCTGCCTGTATCCACTCGCTTATTGCTTTCTGGTTCATTGCACACCTGTTCGTGTTATGTACACTTTTACCTTAACCAAGTGCTTGTTCATCCCGCATTTGAGACAAGTTGCGTTCTTGCTTCTCCTGTCCCTCGTAAGTCTCTTGCATTTCGTGCAGAAGAATTCAGGCATATGTATTATTTCTTAACCAGTTATATAAAGATTTCTATTCTCTGACCTCTATATCCAAGTATCCGACTATCGAAAGATAACAATAACTCCTGAAATTGCAAGTCCCGCAATCTAAACACTCCATCATACCACACTTCTTAATAGTTCTATGACATAAAGGTTGACATTCATCGTCCTCGCCGAAACTTCAATCTCATCCAAATCCGCCGGGACATCAATCCCCTTCCTCAACTTCTCAAACGCCCTTATCAATTTATTCATCTCTTTTGCGTTTTCGTCATAGAAATACTTAAGATATTCTTCTTTAGTCGCCATAATCTTATTTATCGAACGGGTTAATAAAGATTTCGTTTGTCGGGGTTCTGGGGTGTCCCCGATGATTACTAACCAATAAATCACTTTCTTAGAGAGTGTCTTTTTTTCTCCTCGTAAATCAAAAAAGCTCAAATCGCGCATGGTATCGGTTTGTCACCCATGAAATCAGGTCTTAAATCTTACTTCCCTATATAACAGTTACACTACTCATATTATAACAGTTAACTATACTAATCAGTATCTTCAACAGTATCTATATTGTAAAATGAATCTACGTATGGTAGTATATACTCATAATAACACTTAATAGTAGTGATAATAACCTTAATTTATTGGTGGGATTCCCACTTTCCCACTTACACATAGCTGTCATAACTACATAGTAATGATATTATAATTATTATTATATATTAGTATGTATCATTTACTACTATTTAGTATTTTGCCCTCTGTCTTACTCTACAATCAATTATCTTATTTTATGTATGATATTATGTACAAACAATAATCGTGTCTTATACATCAAGATAGATAGGTAATACGGCCTTCTTATTATCTTATTGTATATGTCTATGTCTGTTCAGTATAACAGTTATTAGTGAGGGTTCTGGGATGCTTCCCTCTGTATGTTATAGTCAATATCCTTAGTGGGTTTGTTACCTTCTATCTCTGTGTATAAACGTACCATACTTAACACCACTTGTGATATAGCTACAAAGTCCTTACTCTCTAAATCGTTACCCATCCTCTCCAAATTAGCTTTTATCAGCTTTATTCCTATCTCCATAGAGTCCAATAAGTCATGTGATATATTTCTCTTCTTCCTTAATACTTTCTCTAAATCTTTTCCTGTATGTGTGATAGCGCTTAATGATAGTCTATTACGCATTTTACTAATCGATGAGTCACTTATGCTTATTTGGTGTTTATCAGCAAGAGTGGTCTTTATTTCATTCGTAGATGCGTTACTATTTATCAATGTAAGTAATTCTGCTTTAGCCAATGGAGTTATTCGGGAAGCCTTCCCTGAACCCTTCATTATTTTCCTATGCTTGTATAGTTATATATGCTTTTTCCTTTTTTCTATTTAGTAGTAGTATATTTTCTATTATATATGTGGATTATTATTCCATCTTATTCATAATCACGAAGGGATAAATTACTGATAATTATCGTTTGCTTATAAATAAAATAATTGGTGTTTGTGATTTATGAAATATAATTTCATATAAGTCAATAACAATGAAATAATTTACTATGAAATCACGCTCAAACATATATTCCATGTGCGTTATAGCATATTTAGCATCGTGATTTAGGTTACGGTGTGGTAGAGTGCTGGTGACAGCATGATGACAGCGCAGGCGCACGACAGAAGCGGAACGTGGAATAACAGCAGACAATAAAGACGCAAACACACCTGACACAACCTAAAGCGCATAGGCTTGAATCACAGCCCGAATATGTGAAGGCGTTGGGGTAAAGGCGGAGCGAAACTGCATTTTTTTCGTGACTTCCACATTTGACACTCAAGCGGGATTTATTGAGTAATAGTATAAAGCGCCAATAGTTGGGAAACATTCAAAACCAAGTGGTTTTAATGTCAGGCAGGCAGGAGCGAATAAGAAACTTTCCATGCTCCTTTAATCGCCTATGGGCGTGGTCTGTCTGCTCCGCAGGGAGTTGACATAGTATTCACATCACTATGCAAAGTAGGAAATGGTTACGGAATAGACAAAAATAGACCGAGCTATAATTCGGGTATGAAGTCCTGCTCGGTATCTTCCTTCTATTGGTTTCATAGCCAATGGAAGGTCTGGGGTGATTTATGAGATATTATGAGGCAAGCGTTTTGAAATGGGTTGATAGGAAGAGAGAGAAGGTGTTTCTATGAGTACAGCAGTAGAACGTGCGATAGAATTAAGCAAAGCGTGGGGTTACAGTTTAACGACAGATGAATTATTACAAGCGTTTGAGAAGGGAAATACCTATGCACAATGGATTAAGCGTGCGGTTAATGGGAGGAAATTATGAGAGCATTTAAACAGCGAAAGCTATGCGACTGGATAGATAAACAGATAGGTGATTAAAGTGATGACAAAGAACCACTTTGAAGCAGTAGCTGAAATAATCCGTGGTCATATAGATACGAATTTCACACATGGTGTACATCTGGTTCAGCGTGATTTAATTAACGATTTGGCGGATTATTTCAAGAAGGAAAATCCGAAGTTTGATAAAAAGAAATTTATAAAGGCTTGCGGATATTAAGGAGGACTTATGAAATACGAGTTTATGGAAGGGAAATTAACCATAGATGAAAGGTTAATAATTGGAGAGATGAAGAAAGAATTCGCACAATATAGGAGAAAGTCGTACTTTTAAGGAGGATTTTATGATAGAGGTTAGTGAAGCGACACCAAGACAGATTTGCGGGATGATGAATTTCCTGCATTTAAGAGGGTTTGAGCCTAATTTGGAGTATTTCCATGATAAAAGAGGCACAATGACATTTCTGGTGTTTTAATGCACGAATTTAACAAGAAACGCAGTTTATGGTTCTGCGCTGATTGTGGTAAAAGGTTCAACAATTATCAGGAGATGAACGACCACATTTTTGAGTGCAAGACAGAATTGGAGAGGTTTTTAGAAGAAGGTGAGTGGTAATGAAAGTGCAAAAAGGAAGAGTAGTCACAACCATCAAAGCAGGAAAGAAACAATCGGTTTTTGAATCCGGATTCCTATTCAGGAAGAAGGATAAAGTGAACAAGAAGAAACTTCTGGAACTGGCTTTAAAGTCGGCTAAAAGCGATTTTCAAATCCAGAATCCAAGCGTCATACCAGAGAGGATAACACAGAACGTAAGTTACATAGCTTATTTCTGCTATGTTTAAGGAGGAACTATGGGTAAATGCCCGTTTTGTAATAGAAAAATAACGTATTTGCGTTGTGCCGAAAACACCGAAAGAGTTTCCGTATTCACGGTTGGTGGTAAAGGCAATAAAGTATGCGGAGAGTATGACGAGACGCAGTACGAAGACAACGGCAACTTCTGGTACGAATGTCCAGAATGTTACCAACAAATATGCACGAGCGAAGACGATGCGATAGAGTTTTTAACGAAGGATTGAGGAGGTCTTATGGACAGGATTGTAGCCATAAAGGTGGATTTGACGAAAGTAAAGGAGCTGGTCGCAAAAGAAACGACTGGCTCTAAACGAAATGCAAAAGACATTGAAGAAAGAGTAGCAGAAGACAGGGTTAAGAGAATAGTGACAGATGCGATGGATGCGTTTGCGAAGGGGTGATTTATGGAAATTAAGGACAATCTATCAGTAATGGAGACCGATAGATTAAGCGTTGCAGAGGTTCATGCTGAACTCAGCAAACTGAAATGCCTTAAAGTGGGTTTCGAGTTGGAATATGTGCATGATAAGCCAACAAATTTGTTTTTAAGCACATTGTGTGATTTGACTGGTTGGGCAGAAGGGAAGAAAACGAAGAAAACCAAAGACGTTAAAGTAAACGGAGAAGGCGGTTCGTTTATGATGCCCGTTAAGATAGACCAGTTTTTAGAGCATGATTTGGTTGGTTACGCATATATAGACGGCTCGGTGTCTCTGGAGGTCGTGACAACTCCGTTTTTGGTGGATTTCGATACAATAAAAGACGGCATAGAGACTATAAACAGGACAGTCAAATTAGTGGCTGATGAATCGAAAGGCGTAGTCTATTCACTACCAGACACGAGATGTGGACACCACGAAACATTCTGTTATGACCACTACGCACATGACTTTAAGAACATTGTACAGGTGAACACCATACAAATAAGCAGGTTGTTAATGCCTACGATGTTACACCTGTTCAGTTGTGGAAAGGAGAGAAGGACACGGAATCTGGAATTTAGGGCGATGAATCAAGCCGGACACACGACCACACGCACAGAGAAATACACATGGTTGCACATAAATGACGACAAAAAGATGGAATTCCGTTATCCGGATGGGAATATGAGTAATGTGTTACCTGCGATTATAGCCTGTTTCAATCGGGCTATAATAGAAAAAGCAGTCAAATTCTCCCAATACGGGGTATTGTACATGACAAACAAGCTATTCACGGAGATAAAGGATTGTGTCAATATATTCACTTCGAGCAGTCACATGGATGATAAGTACGTTAAGATAATAGCGGATAATTACAAGTTTGCAAAAGGTTTCTTGGCTGATGTGATGTCCGTGCAGGAGTTGAATATTCTGGACTGGCTATGTAAAAATCCGGTATGGGTAAGGACATTCGATAAGAAAGACTGGAGAGCTTGGGAGAAATATGACAATGAGCTATTGGAAGCCATAGAAGAAGACGTAGAGACCGAACTTGTTATTGAGTTGAAACGGGTTATTGCGATGGGAATAATAGCAGGTGAACAAAAAACGCAGGTGGATAAAATCATAAAGGTTATGACCAAAAACGGTCATAATGCGGAAGAGATAAAGAGTGCATTGGATACTGTCGCTTATTGGAGTGACAAGAAAAATACATTCAAAATAAAGGAGGGATAGATTTGTGTGGAATAAGTGGAGCATTTCTAAAGTCAGGAAAAAGAACGGACAAACAATTAACCGAGATACGGAATATCGTTGAGAGATTGGTTGTTGAGACGGCAATAAGAGGTAATGATGCAACGGGCATATCTGTAATGAACGGGAAGAAATGGAGAGTATTGAAGATGTCCGTGAGTGCTGATGAGTTCGTTAAGACTGCGGGTTTCAGGAACGTAATAAGCAAGATTGACGATAGCACGAAAGTCGTTTTAAGCCACAACCGATTGAAAACGCAGGGATGTCAGACAAATCATCTTAACAATCATCCGATTTCAGTCGGCTCTGTGGTCGGGATACACAACGGCATGATAACCAACGATGAAGAGGTATTCACGAAGCATAAGATGAAACGTAAGGGAGAGGTTGATAGTGAAGCCATATTCGCTCTGATGAACAAGTTCGGAAATAAGAGAGGCGGGATAAAGAAAGCATTTAAGGAGTTGGATGGTACGATGGGCGTGGCGTTTTACGACAAACGCAAACCATATAAGGCATATCTGGCTACGAGTAGTGCATACGCCTCACCGTGCAATTTCACATACATAAAATCATTACGGGCTTATTTCTTCTCGTCATGTATTCCGTATCTGGATGCGTCACTTATAGGTCATACTTATAAGACTTATAGCATACCATTCGAGACCTGCTTCGAGTTTGACCTTAACGGAGGCAAGAACCGTTGCTTCAAGTTCAAAACCAAGCCGTATGTGTGGAAAAAACCGATATACACGCCGTATGTACCCGAATATGGCGCAGTCCTGTACAGGTACGATGCTCCGAGATATGAAGAAAAGGAGGCATGGAAGGATTTATTCCCTGCCGGACAGGTGGGATTAAGGGAAAGGAAACGCCATGCGGATATGGACAGCGAATTGTGTCAGATGATGGATATGTTCTTCGGAAAACGGGAACGGTATTCAATGGTGTATGCGGATAAAAAGTATCTGTTCATCTGTTTTGACACATTGAAACTTGGATATGCCTTCTTCAAAGACGGTGGGAGAGTGTGGTATGTACTAAAAAGAAAACACATGGACAATGATGCACTCATGGCGAGGATAGTCGATGAGGTTCTCGACAAGAACGACATAAGCATATTCGAGATTGAGGAAAACGTAAAGAACTACAATAATCTATACCAGAAATACAATAAGGAGGGAGAAGATGATAAAGAGGAAAATTGGGAGTTGGGTAACTATACGAACAGGGATGACTTCACAGAATGATAAAAGTATCGTTGGCTATCATCCGGCATTTGAAAGGCTCGGTGGAAAGAAGATGCGGATAAGCAACGTTTATGATGACTGTGGGAATAACATATTTTGGTATAAGGTGGAAGGTGAAACTGTTTGGTTGGATGAGACGTGTTTTAAGACTGACAATATAGACAAGACCTGCCCCTTCATCTGCGTTAGTAAGAAAGACGGGAAATGTACGATAAGACCATGCAAATTTCTGAGGGATTATAGTGTATCTGGATATAAAGAAAGAGCCATGTCCGTTTGTCTGTAAGAAGAAAGTAAACGGAAATTGCCCAACACCATGCAAGTTTAAGAGGGACTTTTATGCCTAAATACAAAGTCGGTGATAGGGTAACGATAAAGAAGCAGTTAATCGTGAACCATTTTTATATGGGTAGTACGTTTCATTGGAATATGCTCCGGTATCAGGGGAAAAGCTGTATCATACGGCAAGAGAAGGCAGATGGCGATGGCGTGTATTATAAAGTATCGTTTGACGGAGTGACTACGGAAGAACATACATGGACTGATGCGATGTTTGAGAACTTTTCGTGTCCATTTATTTGTAAGGATAAAGGAATTGATAAGAAATGCAAGCGCAAGCGTGAGTGTAAGTTTATGATAGATTATAGGAGTGGATGATATGAAATATGTTTGGTATTCAAATTCGACCTGCGTAACTGGTAGGAAGATAGGTCAGATATTGGGAGTTAATTACGGTACAAGACCACCACCGATAGGAGCAGATTTAACTATCTGTTGGGGTGCGAGATACCCAAAAGTGAGATTGAAACACTCGACTAAAAGAAGAATAGAAACGATGAGGTATATCAATAATATCTTTAAGATAGAACAAAACGCAGATAAGTATAAGGCATTAAACATAATGAGACACTCGGGAGTAAGAGTACCCAACACAATACCCAAACATTTACTCTCCGAAGCGGAAGAGAACGGACTATTCCAGTATCCGATAATAGGAAGAAAGTTCTATCATCAGCAAGGTAATGGATTCTATCTGTGCAATACGCATGAAGAAGCATTAAGAGCCATGAATCTGGTTGATTATTTCGTTGAGTATATACCCAATGAAGATGAGTATAGGATTCAGGTATTCGGCGATGATATTTTAAGAGTAAGCAAGAAGGTACAGGTTCAGATGGATGCGGACAAATATTGCAGGTCTAATAATAAAGGCTGGCACTATGCGCATAAAGTTTGGAGAGACAACTATCAATCAATGGCTGATGAAGCGAAGAAGGCAGTAATGTCTTTGGGTTTGGATTTCGGGGGAGTTGATTTGGTAGTTAGTAATAATCAGCCATTTATCATAGAGGTCAATAGTGGTTGTGGCTTGGGTGAAAGCGGATTAATCAAATTCGCAGATAAAATAAGGAGTGTAACATGAAAGCGATATACTGCATTGGTTTGTTAGCCCTGTTTATAGTCTCCTTCATTGGATTGAAGATGCACTACGTCTTCATGCACGAACACATCCATCAGGAGATTTATGAGCAGTATGGAGTGAGTAATATAAACATAACATTCGGTGATTTCGGTCTATCGGGAAGAACGACTGCCTTTATAGACTGTGATATAAATAACTGTGAGAAGATAAGTGAATTAAATTCGATGAACGAGATAGTCGGATACAATACTGATGTTATCATTTCGGCTATCTTAATCGGAAGCTTTTTAATCAGTTTGGCGGTGGTGTTTAGTTATGATAGAGAACCTGAAAGAAGCTATAACTCTTGTTAGAAACCTTTTGATTGAGAGAAACCCGAACAACGAGTTTATTGACGTAGTATTAACTCACCACGACCAACATTGTATGTTCGAGAGTGCGGGTGGGATTAGATACTATCTTCTTTACAAGCGTGACGTTTTTCGCTCGTTTGGTGAGATTTTCAAGTGTTCGGGCGTTGGGGAGAGTATCAATGAGGATGCGTTAAATATCGCCTTAGAAAGCAATATAGACCTGTTTCTGGTTGTGTATGAGAATGGTACAATATACTCGATAACACCAAAAGAATGGGAACGGAAGGGTTTAAAACGGACTACGGAAGCCGGAGAAATAACGATTTGCATACCGATTACAGCACTTAGACGTTGGGTATGAAATAACTATTACATAATACAAATGTTTATAAACTCTTTTTGAGAATTAAGAAGGAGGGATTAAATGACAGATTGGAAATGCGCAAATTGCGGAAGCGATAAGAAAGGAATGTACGGTAAGCTATGTGACAGGTGTTACAGGCAAAACCGTGAGAAGACCATGCCAGTTGAGATGAAGAAAGCGAGATTGGAGAAGATAAAAATCTGGCAGAGTAAGAACAAGGACAAATTAAAGGAGAGACAAAAAGCATGGAGAAAGGCTAACCCAGAGAAGTTGAACTTAATCCGTGCAACGTATTACGTCAAGAGGCTTAATGCGGAACAGAAGAAGAAGCTGTTGGAAGGAGGATAGAATGAACAATAAAGGGATAGAGTTAAAAACTGGAGAGTATTTCAGGACAGTCGGAAGACCACTATGCGTACATGACGTGGAAGCCATTGGATTTCCATACAAGTATTCATCTGTGATTATATCACAGTTGATGAATAAAGGCAAAGTGGTCAGGTGTGATGAAAAAAGCACCTGCAAGTATTCAGACAGACCACATACCTTCTATAACTATTCAGGAATGGATAGGATAGAAGCGAAGAGGTCTGCCGAGGTCGGTGCGATGCTGACTAAAGAGTACGAGAAGAAAATGAAGACGATTGAGATAAAGCACAGGGAAGAAATGGCTCGGCTCAAGTCGCAGATGCGATACAGGCAGGGAAGGAAAAAGTTGCCGAACTATGCAAAAGAGGAACTGAATGAACTGAGGACAAATATAAAGGAACTGAGAGAAATAGTCACTGGTCTGACGACAGACCGGACAAACCTCAGAGAAGATAAGTCAGAACTCACGGACATAGTTCTGCACCTGTGGAAGAACGGCAACGGTAATAAACTGGGGTGTGGGGAGTAATCCCCAGTCCCCAATCGGAGGTAGATATGAAAGAGAAGATGTCGCAGGAGTTGGAACTGGAGTTTAAGAAAGATGAATTCCTCAAACTGTTGGGTTTGGAAGGAACACTGTGGAGAGTGTGGAACATGGAAGTAAGGGGAGTGGGTGGAAAGACAATCAAAATTTGTTTAACGAGGGATTTGATATGATAGGAACAATCGTAAAAGGCAAGGTTGGATATGAGTGGCTCAGTCTGACTAAGGAAGAGATAGAGAAAACATTAGATGAACTGAGACAGCGCAATGCGGAGGAATTTACCCGATGCCTCGATATGGCTAAAGATATATGCGAAATAAAGGGTGAATATCTCATGGGTTCCCAACCAGAAATATTGGAAGTAGCCAAAATGCTGTTTGAGAAACAGGCAACACAAAGCTATACGGTATTAAGCAACGCATTGGATAGGAAGAAGTTCAACCAGAAGAAGAAACAGGCAACACAAAGCATATACGAAATAAAGGGTGAATATCTCATGGGTTCCCAACCAGAAATATTGGAAGTAGCCAAAATGCTGTTTGATGAACCAGAACGGGATGAAAGTTTTAAGCCAGCGATAACAAAAATGCCAGCGGAGAAAGTAAAGGAGATAGTGGAGAAAACAAAACTGCCAGAGATACCGACACAGAAAGACATGAGAAGCATGATAGACAAGGCATTTGAACCGTATGACATGAAGAAGATGCACACCTGTACTAAATGCGGCATACCGTGGAAGACCAAGCAAGCATTGGATGAACATATATGCTCGAAGTAGCCAAAAGATTTGGAAGACCAGTAAGTGAGTTTCAGAGGAGATTAGACGGGAGAATAGAGTGGGTATGCAAACATGGTGTTGGGCATACTGTTTGGTCGGAGGAAGGTAGTGAAAACCACTGTTGTGACGGGTGCTGCTCTGAACTGAGATTCTTTGACCATAAAAGAGGCTCAGAGGGTAGCCTATTTGACAAATCTAAGGCATGAAAATCGCTATGAGGAGGAATTAAATGGAAAAGGAAAAATGTTGGATTTGCAAAAGAACAGAAGATGATGTGGAGAAGTTTTCGGATGGCTCATTCGATATGGGTGTTATCGAAGAACACGACATAGAAGATTTGGAGTATAATAAAAAGCCAGCTAAAATAAAACTCTGCACGGTTTGTTATGCTCTGTTTTGGAATTTTGCGAAAGCTGAAGTAGATTGTAGGGACACCGAAATAGCAAATGATGTGATAGAAGAGATAAGAAAACGGTTGGGTTGATATGGAAAAAGAAACGAAGATTGATAGTAAAGGAAGGATAACAGTACCGATTGAATTCAGAAGCTACTTTCCTGATGCAAGCAGAGTCAAGTGGATATTCGATGGGAAGAAGTTAGTAGTTATCTTTCAGGGAACGAGTGTCGAGATAGACTACTTAACTGATGAGTATCTGATGAACCAGATAAGCAATTTGAAAGTTGAGATAAAGAAGATACAATTATCACTAAGCGAACAGAGAAAAGTAATCTTCAACGAGTTGACTAAAGAAAGTGAACTGACAAGTATGTTAGTGGAGGAAGATGAAAATGAAAAAGACGGGAACGATAAGAGGTGAAACCATGACCCCCAAAACCGACAACGATAAACTGTCGGAAAAGGTTACAGATATGGCTATGAGATACCATGAACAAATCGCCACCCTCAAAGCCGAAAACGAAAGGCTGAAAGCCAAGCTCATAGAAGCTGAAGGTTATGGTAATAAGCAATGGGAAGAATGTAAACGAATACAAGAGGTTTCTACCAGCCATTTTCTTACAGCCGAACTTAGGTTGAAAGAATACAGAGAACTTAGAGACAAGCTCACCACCATCCGCAGCAAAGTCGAATGGCTACGGGACATGAAAAGCAATTACATACGGTCTTTAGCAATGAAACGTATTAATTTGAGAGCTTTTGATGAGCTATTTGATAATGCGATAAGCGAGTTTTCTAA
>Ga0315274_10009114_pt1 | contig 14362 bp, 27 predicted proteins | sample YL17G02_20_MG_FD_203700 | JGI IMG/M metagenome (GOLD analysis project Ga0315274, IMG submission 203700) | Sediment microbial communities from Yellowstone Lake, YNP, Wyoming, USA - YL17G02_20 | ecosystem: Environmental > Aquatic > Freshwater > Lake > Sediment | place: USA: Wyoming | collected... | reverse complement strand
TCTTAATGTGATTGTGCGGGACTTGCAACGGATGAGCGTGGACTTACAACTGTTTGTGGCTGCATTTTCACAGATTAACCGAGAGAGCGCACGATCACAAAGTGATGAGGTTTTTGGTTTTAAAGGCTCAGGCAATCTTGAGAACGCAGCCGATGTTGCCATGACTTTACGGAAAACTGACGATCCCAAAGAACGGATGCTTATCGTGGGTAAAAATAGGCATGGTGATATTGCCAACATACCTTTATGGGTTAATTTTGATAGAGGTTGGGTTCACGAAAACCCAAACTTTAGGGAGGTGAAAGTCGATGGCAAATGATTACCACGAGATAGCTGAGATTTTCGAGTTTCTTACTAACTATCCGCTTAAACCCGAGCCGTATCCCGAGCATTATCCTGAGGATTTGCAGTTTGATTTATACCCAGGCAAGGATTTTGTGGTAGGGTTTTGTGAGGAGGCTATCGATGAGTTTAGTAGCAACGCCCCTAAAGCAAAATCAAAGGAGATGCGAAACTTAATGTTGAGTTATGTGGGTCTATTTAAAACACTAATAGAAAAGCGGTTGCTTAAACTTAAAAATGTTTCGATGCTTGATTAGTGCTGGTGTAAATACTACAATAGGAGTTAGCTTAAAAAGGAAAAACATTATGGATAGTCGAGGCATGAGGCGAGGCGGGTTTTATTGGATTGATACAAAACCGTTTGTGAGTGTTACCGAGGTGTTGAAAGTGATTGATAAACCCCAACTGATGTATTGGTTTGGTAAACAGGTGTATTATGCCATGTGTGCTGAGCCTGGGCTTGATGAAAAATCGGCCTTGGCTGCCCCGTATAAAATTAACACTCAGGCTAAGTTGCGAGGCACAACGGTTCACTCGATGATTGAGAGTTTTGAGCATACAGGTAACGTGATTTTAAATACACCTGAGCCGTTTAAAGGTTATGCCCGAGCCTTTGATGCCTGGGTGCGGGATTTTAAACCTCACGTGTTAGAGCATGAACGAACCATCGTTAATACCGAGCATCGGTATGCTGGTACCTTGGATATGCTGGCCGAGATTGGCAACCAAAAAATAATCGTGGATATTAAAACAGGTAAGGCGATTTACGGTGAGGCTTACCTCCAACTTTCAGCTTACTTGCATGGCAACGTGGAGGCTAACAGTACCGCAGTTTTGCTTTTGCAGGATAATGGGACTTACACGTTTGAGCGTGGGTCCGATAAGTTTGAGTATTTTCTTGCAGCCAAAAAACTATGGGAGTGGGTCAACGCTGACTTGTTAAAATCTATTAAATATCGTTAATTTATAGGAGGTTATATGAGTGAGGACCTAAGCAAAGAGGCTATAAACGAGGCATTAGGCACTACCGATGCCGATTGGCAGGAGGTTACGGCCACTGATTTTGCCGATTGGGATTGGGACGATCCCAAGTGTAAATTGTTAGAGGGCTTATTAACACAGAAAAAAACTAACGTGGGGGCTAACAACTCTAACGTGTATATTATCGAGCTTAAAGATAAGCCTGGTGAGATCGTCAACGTTTGGGGCAGTACCGTACTCGACACTAAGCTTGCCCAAGTTAATGTGGGTGAGGAGGTTAGGATTGAGTATATGGGCGAGGTAGAGAGTAAAAAGGGCGGGCGAAAGTATCGGGACTTTAAATTATTCCATCGCCTAGCAGCGTTAAAGGAGGTTTAGTGAACATAAATACCCGCTTTATTAAAATTAGCAAAGGCAAGGTTGAGGTGCCAAGTAATTATGAGCTTGGTGATGATTTAACCGTACACCTTAAAGGAACGGTTGTTAAAGAGGAGATTACCGATAACCAAGATGGAACCGCTGATAAAACTTATATTGTTAAAGCCGTTACGATGCTAGTGGAGTAATATGCCATCTGTTAAAACAGAACAACTTACGATTGCGCTTTTAAAAAATAACCCTTGGCTCGTGGAAGATGATAAGTATCTATTACTTGCTATCTGGAAACGCCAAGGGCTTGAGCTTACGCAAGCTCAAAAAGAGATTTGGTTTAACGATTGCTCAACTCCAGAGAGCGTTACGAGAGTAAGGCGCAAAGCGATTGAGCAGGGGTTGATTAGCCAAAGTTTAGAGGCGCAGAACAGGCGCAAAAGCGAGGCTGAGGCGTATCGTAAAAAGTATTCAAGGCAACAAAGTTTGATTTAAGTTACTGTAAGATGATACAAATAATTTAGAGAGGAGGTGAAAAATATGGCTAAAGATGAAGCTAGAACTTTTGTTAAAAATACTCCCAAAGTAATACCGAGTAAGGGCCACAGGGTTTTGGCGATTGTAGCGTTAGTGATTGGTTTAGTGTTAGTAGGTTTGGTTGTGTGGCGATGGCTTTACCCACCCCAAAATAAAGTAGGGGCGACAATAACACTCCCCACGTGTGGAACGGAAACATACGAGTTTTATCAAGATGGATCAAACAGCCGAGTAGCGATAAATGTTCACAACTCTGATGAGGAGTTAGATGCTACGGGTTTAAACGGGTGGAGTATTACGGGAATTGATTTAGATGAGGAGGGTGGTAGTAAAAATTACACCAAGCATCTAAGTAGTGGCAATCGAGATAACTATAATCCGAGTAGCTTTGGTGATATTGGTTGGGTAAAAGTTGAATTAACTAAGGCTTGTCCTACACCTACAGTTACTCCCACGCCAACGCCTACCCCAATAGTTTGCGATCAGCAAACTTTTACTTGTGGCGAATGTGGCGAAAAACCTAACGATGATGTTTGTGGCGAGATTAAGTATGGCTATTGTAAGGAAAATTACAGTTGTGGATATGCCGATGATGAGTGGCAATGCGATTGCCCCGTAGTTACTCCAACACCTACCCCTGTACCAGTTACGGTGGTTACTACCGAGAGTAAGCCTGAGGGTTGCGCCTCAAACTGCGGTGTACCCGCTTGCACTGATCAGGTACCAGAGGCGGTAGTTAATCCTCACGTTTACCGCAACGGGGACTGCGCCCTAGTTAAGTGGTGGCCCAAGCAAGGCGATAAAGCTAATATCTACTGGAGAGAAAACTCAAGTAGTGGGTGGCAACACGCCTTAGCGAATATCTCGAATACGGGGTATCGTGAGATTTGTGGTTTAGAAACTCAATCGTTTACGTTTGGTGTCCAAAGCGTAAATGGTTGTGCTGCCGATGGTATTATCAACGCCTCAGTTATCTCTGAGATAGTTGATGGCAATACCTCTAGTTGGGTATTGTTTAGGTAAGGATGGGGGCGGGCTTAAACAACTCGCCCTCTTTTTAGGATAAAAAATGATACCAACGAAAGTAAACATCCTGGGTATGGAACTCGAACATTGGGAACACAAGTCATGTGAAGCTCATTTTGGGGTTGGTAAGGATTGGGCCACCCTTTATAACATCGAGAGTAAAGAACCAGGGAAAGGCCATGCTACCGAGCTGCTTATAATGGCGAAACACTTTTACAAGTACCACCACAAGCGGGTGATGGGGAGTATAGCGTTAAATGGCAGGATGAAACGTTTATATCAGCGGGTGGCGATACCCGAAACAGATTATGCCATAGCGGGAGGTTAATATGGCAGATGATAAAGAAAAGATTACTTGGATTGGTGGTTATCCGTTTGTGGATGGGGTTAATGCCCCACCTAGCACTCGATCCGATGAACCGCTAGAGCAGCAGTTATTAGATGATGTGCAATGGGAGGCAACTACCGAGCTAAAGGGTTGGGCTAAGGTCCAAGCGTTTTTAGATAGGATTTTTAATCATTCTTAGGGCGCAACCTTACCAGGGCAGGGTAAGGCTCTGCGCTAAGAGCGATTAAAAGTACCTTTGTACATGAGGAAACATGGTGTATAATCACCGTTAATATGAGATTAGCTTACGGCTCTCTTTATCTGGACCAGGATGAGGATTGGGATAAGGCTAAAAGCCAGTTGTGGGGGTTTGGTGAGGAGGAGAAAAAGCATGGGGATTTAAAGGTTTATTTTCGAGTGGTTTATAAGGACGGGCAAAAAGAATTGGCCGAGAGCATGAGGCTACGGATTTTGATGTATTTAGATCGTTATTTTCCTCAGGATCGGGCTAGTTGTGAGGCGGTTACAACCGCTGAGTCTTTTGAGCAGGATAAAAAAATGAATGAATTAAAAGGGAAAATGACACTACAGGTGTTAAATAAATATGGTACAAATTAAACTTACCCCGCTTGAGGGTTTAGATAAAATCCTGGGTAATAATAGCTCAGTTTATTACCATGAGGATAAAGAGATGCCCCCCGATGATAAAGAGGCGCAGCAACGGGAGGTTAAGGATTATTGGCAAAACGGGCATAAGTTTTTGTTAGACGTTGAGCAGACTCAGGGTTTTTATGATGATTGGGATAGTCGAACACACCCACTATTTACTCAACCTTACCCGTTTATCATGCCGTTTGATCATACGGATTTAGTGTTTAAAACCCCACTCAAAATTAACTGGTCCAAGTTTGGCAATCGTAGAGAAACTGCCGAGGTTAAACTGATGGCGGTAGGAATTAAAAAGCTTGAGGAAAAAGCGGATAAAGATTTTACGATAGTTGATTTTAAAGCCTATCTCTATTTTCAAGAGGATACTATACCTGAGGAGTACGAGCAACCAGAGGGGTTTGGGTTATCGTTTCAGTTTGTGCGGTTTGCCTGGGTGTTTTGGCCTGATGGCAGGACCGAGGTGCATCATATTGGGCATTATCCTTGCACTAATCCTTACGGGTGCATGATTGATAAAAATGGTTGGATAACTGATTGGGCTAACGATATTTTAAAGGCCCCAGGTAAGTTTGCCCCCAAAGGGGTGATTGCTTGCCAGGAGGTTTTAAATCGAGATGCGTTGATGGAGTCATTGGGCCATGTTTTAAAAAAGATTGGTGAGCAAAAGCCTCATGTGATCGCTAAGCCTCGTTTCAATTTACCCTCGTGGTTCCCTCATTTACCTGGCGGTTGGCCCTACACCAAAGGTAACTTACCTCGAGATAATTACATTCAATACTTGGGGGGCAAGCAATATGTTTACAATAAAGAGGATATCAATTATGGCTCAGGGACCAAGCACCGTTACCGCTACGATGTACGCAGGCATATGCGGATTGTTAAAGATCACATTGTTTGGGTTGATCCCTATCAGCGAGGTAGCGGGCGGTATATCCCCAAAGTGTATGCCAACTCGAGAACTTGGTACGTGCCGTATGTGTGGGGTATGGTAGAGAGTCTATCTAAAATCCGTATTTTTGAGATAATGATTGTGAAAGCGTATGCCTGGTTTAAGCGTTTAAAAAAGCGATTGTAAACATTGTAAAAGTTATTGTAAACAGGATTGTAAACCTATGCTTTTATCCAAGTGTTGCGAAGCAAGATACAAGGTAGTGGGAGGCGATGAGGGGACTAATCATTGGGAGTGTCGAAAATGTGAGCAAGCTTGCGATGTAATTGATTTTTGTGATCACGCTCACATTGAGCCTGATTGGGATTTTTGCCCGTACTGTGGTAAGCCGTTTAAGGAGAGGGATAAGCAACAAGCCTTAGATGCGTTTGAGGCAGAAGCAACCAAGCGTTACATGGGAGAGATACAGTGATGGCTAAACCAAAGCTTGATCTTTATACGTTGGATTATGTGGTTGGGTTTTTAGAGCAAGAGCGAGATAGGCTCGATAAAATTGGGATTAAAAAATCGCAAACTAAGCCCGATGAGGCTACGTTTATTTTATATTACCTGGCGAATATGGATTGGGTGATAACTAAGCTTTTAAAGCTTATGGCTAAGACAGGTGAGGGAACAGTTAGGGGAACGCCCGCAGCTAAACCTGCGGGTGTCCCTTAATCGTTAAGGGTTTTTGTGGTAACTTAATGACAGTTATTATTTAGTTAAAGGAGAGGTTATGAAAAGAGTTTACGAATACGCCACTCTCATTGCCTTAAACCAGGCTTTAGGCAAGTTTGAGCGAGATGGTTACGAGGTGTGTGTAAAGTTGGTGGGATCAAAACCATCATTCTTTTTAGTCGCTGATGATGAAAAGGACGAAAAAGAGGAGGAGAACGGGGAGGAGTCCGAGCCAGTAAAGGATGAGGAACCTGAGGAGAGTCCCGAGGCAGGGGATACCGAAAAAGAGGGAGAAACCGAAAAAAAAGAGTAGCCCCGCAGATCAAGCTCGGGATGGAAACCGAGCGAGAGCATGATGATCTTACCAGGGGCGATAGACGAAAAACTCGCATGATCGTTGATGCCCACTTGCGAGAGGACCCTAAGTATTACACGAAACTTGATAAAGCGGGGTTATGATAAACACCAATTACATGATCGGGGAAAACACGATAGATGGTGATATAGTAGAACAGGCAGCACAAGATCAATTACTTTAAACTACTGCAATAGCTGCTTGCGGTAGCCTAAGTAAGTATTATGGGTAGACCTAAAAAGATTGTAGACAAGGGCGGGAGGCCGTCAAAAAAGAACGATGAGAGGGTTAAAAAACTTCTTGAGGTCTACCGCCTTGGTGTAACAGATGAGATAGCTGCAAGTTATGCGGGTATATCCAAACCAACTCTTTATGCTTGGTGTAAGGATGATCCAGAGTTACTTGACCAAATAGCCAAGGCCAAGGATTATGGCAGGGTATTATCGGGGCAAGTGGTGATGAAAAGCATAGTTGGTGGGGATGTGGGCAGCGCAAAATGGTGGTTAGAGAAAAAATATAGTAAGGAGTTTCAATCACGCCCTGAGTTGGTAGAGGATAACCGCCAAGTCAACGTGATAATTAGTAATGAGCAACTCGCTGACAGATTACTTAAACTACTCAAACCCTCCGAATAAAGAGGTGCTGCTTAAAAGATTAGAGCAGTTTCAGTCCGATGATGATCGTAAAAAGGTGAGCGATGATATTGCTCAGGCTGAGATCAATCGGGCTAAAGATGATCTGCTTTATTACCTAGAGAACCTAGTATTTACGCTTGACGAGCATGATCCTAATGCCCCCGTTAAACATTTGCCGATGGATAAAGAATATCTAAGAGAGTTGGCTAAGTTGTTTTTATCCGAGAAACTAATGTTGGTTGAAAAGTCTAGGCAGATGCTAGTTACTTGGGTGATGATTGCCTGCCATCTTTGGGATGCGCAGTTTCACATGGGCAGGCGCATCTTTTTTCAGAGTAAAAAAGAGAATGATGCTAACGCCCTGGTAGATCGGGCTAAACATATTTACGATAGTTACCCCGATTACATTAAGCCACTCATCGAGGCTCAGTATCCTGCCAATAAACCCATGTCTTATTTAAAGCTGGAGTTTGGCAAAAATAAATCATTGATACAGGGAACACCTCAGGGGGCAGATGTGATCAGGCAATATACCTCATCTCGGATTTTCTCGGACGAGTTTGCGTTTCAGGAAAAAGCAGAGGAGGCGTTTATTGCAGCCAAACCATCATTGGTGGGAGGCGGTAGTTTCATCGGGGTAAGCACTCCTAACTTTAAAAACTTCTTTTACCTGTTGAAAGCTGATTTAGTTTAACCTATAACTAAGCTTGAGCAGTAAAAAGGCAACTAAAAATGCGGGCGTTTGCCTTTTATTATTACTCTGCAACCTCAAGTAATTAAAAGGATAACCTATAATGATTGATCCACTAGAAAACCCAATGGCAATGATGGGCGAGATGCTAGACGCTGCGTATAAGGCTGCGATTGATGAACTCGCTAAACGCTGTAAGCGGTTTGGTTATGATCAAGCTTACTTTGATACCAAGTTAGATTTATCGTTTAGAGTTTTAGGGACTACGTTTGAGAGGCTAGAGGATTACAAAGCTAGTAAAGAGTTTAGTATCGAGCAAAAGGAGGCTGAGTGAGCGATCTAACTTTATCTGAATTAAAAAAGTTTCCTAAGCCCATGTTTCAATACCGAGAGTTGGATAAAAAGCTTTTGCATCAGATTGCGATTGATTACGATGATTACATTACCAACGTGGCGAGGTTGTCCGATGATGATGATTTAGTTACGGCTTTAGTTAATAACCTAAGAGCTTTAAACGAATTGATAGAGCGTTTGGATATGATCAAGGGTAATTTAATCTCTCCCTAGTGTATTTTTTCAACGGGTGTGGCATAATGGTTTGTGTTGGGTGCAACACACTAGCTGATCGTGTTGTTAAATGCCCGTAAGGGATAACTGATAAGGCAGGAGGTTGTGCATCGGGTGAGCAGGGCTATATCCTTATTGATTTGCCTGTAAGCCTCATATCCAAACAACCAGCCCAACATCTAAAAAAAGGATTTTAAAGTATGAGTTGGCTTTGCAAAGATTGTGGCTACGAAACTGACAACCATACTGAGTATAAATTACATATCGAAACCCACGCAGCCGTTGATCCCGCATTAGGTTTGGTGCCAAAAACGGCTACAGAAACAGTTTTAGAACATGACACCTCGATAACGCCCGAGCCTGATGCCTCTAAAACGGTAGATAAAGAACACAAGCCTACCGATGCACCTTGGAGTAAGGAGGCACAAGCTAAACAGGCACGAGGGATTGTTTTAGAGTATAGATTTGATGGCTTATGCCCCGATTGCAATAATCCCGTAACAACTTTAGAGTTACCAAACCTCACCGCAAAAGATAAAGTGGCGATGGTGGCTTTTTGTGTGCATTGCAAGCAACAATTACAAACGGAGGTAGTCGCAAAACTATGAAAAACGATAGTACGATCAATGATCGGTTAATCCACGTGCTTGAATGGCTTTACACGATGGATGGGGCTTATCGAGATAAAAACGAATGGCGACATGATTTAGTGCAGCATCTCTATTGGCTTACGGGCGTAAAGCAGGTGGTATGTGATAAAGAGGGAGATGAATGTGATTGCGATCAAGCTTAGGCCCTACACCTCGGATGGCTATATCGTTAATGAGATTTGGACCCAAGATTGCTATTTAACTTGTTTGATTAACAAGGGCGATAGGGTTTTAGATATTGGGGCGCATATTGGGGTATTCTCGGCTTTGGCGTTGACCAGGACCAGTGAGGTGATTGCTTACGAGCCACTTAAAGCCAATTTTGATTTACTAAAAGCAAATGCCAGTAAAGCAGAGTTGCACCAGTTGGCCGTATCGTTTGATGGGACTACTAAAAATAAACGGATTAGATTAAAAGCGTTTAACTTGGGTGCGGGTGATTTAAACGAGCAAGAGGGTGAGGAGGTTGAGTGTGTAAGGTTTGATGATCTATTGGCTAAACCGATTGATTTTCTCAAGATTGATATTGAGGGATCAGAGAGAGGCTTGTTGTTTCATCCCGAGTGGTTGGCTAAAGTCAAGATAATTGCGATTGAAATACACCAAAATATGTTTGAGCAGTTTTACGAGTTTTTATTTAATTGTGGTTTTCGCTTTATTAAGACCTCGACTAAAAACGATTATGGTTTAATTGTGGCAACTAGATTATGAAACAGATAGCGGTATTGATACCCACTTACAAACGGCCACACAAGTTGGCAGGGTTGATCGAGAACATTAAGCAAACCAGTACCGAGGCAGAGATTTATTTTATTATCACGCCCGATGATGCGGGTACGCAGAAAACTTTAACTGAGTTAGGGCAAAAGTTTTGGGTAGTTGATGGGGAGTATGGCAAGGCGATTAACGAGGGTTATCGGTTGACCAGTGAGCCATTTATCTTTTGTGGCTCAGATGATATTGAGTTTACGCCAGGTTGGGATAAGCAGCTACTTGGCTCGATCCAGGGGTATCAGATAACGGGGGGAGTGGATGATTGGGTAGTATCACAATCGGGAGTGCATATCTCACACCCGCTAATTAGGCGGGAGTACGTTGAGAATGAGGGGACAGTGTTGGGTTATCGGGGGTTAATTTATAATCCAGATAAGTTTCATTATCATATTGACGTTGAGATTGAGCAGTTGGCATGGCATCGGGGCGTGATTAAAGTTAATCGGGATTGCAAGATATTGCACCATCATTTTATCAACAACCAGGCTGAGCGTGATGAAACCTATCAGCACTCAGTAGTTAATTTAGCCCATGACACCGAGGCTTACGAAAGGTTTAAAAAGTACGAGTATTGGGACGTAACCAGTATGTTTCAAGGGAGGGCGGTAGAAAATCCTAATAAGATCAAACGATTAAGCGTGGTTATGCCGATGTGGAATAGTGCCGATTATGCGAGGCAAACTTTAGGCTCACTCTTAAACATGACCGCTAACCCGTATGAGCTGATTTTGATTGACGATAAAAGTACCGAGTACGATGGCAAAACATTTTTAGAGGAGTTGGCAGGGATAGCGAGGCAAAAGTTTATCCGAGTTAAAACCATTGCCAATGACCAGCAGTTATATTGCAATGCTAATTGGAACCGAGGGGTAAAAGAGGCTACGGGCGATTATATTGCTATTATCAATGCCGATATCGATTTTAATACGCCCGATTGGGATAAGTATTTAATTGAGGGGATTGATGCGGGCAATGATATTGCTAATCCTTATCAGGCTGATCGGGTGCATGGGCAGCCGTACATGAAACCATCACCTGAGGATTTAATCTATCATCTTAATATCCGAGGGGCTTGTTTTATGCTTAGGGGTAATTTTGCTAGGCAGATATTCCCAATCCCGCCACAATTAGTACATTGGTGCGGGGATAATTTTATCTCCTGGCATAAACCAAAATATGTTTACGATAATCGGGCGGTGATTTTTCATCACATCAGTAAATCGGGTGAAAAGTTAAACCCAATAGCTTATTGGGAGTTAGTGGCAAAAGATGTAGATGAGTGGATAAACATGACAGGTGATCAAGATATGCTACCGATTAAAGCCATGTGTGAAACCAATTTAAACCAAGCTAGAGGGAGGTGATTGTTATGCCAGTTACAATTACCAAAACTAAAAAAGGTTATCAGGTGCGTACTCCTAATCAGGTACACGCCAAACATACCACTAAAGCCAAAGCTAAAAAGCAGGCTAATTTACTAAGGGCGGTAGAATATGGATGGAAACCAACAGGGAAAAAATGAGTTGGACTTTTTAAATGAACGTAGCGATTGGCATTGCGTCATGTGCGGGATTGATTTAAAAGGTGCAATTTTTAAACAGATTGACATACTTGAAGCTACACCCGATGATTTAGTATCGGGTAAGTTTGATAGGCGTAAGCAGCAATATGTTTGGGAGAGAACGCAAGAGCGTGGCCGTTTAACGTGTAGCCGAGCCTGCGGATATGCTTATAAAGCTTGGAAATATAACCTAGATGCTAAAAGTAGTTATTTGGTTGCACCCTTTGTTTGTGATAAGTGTGGCAAAGAGGCTGATGGAGGCCGATTGTTAAAGAATGGTAAGCGAGATTACAAAATGTGCCGAGCCTGCCATCGTAAGTATGCCAATGTTATATTGAGAAAAGCTTGGGAGGTTGTACACGCAGAGCATCGTAAAGAATATATTAAAGCTTATAAGCAAAGAAAATATGTTGCTACCAATAATACATAACTTGCGAAACAAGTTTACTGTGGTTACGGTTCATTACTCGGCTGATCCCAATAAAAATACTGATGAGTGGTACAAGTTAGCTAAACAGGGTATGCCTGAGCGTGGCTGGATGCGGGAGTACGAGATTGATTACACTTACTTTGAGGGTAAGGCATTTTTCCCTGAGTTTAAACAATACAATGTTGGTGAAAACGAGTATCTACCAAAAGAAACGTTATTTAGAGGTTGGGATTATGGCTTTCATCGCCCTGCGGTACTAATCACTAAAGTTAATCAGTTTGATCAGTGGTGTTGGATTAAAGCGATCATGGGCCGAGATGAGGGCATCATGGACTTTGGCAAACGGGTAAGGCAATACTGTATTACCCATTACCCAGGCGCATTGTATGTTGATGTTGGCGATCCTGCGGGCGAGTCGATGAGTGATAAGAGCGAGAAAACCAGTGTCCAAGTATTAGAGAGCTTAGGGATTTACGTGCGCAGCCGTAAGCAGCCGATCAAGCAGGGCGCAGAGATTATCAGGCAGAAATTAAAGATGCGAGTTGACGGTAAAACAGGGATTGTAGTTAATAATGGCGAACATCTTTTGATTGATGGTTTTAAAGGCGGGTTGCATTATCCAGAAACTAAGTTGGGGACATCATTTAAAGAGGCTTACGAAAAAGATGGTTACTATGATCATATTTTTGATTGTGGGCGTTACTTGGCTGCGGATATGTTTAGTGTGATTGGTGAGGTGCAGCAAGTAAACAAGTTTGATGGTACGAGCGATGATGTTAAAGAGCAATACCGCATGGGCAGACCAGTAGATGATGATGGTAAAAACCCTGCCAGCGATATTGGTGAGGATATGTTTAACGATACAACCGAATTGCAGGATTACTTTTGATGGATGAACAACAGTTTTTGATCTATTGTAGGCAATATAAACCGTATCTTTACGATGTAGAGTTGCAGGTGCAAACGATCAAAAAAGAAACGGGGTTTGGGGATATCTCGGTTAATCTAAGGGTTAATGCGGGCAAGGTGGATAAAGGTGAGATACTGGCTACGATTAAACGCCTTTATATTAAGCGGGATAATAACGGCATTTGACAGCGAGCAAAGTGAGGGTGTACAACTAAAGGTGGTTTTATTGTGTTTAATTTGCAGAGAGGAATAACTCCCACAACTGACGGGAGTTTTTTTGGAATATGGGGTTAATTGACGATATTCAAGCAGCGATTGAGGCAAAAGATTATCCACTGATTAGGTCAAAGATGGCCGAGTTAATAGCTGAGCAAAAAGAGGAGGTTGTCCCTACCGTTACCGATGAGGAGTTGTTATCTAAGGGTATCGATTTATTGATACTAGGCAAAGAGCGTGAATTGAGGGATAAAATAAAGCAAGCAGAGCAGGATGGGGATTTTGTAGCTTCTAAAGAATATATGAGAGAATTATTACAGTTGCAACAATTACAGCCTTTACACTCGAAAGTGAGAATGTTTGTATGATGAACGCAGATTTAGTAGTTAAGTATGTTTTAGATAATGCTAAGGAATTGCCCGCCAACAAGATTAGTGCCTTGGCCGATGTGATTAAAGCTTTAGGGACTCAAAGTGAGCCTGAGCCAAACACTGTACCAGAAAAAGATGATGAAAATCTGGTGGATGAACCAGGCCCGATAGACTTTAGTAACGTTAAATCAGTTGAAATAGATGGGCATGAGATGCCCGTAAAGATTGTGAGGTAATTCTATGCCAGCTAAAGTGCAAAGCGATTTAGAAGCGATAAATAAAGCCAAGCAGCGAGATGAGCGCACTAAAGCGCAGCAGCTTTTCCAAAGCTCAAGCGATAGTAGAAAAAGGTTTGATTGGGAGTGGCTTACTCGAGATTTGTTTAGGCGGGGCTACCACTTTAGTAGGTACAATCCAAGCAATAAAACAGTGATCTTGGCTACTAAAAGCGTTACCCGTATTCCAATCAACATTACTCACGCTCAGATGCGGGCCATTAAAAACCAAGTTACATCGGTACGGCCAAAATGGGAGGTTTTCCCGCAGGGTTTATCCGATGAAAGTGTCCAAAACGCTCGGTACGCTGGCCGATTGCTTGACTATTACTACGATCATTTAAACTTGCGCAGAAAATTAAAAGATACGGTTATCCAGGGATTGATGTACTCGGTTGGTGGACCCTGGCAGGTTGGGTACGATCCCGATGGGGGCAGCGATGGCTCGGGTGAGGTATTTATTTGGAACCTTGACCCGTACGATTTTTACGTAGATCAATCGGCTACTTGCATTAACGATGCCGAGTTTGTGATTAAAGCGGTGCGCACCTCACTGGCTACAGTTAAAGCTAATCCTGATTATCACTTTAGTACCCCTGTTGACCAGTTGCAGGGTGAGGCTCGGTTGGCTGCGAGTGAGTACAAGCAGTTTATGCTACAAGCCCGTAGGTATTGGCAGGGCAAAACCAATGTGGAGGAGGAGAGTGGCGTTATCTTAAAAGAGGCGTGGATTAAGAGGCGAGTTACTGAGAAAAACAAAGAGGAGTTAAAGATGGAGTTGATCTCCCACGATGAGGATGCTGAGGATTTGCGGTTGGGCGAGGTAGTGATGCGCTACATCGTCTTTTTGGATCAGCTAGAGGACCCGCTGCAATTTAAATTGTTACGGGAAAAAGATTTTCCCTTTAGTTTCTTTCAAGCTGATACTAATCCGCTTGAGATGTACGGGGAGAGTTGGATTAAACACGTTATCCCAATGAACCGAGTTTTAAATGCGCTTGAGAGTAGCGTGTTTAGATTTAACTACAAGTATGCTATCGGGCGGATTGTGATTAAATCTAAACACGCTA
>Ga0315274_10009113_pt1 | contig 14363 bp, 16 predicted proteins | sample YL17G02_20_MG_FD_203700 | JGI IMG/M metagenome (GOLD analysis project Ga0315274, IMG submission 203700) | Sediment microbial communities from Yellowstone Lake, YNP, Wyoming, USA - YL17G02_20 | ecosystem: Environmental > Aquatic > Freshwater > Lake > Sediment | place: USA: Wyoming | collected... | reverse complement strand
TCCATCTCCTACTTGTCGCCGAGGCGACAGGTGAGGGGTAATTTTTGCCCATCGTAGCGCGTGACCCATAGGGTGAAGTACCTGGCTTCGTGCCGCAGCGGGGGACCCTTGGTGGCTGTGGCATCGACGTCGCAGGTCTGGTGATGGGAGCGATGCTGCCGCTGTAGACAAGGATCGCAAGTCCAGATGGTCCAAAGGTCACAGAAGACATTGCGATTGGATCTGGTATTGCAATGATAACAGACGCCGATGTCCAAAGCCGCGAGCTTTTTGGCGGGTGGAATTGAAGCCATGGATCCTCTACAAACGAAGGGCTCGACTCGCCGCCAACAGCCATCATAGCTGTTGGTCCCTGCCGAGTCGAGCCTGCGCTGTCGTAGACGTTCACTACCAGCTCTTCGGGTTCAATTCAGAGGTCGGCTAAATGCACTGCTCGGAATGATTTGGTAGGAGCTTGCGTCACCGCATTTCCATGCCGTCTGCAGGGCGATGTAATAGCGCGGTCCTTGGTAGTAATCGACGCGAAATTTATGCGTCCCTTGGCTTAAGTTGGCGCTACCGAAGCTATCGGTGACCGGATGCAGCCCATCGTTGTTGACGATTAGTTGGTCGTCGATATACAGGTTGGCGCCATCGTCCGCGGTCAGCTTGAAGGAACAGGTTTGGCTGGTTGGGATGATCAAACTGCCCTTGAACTGAATGCCGAACCATTCGGTGAGGCTTGGCACTCCAGGAAAGCCTTGGGTGAATGTATGGTTGGGGACGTCGAGGTTGCCGACGATCAGCTCCATCAGTGGTTTTATCTTGCTGAAGTCGGGAATCTTAGCGGTGTTGGCGGGCAGCACAAAGACGTTGCCCGGAAGGCCCATGATCGAGCCATCGTCGGGCACGCCGATTTGTCCGTCTGCAACCAAGCTCACAGAGCAAAACGACGGTAACTGTTCAGAACCCCGTGGTTGCGCCGAAATCATGATCTTAGTCGCGGTGGGAACTTGACTTGGAGCCGTGTAGGTAGCGCCGCTTGCACCGTTGTTGACGACCGTGCCAAGGCTGCCTTTGTAGGCGGCGTTATCGGCGGCCAGTGACAGCTGCAATGCTGCTCCAGCTGGCACATTGGCCCAGCTGAGGGCGGCCGTTTCGCCGGCCTTCAACACCCGCGAGTCGCTGGCACAGGCGAACACGGTCGATGGCGTTGGCGCCGGAGCTGGTGCCGGAGCTGGATATGGATATGGCGTCGGCGGCGTGGTGGTGGGTTGGCAGCAGGAATCGGTCGACGTGGCGCTGCAGCTTTTCGGATGAGTCGTGTCCCCAGGACGCAGATACTGGACGATGATTTGGCCTTTGTATTCGTCGGCAGGAGCGTTGGTGAAGTCCAATTTAAAGCAAACGGTGGCGGTATATTTCTTGACCTTGTTGGCGGGGAACGTGGCTAGGGTGATCGAATCACCCAGCACGGGGACGGTCTTCCAGCTGCCCATGTTGATACTCAGGGGGAGCTCGACATCGCTATAGCTGTGCCCCTTGACGCCGCTGGTTGCCAGGCGTAGCCAGGTATGCTCGCGGTAATAGACGTTGTCCTTCATGTCGATGTAGACGCAGCCGATCTCATAGGGCTTGTCGGCGGCCGCGGTGGGAATATGGAGGTCGCCGCTGACCTTTAGATATTTGAGCGGTGCTACGCCACCGACCACCGGCAAGGCATCCTGCATGTCCACGGTCCAGTGATTGAGGCCGTCGCCGCTATCGGTTAAAGCCGTTCCACTAGCTCCGAAGGGGATGATCAAGGTCCCAAGGACCTGATCGGTTTCGGCCTCGGCAAGCCGCGGAGCGGCCGTGCCATTGGCGTCCGCCTCGCCCTGACCCTGCCTGTGGTTGGCCGTCCCCTGATGGCTGGGCAAACTGCCGCACGCCGCAGCGAAGCCAAATCCCAAAAGACCCAACATTCCCGAACGCCATGCTTTGTACATCATCGTCGACTCCTCTAGTGCGAACCTTAGTACGAACCCCCGTTGCAGCGCGGCAACGCCGCCCTACCAAAGTCATTCCGGCGATTTCTGCGAAAAACCTGAGGAGATGGGATTTGTCCAGTGGTCTCAGCCGCCTGACTGGGCTATTTTGAAGCCTTAGTGAGATGCAACTCGTCGTGATTTGCGCCGTGCGCTGGGCCACCGCGTTTTATCGTAGACATTTTGGCAAGGTAGGGATTTTCATGGAGTGGCTGCACAGCGTGATCGACTTGTTTGTACATTTGGACACCCACCTAAATGAGCTGGTCACGATGTTTGGCCCGTGGTTTTATGGTGTGCTTTTTCTCGTCATCTTCTGTGAAACCGGCCTCGTCGTGACGCCTTTTCTCCCGGGTGACTCCCTGCTGTTTGCCGTCGGGGCTTTAGCCGCGATCGAGGGCTCGATCCTAAACTTGCCGCTTTTGGCGGTGCTGTGTTTCATTGCCGCGTTTTTCGGCAATCTATCCAACTACACCATCGGGCGCTTCTTTGGTGCGCGGCTGTTCAGCGGGGAGAGCTCGCGCTTTCTCCGTCGCGACTACCTCGACCAAACCGAGGCGTTTTACGCTCGTCACGGCGGTAAAACGGTCGTTCTGGCGCGGTTTATCCCGATCGTTCGTACCTTTGCGCCCTTTGTCGCCGGGATCGGTGCGATGAACTTCTTTTGGTTTACGATCTATAGCATTGCTGGGGCTGCTTTTTGGATCGTTCCCTTTCTTGCTGGCGGCTATTACCTTGGCAACAATCCGGTGGTAAAAACAAACTTCCATGTGGTGATGATCGCGATCATCGTCATCTCGGTCGCGCCAGCTGTGATCCACGCGCTGAAGGCCCGTCGTTCCGCTCGCCTCAACTCGGTCGCTCCGCCCGCATCGCCTAAGTAACTTGAGAGGCTCGCCAGACGTCTGGAATAACACTAGTTGTTCCAGGTTCTTACAATTTTTACAAAAAAAGTAACGGACGGCCCTCAGGTCTTCGCGGCGAGCGACCGAAGAGGTTTTGGTGTGTCACTCCACCGTGAGAAGGAATCACCCATGCTGCCTTATGATCAACTGGTTGCGATGCTCGGGAAACTCCGGTTCAAAGACGATACCGCCTTGCGCTCGATGGGACTAGCGCCTTTGGCAAAGACCTATGATGCCTACCCCGTCCAGGAACCAAGCGGGCGATTATACTACCTGCTGAAAAAGGGCGCCGAAGTCCCTACGGCACGCAAGCTGACGCCGCAAACGGCATTGAGCCAGATCATCGTGCTCAAAGCCGAAGGAACCGGTGTGGCAAAGGTCTGGCCTCATAGCGCGGCGACCGCGAGTGCTGCCGCAGCACCTGCCGCTGCTGCGGCACCGGATGCTGATAAGGGACTTGGTACCCTTGAGTTTGTAGAAGAATAAGCATGGGCGCAGAAAAGCTCTCGAGCTTGCAGAAAGCCGCGATCGTCCTTCTGGTCTTGGGAGAGGACGTTGCCGGCGGTATCGTGGCGCAGATGTCGAGCGATGAGGTGCGGCGCATTGGCGGTGCGCTCAGTCAGCTTGGGCGCGTCGAGCCCGACGTCGTCGATGCCGTCGTCACCGAATTTCAGACTGCGCTCGAACGCCCAAGCGCGGCGTTGGTCGGCAGCGCCGATGCCGCAAGGAAGTTGTTTGCTAGAGGCTTGAAGCCCGGCGAAGCGGCTCGCCTGGAGGCGACCCTGGACTTTACGACGCCAGTGCTCACCGAGTTACTGACGCAGATCGACAGCCGGGTCTTAGCCAACCTCCTGCGCCGGGAACATCTGCAGACCGCGGCCCTAGTCCTTGCTCACACCGCGGCAAAAAAGGCCGGCGAGGTTTTAAAGCTACTCCCCGCGAGTATCCACGCCGAACTCATTCACCGCATCGCGACCCTTGGCCCGGTCAGCGCCGAGGTGTTGGATGATTTGATCACCTCGCTTCAGGCCGAGCAGGCTGCATCCCTACAAATCCAAAAATCGCCCGGCGGTGTGGCCAAGGTCGTGGGCCTCCTCAACAGCCTAGGCAAAGCTGCAGGGGAAGCGTTGTTGGCGGAGCTGGAAAGCCGCGATCCGGCACTTGCCGCTGAGGTGCGGCGTCAGTTGTTTACCTTTAGCGATTTACTGCGCATTCCCGACCGAGGCGTGCAGACCCTTCTGGCTAAGGCGCCGCCCGCAACCCTACGCCTGGCCCTAAAAGATGCGCCCGCCGCCGTAACCGAACACCTGCTGCGCAACCTGTCGCAACGTGCCGCGCAGCTCCTACGCGAGGATCTTGCGGCAGCGCCAAAGCAGCGCAAGGCCGACGTCGAAGCCGCACAGCAGCAGCTGGCCGAGCTGGCGCAGCGTCTCGCAGCCGAAGGCGTACTTGAGATTCCTAGCGGCGACGACGTCTACGTCTGAGAGGGTGTTGAACATGCCCCACCGGCGGCGTTGCTCGGTCGTCTCCGGACCTCATGGACCCTTGGTAAACTCCTGCCCTCGGCTCTCTCGCGCCTAGCATCTGGGGCATGTTCAATGCCCTCTGAATGCCGTGGCGCGACGTCGATAAAATGATCGAATCCTGGCCATAATAATAAATTATTTTCTTATAGTACCGGGTTGCACTATGGTGGCCCCCGCGTTCAGACGCATTGATGTTCACCTTACAACTTGAAGGACTATGCCATGAAACTCAGCACATCCATTCTTGTCCTCGGCCTCAGCCTAAGCGCGGCGTTCGCCACTCTACCCGCCCACGCGGCACCGGTTTTCGCCAGTGCTGGTCAAACCTTCTACCAGAGTACAGGTTGCTCCCCGCACAGCGACAATTTGACCTTGACGGTCACCGCCCAGGACTTGACCTTGGTGCGCAGCACGCCGATGGGCACCACAAAGACCTTGGTGTTGACTCTGGATAACAACGTCATCACCAGCTACTTTACGGTCTACGATGGGCCCGCCAGCAAGCCGCATGAGACGTCCTCGACCTGGTCGCCGGATCAACCTACTGAGTTCCTTGCTGTTCTGGCCACCCTCAAAGCCGGCGTCGTCCAGATCAAGACGACCAACGGTTGCTTTCCCGATCGGCCGATCCTGAATGATGTCGTTGACTATCTGAACGACTTGACGCTTCAAGTGCAAAAGGTCTGACTCCCTTGGTAGCGATCTCGGCAATTCGGGCTCGCTCCAACGCCGGCGCTTTCTCATGGCTTTCTCAGATTAAATCCACTATCCGTAGAGGACCTGGAATGGTCTTTGATCCAGGTTTGATCTAGGTTTGATCCAGGAGAGAGGCCATGACGCGCCAGCCCGCCCCCCGCCAGCTGCAGGTCCGAAGGTGACGGCGGCTCCTGCGGTGGTTATCAAAGACCTCAGCTTTGCCTACCATCCAGGTCGTGACGTCTTGCAACTGCCGACGATGATGATCTCGCGCGGCGAACGGGTGTTTTTGCACGGGCCTAGCGGTAGTGGCAAGACCACGCTGCTTGGTCTGATCGCCGGGATTCTTCGGCCGCAAGGCGGCAATCTGGCGGTACTTGGGGTTGATCTTGGAACCCTGAGCGGCAGCGAGCGCGACTGCTTTCGCGGGGAACGCTTGGGTTATGTCTTCCAAATGTTTAATTTGATCCCCTATCTGAGCGTCGTCGAAAATATCACCTTGCCCTGCCTCCTCAGCGCGCCGCGCCGCGCTAGGCTGATGCAGGCTGGCAGTGTCGCCAGCCTCGAGCTTGCGGCAGCTGCCATCGCCGAGCGACTGGGTATTGGAGGTCTGCTCGGCACGCCGGTGACTGAGTTGAGCGTCGGCCAGCAGCAGCGGGTGGCGGTGGCTCGGGCCCTGCTTGGCGCGCCGGAGCTGGTCATTGCCGACGAACCGACGTCGGCGCTCGATTCCGAACACCGCGAGGATTTTTTGCGCCTTTTATTTGACGAGACGGCTCGCAGTGGCGCCACCGTGCTGTTTGTCAGCCATGACCTGACGCTGGCACCGTTGTTTCAACGCACCTTGTCGCTGCGCGATCTGAATCAGGTCGCTGCGGCGAGAGGGACACACGCCTGATGCTTGCCCTAAAACTGGCGCTTAAGTCGCTGTGGAACCGTCGTTTTGCCAGCACGCTGACGGTGGCCTCGATCGCTCTGAGCGTCGCACTACTGCTCGGGGTGGAGCGAGTTCGGCTCGGTGCTCGGGCGGGTTTTGCCGGCACCATCAGTCAGACCGACCTGATCGTCGGCGCCAGGGGCGGCGCGGTCCCGCTGCTGCTATCCACGGTCTTTCATATCGGTCACGCGACCAACGCCGTCCCTTACAGCGCCTATGCGGCGATCAAGGCGCGCCCGGACGTGGCCTGGACGATTCCCTTGTCGCTTGGTGACAGTCATAAGGGCTTTCGCGTCGTTGGCACCACTGAGGACTTCTACCAGCATTATCATTATCGCCGGGACGAGCAGCCGCGGCTGGTGCTTGGGCATATACCGCAGGCCTTGTTCGACGTCGTGATCGGCAGCGCTGTGGCGGCCAAGCTGGGCTACCAGGTGGGTAGCGCATTGACCCTGGCCCATGGTGTCGCCGAGGTGTCGTTTCAAAACCACACTGATAAACCATTTAATGTTTGTGGCATATTGGCGCCGACCGGCACCCCGATCGACCGGTCGTTGTTTATCTCGCTAGAGGGCGAGGAGGCGATTCATGCCGATTGGACCGACGGCGCGCCGCCGCAGTCTGGGCGCGGTACCGCCGCAGCTGAGCTAATCGCGCATCCGCCGGCGGTGGATGAGATTACCGCCTTTTTTGTCGGTGCCAAGTCCCGCAGTGACACGCTCAACTTGCAGCGCGATATCAACGAGACGAAGGCGGTCGCGCTGACCGCGGTGATTCCCGGCGTCACCTTGAACGAGTTGTGGGACCTCGTTGCCTACGGCGAAAACAGTCTGCGCTTGGTCTCAGCCTGCGTCGTGGTCGTCGGCCTGCTCGGCATGCTGGTGTCGATCTACCATTCGCTCAGCGAAAGGCGGCGGGAGATGGCGATCCTGCGGGCGATCGGCGCCGGGCCAAGGATGATTGTGACCCTGATGGTGGTTGAGGCTGGCCTGTTGACGATCCTCGGCGCGGCGTGCGGCCTCATGCTGGTCTATGTCGGTCTACTACTGGCCCAACCCTATGTTGAAGCGGAGTTCGGGCTGCTGATCCCGATTCAGGCCCCGGCCAGCGGTGAGGCCGGCTATCTATCGGCGATCTTTGGCCTCGGCCTACTGCTGGGGGCGATCCCGGCCTGGCGGGCCTACCGTACGACTTTGCATGATGGCTTGACGATGCGGCTGTGAGCTTCGGATGGTGATGCGCTATAACGGAACACTCCCGTGCAGAGCTTCCCGAGCAGAAGGAATGGGACGATGAAAACCTGGGTTAAATCCGCACTAATCGCCTCGGTGACCCTTGGTCCGGTGCTTGGCGTCTGTGTTTACGGAGTGATTCGTCACCGTGCGCATGCAGTCGATGACTCCCCGGCCGCTAGCGCTTATATCGAGGTGGATTGGCGCGTGCTGCGTGACCTGGATGTTGCGACCGGGCAAAAGAGCAAGGAATTGGCCGACCTCGACGGTAAAGCGATCAAGATTCCTGGCTTCGTCGTACCGCTCGATGATGATGACCATGGCCTGTCAGAATTTCTGTTGGTCCCGAGTCCGCAGGCCTGTATTCACGTCCCACCACCGCCACCGAATCAAATGGTCATGGTACGGATGAAGAAAAATGGCACAGCGCCGCAACGCTCATGGGGGCCGGTGTGGGTCAAGGGTCGCCTGCATATCGCCAGCAACGACAGCCAATACGGCAAGATTGCCTATATGCTGCATGCCGACGGCTCGGAGCCCTATAAAATGCCCGATGAGCCCCTACCGATGCCGATGCCGCAGCCCAAATGATGAATCAGGCCAAGAAGCACCATTAGCTTTCGAGTTTGTCGACGATGAGGCCAATCATCTCTTCGGCCTTGTCGTAGAATTCACCCATGCTGTAGGTCTCTTCAAACCACTCGCTGACGCTGTCCTTCTCACCGATCTTGGAACGCTTGGCGACCTGCGAATAGGTGGACATCAGTTCGAGTAGACGCGAGGTCACGCCCGACGAGCTTGGCTCGGATGCAGGGTACTTCTCGCGCAGGTAGCGCAGCACCAGATGCACCACGACGGGATCCAGTTCTTCGCTCAGATTAAAAGCATCGGCGCTGGATAGCTTGCCGCTTTCCAAGCCGGTGAGTAGGCGGAGGCTGTCGCGTTTCTGGATGTCAAAGCTCACTGAATTCCCCTGTCCGCTTAAATTAACTGGGACCGTCTAAGTAGCGCGTCCGGGTCTGGAGCGCGCCCACGGAATGACTTATAAAGCTGCATCGGATGCTCGCTACCGCCCCGCTCTAGGATCTGGGTGCGGTAGAGGTCGGCGACCTTGCGACTAAAGATGCCCTGTTCCTTGAAGAATTCAAAGGCATCCGCGTCCAAGACCTCCGCCCACTTATACCCATAATACCCGGCGGAGTAGCCTCCCGAAAAGATATGTTCAAAGGCACATGAAATATTCGTGCCCAAGGTCGTCGGCAGCAGCTCCGTGGCGGCCGTCGCCTGGTGCTCGAAGGCCGCGACATCATTGATACCGTTCGGGTCGCCGCCGTACCAGGCCAAGTCGAGGAAGCCAAAGCGCAGTTGGCGCAGCATCATGTAAGCGGCGTGGAAGTTCTCGCTGGCGATGATTTTTTCGACCATCGCTGCCGGGATGGCCGCACCGGTCTCGTAGTGGCGAGCAAACAGGGCCAGGCCTTCGGGCTCCTTGGCCCAATTTTCCATCAGCTGAGAGGGCAGTTCGACAAAGTCCCGGTAGACATTGGTGCACGACAGGCTGCGAAAGGTGCAGCGCGACAGCAGCGAATGCAGGGCGTGACCGAACTCGTGAAACAGGGTGCTGACTTCTTGAAAGGTCAACAAGGACGGCTTGCCAGCGGAAGGCTGACTGAAATTACAGACGATGCTGACATGCGGCCTAACCCAGGCCCCCTTGCCAGCGTTGGCATCCAGCTCCCGGTGTTGACCTTTAAACCTTGTGCACCAAGCACCGCCGCCCTTGGTGGCGCGGGGGTGGAAGTCGGCATAGAACAAGCCCATATACTCGCCCGTGCCCTTATGGACGACTTCGAAGACCTGGACGTCTTGGGCATAGACCGGGACCTCGGAGGTCGGCTTGAACTCCAGGTCAAATAGGCGCGCAGCGCATTCAAACGCACCGTTCAAGACATGGCTCAGAGGGAAATACGGCCGCATCTCCTCGGCATTGAGCTGGTAGCGGCTTTCCTTCAACTTGTGCGACCAGTAGGGATAGTCCCACGCTTGGAGTGGCTCAGTCGCCCCGTGCTCTTGCATGAACTGTCTTAGCTCTGCCAGCTCGCGTTCGCCTGCTGTTTTGCTTTTGCCGAGGAGCCGGGTCAGGAAGGCCCTCACCGTGTCGGGATGCTCGGCCATGCGTTCTTCCATCTGGAAGTGGGCATGCGACTCATAGCCGAGCAGCTGGGCGCGCTGGTAGCGCAGCACGGCGATGCGTTTGACCAGGGTTTGATTGGACTCCGGGCCGGTATAAGCCCGGGCATTGTAGGCGGTCCATATTTGGCGACGTAACTCGCGGCGCTCAGCATATTTGAGAAAAGGCAGGACGCTGGGTGCCTGCAAGGTAAAGACCCAGGCGCCCGCCTTGCCCTTGCCCTTGGCACAGATCTCGGCTGCTTCGATCGCCGAGGCGGGCAGTCCGGCCAGGTCGGCCGGGTCGGTCACCACTAGTTCAAAGGCATTGGTCGCTTTGAGCACATGCTCAGAGAACTTCGGCCCGAGCACCGAGAGCTCCTCATCGAGTGCGCGCAGCTTGGCCTTGCCAGCAGCATCGAGCAGGCCGCCGTTGCGGCGCAGGGACCGGTAGGTGCGCTCCGCTAGGGTCCGCTCCTCCGCCGTCAGGGTCTCTCCGGAGAGTCCGCCGTGGGCGGTCTGCACCCTGGCAAAGAGATCGGCATCCAGATTGATATCGCTCTCCAGCGCCATCAGCATCGGCATGATCTCTTTGGCCAGGGCCTGCATCGCCTCGTCGCCGTGAGCCGACCGCAGATTGCTGTAAGTGTAGGCGATATCATAGACCTGAGCGGTCGTGGCTTCGAGGCTGACGAAGGTGTTGGCGAAGTTTGGCGCAGCGGGATCGGCCTTGATCCGCGCAACTGCCGCTTTGGCCGCGGTCATCGCCTGCGTCAGGGCCGGGACAAAATGCTCGGCACGGATCCGGTCGAAGGCAACCGCTCCGAATTTCAGCTTGGAGGTCTCTAGCAGAGGATTGACCATGGCTGTAAACTCACCAAAAGAATCGCCGAAAAACGATAAGAGGTCGGCTAAACTCTAAAGATTTGAGTTTTAAGTGTCAAAGCCAAACGCTCAAGGCTGAGCCGTTTGCGACAAATCGATATAAATGGGCATCGGGGTCGACTGCGCCAGGCAACAGCACAGGCGTCCCTGCGACGGCAGGTTGGGCATGATCTGAACCGTGCCGCATTCATTGCCAAACTCGAAGACTTGGTCGCTGGGAAAAAGGGTCCAACCGCGCAAGCACTGCGAGCCGACCTTGGCGACGGCGCACGTCGCGGCACAGGTGGCGGCTCTGTCGAGGCTCTTGACGCTGAATTTCGCACCGACATTGTTCGCTGCTAAACAGGCTGCAGCGGTGGCATTGGCCAAGGCCGTAGCTGCCGAGACCTGCGGTAGTGCGGCTGCGGGTGCTGCTGGTGCCGGCGCTGGTGTGCCCTGCGGCGGCATGCCAGCACCCTGTACGCCGGGTGGGGTGATACTTGGTGGCGGCAGCAAGGGACCGACACCGGACATCGGTGCAGCGGCAATGCCGGCCGCTGCTGGCAGGTTGACTCGCGGCCCTTCCGGCGGCGCCGGTGCTGCGGGCGGCGGTGGCTCGGCGATGGCGAGGAGGTCGGTCTGGCTGATCGGGTGCTTGCGGTACGTCCGCGTGTGGGTGAGGTCTTGCATCTGCAGAAAGGCGATGCTGGCGGTCATCGGAAACAAGGCGTGGATGTCGGCCTCGGTGAAGTTCAAAGTAATATGGAAAACACCATCCGTGAGGGGTATTTGGCTGAACTTTAGCGGTGTGTTGCTGATCGGCTCAAGTGCTGCCTCGGTGCGGAAGAACAGCACGTTGAGGTCGACTTGGCCGGCGATGGGATGACCGAGGTCGTCGACGAGTCGGCCGGTGAACGGCATGATCCGGCCTTCGGCACCAAAGGCGCTACCTGCCATGATTAAGCATGCTGCTGCTAGAGCGAGTGCCCGCAACATAGGTCCTCCTCGGAAATGTCGATCTCAGCAGAGCGGATCGGCACCTGCCGAGAAAACTTTAGCTCAGGGTGTGGCGTCGCTGAGCGCAGCGCCGGTGTAGCTGCCGGCATTGTTGTTCCACTGGTAGCCATCCATGATGGCAAAGTACAGCCGAGTGGACCCTGCCGGTACGACGACCCGGTGGTTGCCGCCGCTCCGGGTTTTACCGTTGCCGATAAAGAACACCTGACCGATCAGGGGCGATAGGCTGGCGTAGTCGCGGCTGTTTGGCTGGCTGAAATCCAACGGTGCCGGAGCGGCATTGGCCGAGGGATCGCCGTCGCCGAGGAAGACGGCGATCAAGCTGTTGAATGGTGCCGTGATGTTGGACTTACCGTAGAGCGCGCTCTTTTGATGGGTGGTGATGTTGCGCAGATCGCCGTTGGCGTCGGTCGGTGCGACGCCGGCGGCATAGGTGGCCATGCCTTGAACTTGAAAGGTCAGGGTGCGACCAGGCGCCATGCACTTGCCCATCGGCACCACCAGCACGGGCGCTTGCTCCGGCGCTGCATCGTTGGGATTGCCGCCGACGTTGCCGGGGATGGCATAGGTAATGGTGGTGCCATTGGGAGTCCCTGCCAAATAGGGGTTGGCCGTTGCTTTGACGGTGTAGGTGCTACTGCAAGGATACTGCGGTGGCCCCCCGGCTTGCGGGTTACCGAAGGGGTTAGGCCCGCCTGGACCCGCCTCACCGTGGTCCGTGGTCAAGGTGCCAGGATTTGTTGCCGCCTGCGGCGAGCCCGGTGTCACCGGAGCGGTCGAATTGGCTGCTGGCACTGGCTTGTCCCGGGTCGGTGTATCACCACTAAAGGCGGTACCTCGGCATGCACCAAGGAGGCTCAAGCTAAGGGGTAAGCCGAGCCTCAGGCCCAGTTTCACGGCATATTTCATCGGGTGTGCCATGGGAAGTACCTGGTTTTGCCAGCGAGCCATGCGATCTCCATCCGCGGCAAGAGTCTGATGAACGAGCGACGTCGTGATCTCCATGATAGCAGGCCGCGGGGCCTGTTTGCCGCTCATTCTTCGGGCGCACGGTATTAGACGTAGGTCAGCCAGTGCGCAAAGTCTTTTGCCACCCCGGTCGTGGAGTCATCAAACAACTTCGCCAAGGTCAGCGTGGTCGCTCCCGGTTTGCCGCTGCCGATGCGGTGGCCATCGATATTGGTGATCGGTGTGATCTCCGCGGCGGTACCGGTAAAAAAGACCTCGTCGGCCTCGTACAACTGATTCCTCGTTATCGACTGTTCCTTGACGGTGAGACCGAGCTTTTTTGCGAAGGCGAACACGCAGTCCCGGGTGATTCCCAGCAGCACGCCGCCAGCCGATGGGGTCAGCAGCTCGCCGCCTTGGACGATGAAGATATTTTCGCCCGAGCCTTCCGAGACAAAACCTTGGTGATCGAGCAGGATTGCTTCGTCGTAGCCGTTGAGCGAGGCCTCGCGCCGCGCCATGATCGAATTCAGGTAATTTCCGGAGAGCTTGGCCCAAGGTAAGGCACTGGCGACATCGGGCCTGCGAAAGCTGGCGACGCAGACCTTGATGCCGTTGTTGATCGCGTCCGTTCCGAGGTATTTGCCCCACTGCCAGGTCGCCAGCGCGACGCGCATCTTCGGCTCGCGCGGTAGCTTCAGGCCGCGTGTTTCGTTGCCGATATAGGACAAAGGGCGCAGGTAGCAGGAGCTGAAGCTATTGGCTTTGATCAGCTCGCGCATGGCGAGGATCAGTTCCTCGCTGGAGTAGGGCAGGCTGCCACCAAAGATCCGCGTCGACCTTTCGAAGCGGTGCATATGCTCGACGGCGCGAAAGATCGCTGTGCGACCGTCCTTAGTCTGATAGGCGCGGATGCCCTCGAAGGCCGCTGAGCCATAGTGCAGGCTGTGCGACAAGACATGGACCTGGGCCTGGTCGAAGGGGATGAGCTTGCCGTCCATCCAAATGAACTTGCTATCGGAGTCGCCGGCCATATGGTTTGCCTCGCGTTTTGGGTCAAAAGTGGACCCAATGTAGCCGAGGCTTTCGGACCTGGCAAACTCGCTTTTAGGGACGGCCGCCGCCTGTTCTGGCAAATACCGTCGCCAGACTTAGCTCATGCATCGAGCCTAGGATGGCGTCGGCCTGAGCAAAGTCGCTGCCGATCGTCACCGGATTGGGCACGACAAAGCAGCGTGCGCCAGCTGCCTTGGCCGCGCGCAGTCCATTGAGCGAGTCCTCCAGGACTAAGCAGGAGGTCGAGGCGACCCCGAGGCCGGCAGCGGCACTGAGTGGTAAGTCGGGGGCCGGCTTGGCATGCACCACGTCATCGCGGGTCCTGATCACCGTAAAGTAGGAGCGCAATTTGAGCCGGTCCAAATGACCTAGGACCCAGTTGGAGTAGGAGCTGGAGGCCAAGCCGAGCGGAATCCCTAGGCGCTTGGCCTCCTCCAGGCGGTCGAAAACCCCAGGCAGGGTATCCAAGCGGTGGCTGACCTCGGCCTTGCGTCGTTCTTTATCTGCCATGATCCGACTGCGATCGAGATCGAAGCGTCCGGTCAGTTCCTGGAGGTGGCTGACGGGATCAAAGGGCGACTCCGCGGCGCCAACGCAGACCATCCAGGTCTCCCGCCGCAATACCACCCCGTGTTCCCTAAAGATCTCCGACCAGGCTTCATACGCGGCCGTCTCGGTGTCGCAGATCAGACCATCAAAATCAAAGATCACGGCTTGCAGAGGTGGTGTCATGGAGCCCAAGTGATGAGATGAAAGGATGGAGCCTCACTGCGTCGCAACGCTCAGAACAGAGTGATCTTACCGCCGCAGTATTCTTTGTTGTCGATGCCGGTCTGCGGGATCAGGAGCGGCAAATGCATTTTGTGTTCGCATGGTGCTGGATGCTGCGCGCCGCCGGCATAGGCGCCGCGCTTGGTGTATTCCGGCTTGTCGGCGTCTTCGGCCTTGGGCGCATCGGCTGCCGGTTCGGCACCCCAAGCACTGGCGGCGGCCCAGCAGCTCGCCGC
>Ga0315274_10009112_pt1 | contig 14363 bp, 9 predicted proteins | sample YL17G02_20_MG_FD_203700 | JGI IMG/M metagenome (GOLD analysis project Ga0315274, IMG submission 203700) | Sediment microbial communities from Yellowstone Lake, YNP, Wyoming, USA - YL17G02_20 | ecosystem: Environmental > Aquatic > Freshwater > Lake > Sediment | place: USA: Wyoming | collected... | reverse complement strand
CATTGAAGATCTTCACAGGGTCGCCCAGCTCACTGTTGTCACCCGCGGAATGGTGACGGTACTGGATTTCCTGGAACCAGAGGGCAAAGGCCTTGTCCGCGTCCGTCATGCCCGGCGCGACGGCCGAGGAGACGATCTCATCGACGCTGCGGAAGTTGTTGCGGCCGTTGGAGAGCCACGGGTTGACGACGTCGGCGGCACCTACGTTTTCCATCCGCACCGACCGGTTGGACTCCCAGGTCTGGAGGAAGGCCCCTTCCCTCGAAACCCCGCAGCCCATGGGCGACCGGCAATTGCGCCCATCCATCGTGCCGCCCTGGAAGACCGTGTATTTGTGTGTCCCCCCCGTCGGGGCGGTGATCTCCTCGATGTGCGACCTGGCGACATCGGTCGGGTGTGTGTCGGTTGACCAGGGGTACAACCCTTCATCGCCGATGGCAACGCAGGTCGTGGCCAGGGCCAAAACGAATACAAGAGTCCTCACGGTTCTGTCCTTTCCTCTTGGTGAATGTTGACTGGTAATTGGCAATAGCGCGTCGCAGCCCATTCACCATTCACCAATCCCCAGTTACGAATCGGCATAGAGAATAGCACCGTGGCGAGGGCGTCCCGTCTTTGATTCGGGGGCAGGCTGTCCCTGCGACGCGCGGGCCAGAGGCCCACGCCCTGACGCGCGGCATCAGTTCTCATTCTCTCTTCCTTTCTTGTCCAGCATGTTGATCAGGACTTTCTCCGCCACCGGGTCATAGCGCGGCTTCGAGCGATCCACACGGCCCTGCACCTGCAGCCCGCGTGACTGGAACCAGGCGTAGGCATCGGCATCGCCACCGAGAAGCACGAATCGGCGGTCGCGCATGCCTGCAGGCACATCCGGCTGGCTCACCGTCGCTCGTCCGGCCAGGCTGTGAGTGATGCGCACGAACGACATTCACTTCATGAGATCGTCGCATTTCTCCTTCTCGGACGCAGGTTCGAGTCGTCCTCCAAGATACTTGGCAAGGAACACTTCCTCAGCCGCCCGGCATTTCATGTCATTCTCGGGTCGCTCAATGGCATGACCCTCGTCAGGGAACAGCAGGTATTGCACGGGCGTGCCGTTCTGCCGAACAGCCTGAACGATCTGATCGCTCTCGGCCTGTTTGACGTACGGGTCGTTTGCACCCTGCACGACGAATAGTGGTGCCTTGATACGGTTGGCATGATGCGCCGGAGAACGAGCCTTCAAGGAATCAGTATCCTTTTCCCAATCACCGATATGCTTTTTGAGCTCCCCGAGCGTGGGCGCCCAATATTCAGGGGTGGATTGCAGCAACGTGATCAGGTTAGCTGGTCCGCTCTCGTCCACCCCGCAGACAAACTCATCCGGCGTGAATGCTAGTCCAGCCAGTGCTGCATACCCACCATAACTGTGGCCCATGATGGCCACCCGCTTGGGATCGGCATATCCCTGCTCCACCGCCCATCGTTTGCCGTCGATGAGGTCATCGAGCATTTTGCCGCCCCACTCGCGGTCACCGGCGTTATGGAAGGATTTCCCGTAACCGGTCGAACCCCGGAAGTTGATCTGCAGGACAGCATAGCCGCGATTGGCCAGCCATTGTGCGTACCAATCAAAGGCCCAACCATCGCGTGACTCAGGTCCGCCGTGGACCCGCAAGATCATCGGTAGCTTCTTTGGCTCTACGCCGACCGGCAGGGTCAGGTAGCCGTGTATCACCAATCCGTCGCGGGCGGTAAAGGAGATTGGTTGGCGGTGTGAGAACGTGTATTTCAGCATGTCTGGGGAATTGGAGAAGACCAGATCCGCTTTGCGCGTGGCCCGGTCATACAGGTAGTAACAGTTGACCCGATTGTCCGTAATGTGGGCCACAATCCATTTTGTGTCTGCAAGATCGCGACTCCAGACTCGGAGTTCTCCTTGGCACGTTGTCTTCAGTATCCTGTAATCCTCCTCCAGCCGTTTGTCGAGCAGCGTCCAGTCGAGGCGCTCGCGATAGAACGCCACCGCATCAAGGCTGTAGCGAGTGGGATTGACCTGCACCATGTACACATCATAGTTCGGGTCCTGGGCGATCACTTTGCCTTTGCCGGAGGCCACATCGAACTCCATCAATCGGTTCGTATTGGCACCAACGCTGGAAATGATCCAGACGCCCTTGTTATTCGGGGTGAAGGCCCACACGCCGCCCTGCACCGTGCCCGAGCATTCATCAGGACCCCACGTCTGAAAGGAGCGCCACTTGGCTTTCGGGCTTGCCCGAACGCGGATTTCCGTGCCGCCGTCAGGCGTAATCACCTTGGCTGCGCGCACCTGGTTCCGGTTGTCGGCGGTCCACTCCCACACGTCACCCGGATTCCTGGTGTCGAGTTCCATGGCCCCACTCTTCAGGTTGAGGCGGTATACATCGTGGCACTTGCGGTTTTCCCAGTTCATGGCGACCAACATTTCGTCAGGAATGTTGGGGTTGAGGGCCACGAGTTCCGCCTGAACACCGACAAACGGTGTTAGGTCCCGTGTGTTCTGGGTCCGAATGTCAACCTGATAGATGTGTGTGTTCTCGTCCCCATCCCCGTCCCGATAATACAGGATGTGTTCGCTATCAGGCTGCCAGAAACACGCGTACACAGGGCGTTTCTTTTCCTGGGTGATGACCCGGTCGTCCTGCTTTCCGTTACTCTGCAGCCACACGTTGTACACCAAGCTGTCCGGGGCGGGAGCGATATAGGCCAGGTATTTGCCATTCGGTGAGATCCTCGGGTTATTCTTGGAGTTCGTGGGGCTGCCAAACAGCAGCTCCCGCGGGACTAGCGGTGGCAGTTCGGAGTGGGCAACATTACCACCCAAGAGCACCCCGACCGAAAATGCGGCTAACCAGGAAATGAGATCGCTTTTAGCGAGATTGAATTCCACAAGCATAAGAACATCCTCTAATCGGTGGGGCAAAAATCCATGATTCGAACAGGTTCTCCGAATCATATACTTGATGTAATAGTAATACAAGCAAGACGTCATCCTTTATAGCCTGGTGGCCAGTTGCAGGCTCTGCAAGACGGACCCATTCGGTTACCTGCGGGACCTCTTGGGCACTCCGGCGGCGCCGCGGATCTTCAGCACGATCCAGAGGACTCGTGGGCGTCTTTGCATGTGCGGTTACGCCCGCAACCATTGTCAGGATGATCCACACGACGACAGATAATCTTCTTTCGGCCGCGCACAGGGCCATGCATACAGATCCAGCGACAATAACCTATCGAACTATTCCTATCAAATTTCGCTCTCCGCCGGTACGACGAAGGGCTTGCGGTAGTCGCGTGTCAGGAATGCATCGGCCGCCGGATTGTTGATGAATTTCTCCTTGTCCGAGTCGATCGCAATCCAGGGACCGAGGGTCAACGGGGTCTTTTCGATGTCCACGGCGTTGTCAGTCAGGTGCTGGCGAATCTCTTGGAATGTTTCCACGACATTTTCGTTTACTTTGAGGGCCTCCAGGGCCTGCTGGATCTCCCTGGCTGAGGCGGGCTTACCCAGTCGCTGCGAGATGTTGCCCACGTGGACCACGGCGGTCGAGATGTGCCCCTCATTGATCTCGGCGTTCAGGTCTTCGCGCTTGCGGCTGCGTACCGCTTTGATGAAGTTCGCGAAATGATCCTCGCTGGGCCCGGAAAGCTTCTGGACCAGTTTGCCGTCCAAGTCATAGGCCGAGGTGCCAGAGGCTCCGCCGCTCAGATAACCCTCGCTGCCGACGATCAGCGTCGAGCCGCGCTTCGGGTCGGCGGTCTTGAGGTTACGGACCTCCTGGACGACGGTGATGGGCCCGAAATCGTGGATAGTAACCTGGACGCTGGGGGTCTCACCGCAGTCGTCCAGGCCGACGCGCCCGCCGTAGCTGAGCACGCCACGGCCGAGGCCCTTGAGGTCCGTGACCAATCGCATCGCGTCCACCGGGTGGACGCTGTTGTTGGCGAGCTCCCCGCCGCCCCAGTCCCAGAACCAGTGCCAGTCATAATGGAACGATTTGCGCCGGACCGGCAGTTCCATCGGCGCCGGGCCGGCCCAGAGGTTGTAGTCCACCGTCGGCGGCGGCGAGTATTGGCCCGCCGGACCGATCGACTCTCGCGGCCGGTAAGTACAGACGTGGGCCAGCTTGATCTGTCCGAGCTTGCCTTCGCGGATGTACTGCGCGGCGGCGTGATTGGCGCCGGAGGAGCGATACTGGGTGCCACCCTGGCAGATCCGGTTGTACTTGCGGGCCACTTGGACCATGCGCCGGCCCTCGCTGATATTGTGGCTGAGCGGCTTTTCCACGTACACGTCTTTGCCCGCCTGCATGGCCCAGATGGCCGCCAGGGAGTGCCAGTGATTGGGCGTGGCGATGGATACGATGTCCACCGACTTGTCGTCGAAGATCCGCCGCATATCCTGGACGAACTTGGGCTTGCTCTTGAACTTGCCGGCGACTCTCTCGCCGATCGCGCTATCCGCGTCGCAGATGTAACTGATGACGCAATCATCGCGAGAGTCGAAGGCCTTGGCGTGATCGCCGCCCCGGCTCCGCACCCCGACTACGGCTACGCTCAGCCGCTCGTTGGGGCTCTTGCTTTGTTTGGCTCGATCCGCGGCCAGCAGCACGCGGGATGGCCCGGCGGACATCGCGGCTGCGGCCAGCAGGGTCTCTTCCAGAAACAGACGACGACTGAAGTGTCCCATAGTGGTTCCTCCTGAAGGGGTCCCCAAACGCAAAATTTCGCGTTCGGGGGCCCAGCCAATAAGTACATTTACAGCGCACCGGCACCGGCCGGGCCACATGCTCCGGTCCATGATACCTTACGACGGCGCCAAGGGGAAGGAGGCAGCGAACTCCACAACGGCGTCCGTATGTCAATGGTTCACGAGCCTGTGGCTTTCGGTAGCTTCTCCGAAAGACCCGCCGACACACGGATTTCAGCCCGTCGGTTCGCTTGTAAGTAGTGTAACAACAAAGACTTACAAGCGTTTTTGTGTCGGAAATGAGGATTTCAAGTGGTTGGCAAGTGAGTAACAAGTGAAGCCTGTGCTTTGGGTAAGGCGAAATTTCATATATGTATAAAAATAACGATAGCGGTCAACTGGCTGTCGAACGCGGACAATTGGATGGAAATCCCTTAAAATATGTCTTTGCACCCACATCTCCAAGGCGGAAAATCCGTGTTTATACACCTGATGAGTGTGCCCAGATTATAAAAGCTGCTAAAGATTCGCAGATTGGAGCACCGGTACGATGGGACCTTCTAATGATTCTGTCGCTTGTGACTGCTATGCGAAGGGGAGAGCTGCTCAATACCACCTGGCGAGATATTGACTTTGGAAGGAAATGTATTGATGTGGCCCCGAAGGAAGATACTGAGGAAACCTGGGAATGGCGTATAAAAGACACCCATAGGCGTATATTGCCATTGACTGACGAGGTGATTACCTTGTTACTGGATCATCAGGCAGAACAACCCAATGGTTATCCATATGTCTTTATTCCCCCCGTTCGCTATGAGAGAATCGAATTGCAGCGTGAACAGGGTACATGGACAAGCAGAGACGGATTATATCCGTTGAACAACTTCAGTCGAGATTTCAAACGCATCTTGCAGCGAGCTGGTATTCAAGCGGGCGAATTTCATGACCTGCGGCGAACATGTCTGAGCAGCTGGCTGCGAAATGGGATGCGAGAGTATGAAGTGATGGCTCTGGCTGGCCACTCGAGTTTTGAAACAACACGCAAGTTCTATGTGGCAATTTCGCAGGACTTGTTGGATCGAGCACGAGAGGCTTCTTCGCAGACTTTTGACCATGATTTTGTTGCGCATTTGTTGCGCACCCCTGTTTCTGCTCACAGTGAAAATTGCCCGACCGCCGTAAGTGCCTAAGTGGTAGGATGTTACAAAATACGCCCGACAGGATTCGAACCTGCGACCTACGGATTAGAAATCCGTTGCTCTATCCAACTGAGCTACGGGCGCAAAAACCGTTAGGTTCCTGCAATATAGCAGCTTCTCACGTGGTTTGTCAATTCCGTCTGCTCTTGCCGGATTTGAACATCAAGGCAAAGCCCGGCAGGTTTGCGTTCCGTAGTTGAGAGTTTCTCTTGGCAAGTTTGTCGCCCGGCAGGTCAAAGTTTTTCATCCAGCATTTTCTTTGTTCGCAAGATGTGGTGATAGTGCTGAGCAAAGCGGTGAGCCTCGTCCCTTACGTACTGCAAGAGCTTGAGAGTCTGGCAGTGCGCCGGCAGCTTAAGCGGCCTGGAGCTTCCCTGCAGATAGATTTCTTCTTCTCTCTTGGCAATGGCGGCGATTTTTACCAGGCGCCCCGTTTTCATTTCGCGGAGCGCCGCTTCGGCGGCGTTTAAATGTCCGCGTCCGCCGTCTATCAAGACAAGATCGGGCCAGAGCTCTTCGCCCCGTAACGCATACTTGTATCTGCGCTTGACCACTTCAGCAATCATCGCATAGTCGTCGATGCCCGTAACTGTCTTAATTCTGAATCGTCTGTATCCACTTTTGAACGGTCTTCCGTCAATGAACTTGACCAGCGAGCCGACCGCTTCGGCTCCGGCAATATTAGCGACGTCGATGCCTTCGATAATCCTTACAGGCTCGGTACTCTGCAATAGCTCGCGCAATTGCGCCAGAGCTTCGGTTGGGTCAGCGGCGAAGACTTCCGGCTGGACATCTTCTTCGGGTATGCCCCGGCGGTCTAGGCGGTCAATCAGGCGGATGCGGTCACGAAGCATCGCAGCTTTCTCATACTCTAATGCCTCCGCGGCTTTTGCCATTCGTTTTCTTAAGCCACGCAAGACAGTCGAACGTTTTGAACGCAGAAACTTTATGAAGTCGTTGACGCTCTTTCTGTACTCGCTTTTGTCGATTTTATCCGCGCAGGGGGCGGAACATTGTTTTATGCTGTACAGGATACAGGGGCGAAAGAATCTGCGCTTCGGGTTGTCTTCCGTGATATCCAGAGCGCACGTTCGGAACCTGAATATCTTTTGCAGCTCTACCATAACCAGCCGGAGGTCCTTCGCGCCGGCGAACGGGCCAAACAATCTGCTGCCCTTGGGGCGTGGTTTTCGGGTGATATAGATGCCGGGGAAGTCTTCGCCCGTGGTAATCTCCAGATACGGAAATGTCTTGTCGTCAACAAGGTCGGTGTTGTATGGCGGGCGGATATCCTTTATCAGCCGGGCCTCTTTCAGCACGGCGTCGACTTCGGTCTCGGTTTCCAGAAAGTCAACCGACCGAACTTTGCCTATCATCTCTGTGATTTTTGGTCCACGTGCGGTAGTTATTTCGCCGCCCGGCTGAAAATAGCTTGCCGCCCGCGAGCGCAGATTCTTGGCCTTGCCGATGTAGAGGACCTTATCGCCTGAGCCTTTCATAAAATAAAGCCCGGGACCAGTCGGAAAGGTCTTTATGCTCTGGCGTATTCTGTCGGTTATGTTCTCATGCGCATCTGCCATAACTGCACCCGCTCCATTGTAACCTCACTCAGCCGACAACTGAAGACTTTGCACGGCACAAGTTCTGGACACGTGAAGGCAAATATGTTACGATGTCAGTAATGCAAAGCACTTGCTTTTCACGAGGGCAGCGATGAAGGAAAAGGCACGTCTTCTGATGCAAATATGGGCGGCAATCGCCTTTTTGCTTGGGCCAGCCGTGGTAGTGCCAGCCCGGACAATCTATGTCGACGCCAATGCGACGGGCGATTATCCCACCATCCAAGCGGCGATCAACGATGCCAATGACGGTGATGTTGTTGTCGTTAAGCCGGGAACCTACACCGGCGATGGCAACCGCGACATTGATTTTCTTGGCAAAACAATCACTGTAAAGAGTAAGAACGGTGATAGAAACTGTGTCATCGATTGCCAGGGAAACGAGGCGGAGTATCACCGGGGCTTTATTTTTCAAAATGATGAGGGGCCAGATTCAATTATCTCCGGGCTGACTATCATTAACGGATTCGCGGCATACGGCGGTGCCATCTACTGTACCGGCCATAGCAGTCCAACGATCAGCGGTTGTGTCATCAGCGCCAATAGAGCCTACTGTGGAGGCGGCATTTGCACTGAGGAAGGGGGACTCTGTAGTCCAGTGATAATGAATTGCGTCGTTGTCGACAATACCGCTATTAGGAATGAGGAGCATATCTGGCTCCCTGGTGGATATGGTGGTGGCATTTTCCTAAGTGGTGATGGTCTTGGGTGGTGGGTATGTGGTCCGCCGTATCGTTGTTATCCACTTATCACGAACTGTACGGTTGCGAACAACGTGGCAGAAGAAACCGGCGGTGGTATCAGGAGTATGTTTTCCTGTGACGTGGTGATAGAAAACAACATTGTCTGGGGAAACATGGCCTATAAGGACGCTAAGAACAATGATATTGGCATAGGTTTAGTGTACGATGCATGTAACCCAAAATGTAAAGTGTCGTACAGCAACGTCAAAGACGGATTGGATGGTATAGAGATATATTACTATGTCGACTGGGGACCTGGTAATATCGATGCTGACCCATGCTTTGCCGATCCGAATAATGGCGACTATCATTTGAAATCAGAAGCTGGCAGATGGAACCCAATTAGCCAGAGCTGGGTACAAGACGAGGTAACAAGCCCGTGTATTGATGCAGGTGATCCGAGCTCGCCCATCGGCTTCGAGCCATTCCCAAACGCCGGCATCGTCAATATGGGAGCTTATGGCGGTACGGCCGAAGCAAGCAAATCATACTTTGGCCAGGCCGTCTGCGAAACGATTATCGCAGGCGACATAAACGGCGACTGTAAGGTGGATTTCGCTGACTTTCTAATTATGGCCTTCCACTGGCTTGAAGATAAGAATCTGTAAGTGCCCTATTCCTAAGGCCTTACAAGAAACTGGAAACAGCGGGCCAGAACACCAGTACCCAGAACTGCGTCAGCTTTATCCTGCGGCTGTATAATATCTCGCCTTGCCGGCAAAAATTTTTTTTCTCACCATAGATTAAGTAGCTGTAAGGACTAACAAAAAGGTCGGGAAGTTTACGCCAGAATTTTGAACTTTTTGGCTTTACAGCAATTGGCAAGACCAGTAAGTTGATACCCTGTCTTTTCGACTATATGTTGTCATAACTTAGGGCTATTATCCTATATATTGTGGTTAAAGTCTTGCCGCATGGAGGCGTGCAAATGTCTTATAACTTCGAGCCTCAAAACCCGTTTAGAGTTGAGAAATCGCCGGGCAAAACAACCGTGGATGCCGCCCAGTCGAATGGTCTGAGCATAGAGCAGTTCTTTTCTACACCAGGCGTACATCCCTTCGAGCAGATCGAATGGGAGAGGCGGAAAGCTGTGATCACCGGTGATGATGGGCAGGCGATCTTCCAGCAAGACGACATCGAATTGCCTGTATCCTGGAGCCAATTGGCGACAAAGGTTGTGGCCAGCAAGTACTTCTACGGCGACCTCGATACCGGCCAGCGAGAACACTCCGTAAAGCAGCTTATTCATCGCGTCTGCAAAACAATCGCCGATCGCGGCAAAGAAGATGGCTATTTTGCAGCCCACAAGGATGCCGAGGTTTTCTACAATGAGCTAACCTGGCTGTGCGTGAATCAGTACGGGGCGTTCAATTCCCCGGTCTGGTTTAATGTCGGCCTTTACGACGTTTACGGCATAGCCGGCAGCAGACACAACTACCGCTGGGACCCGCAGCGCAAGGAAGCGGTCGCCTGTGAAAACAGCTACCAATACCCACAGGCATCAGCCTGTTTTATCCAGTCGGTTAAGGACTCGATGGAAGACATAATGCGGCTGGCTGCCAGCGAAGCGATGCTGTTCAAGCACGGCTCAGGAACCGGCACCGACCTTTCGTCCCTGCGAAGCAGCCGCGAGAAACTCTCCGGCGGCGGTAAACCATCCGGGCCCCTGAGCTTTATGCGGGTCTACGACCAGATTGCAGCGGTGATCAAATCGGGCGGAAAAACCCGCCGGGCCGCGAAAATGCAGTCGCTCAAGGTCGGCCATCCGGACATAAAAGAGTTCATCACCTGCAAGGCCGAAGAAGAAAAAAAAGCCTGGGCGCTTATCGAGGCCGGCTACAGCGGCGACCATAACAACGAGGCCTACAGCAGCGTGATGTTTCAAAACACCAACCTTTCCGTGCGGGTAACCGATGAGTTTATGCAGGCGGCGGAGAAAAACGCAGCCTGGACCACATACGCGGTAACGACCGGGCAAAAAATCGGCGAATACTCCGCCAGAGAGCTGATGGAGCTGATCGCCGAGAGCGCACGGATATGCGGCGATCCGGGTCTGCAGTACCACAGCACCATCAACCGCTGGCATACCTGCCCTGCCTCCGGGCCGATCAACGCCTCAAATCCCTGCAGCGAATATATGTTCATAGATGATTCGGCCTGCAATTTGGCTTCATTGAATCTTATAAAGTTTCTCAAAGAGGACGGCTCCTTTGACGTTGCCGGCTTCAAGAAGGCGGTTCGCATATTCATTATTGCCCAGGAGATTTTAGTTGATAGCGGCAGCTATCCGGATAAGGCGATTACCGTCAACAGCCATTTGTTCCGCCCGGTTGGCCTGGGTTACGCCAATCTTGGCTCTCTTATTATGAGCCAGGCACTTGCTTATGATTCCGACCAGGCAAGATCGCTGGCCTCGGCAATCAGCGCGATAATGACCGGGGCGGCTTACGCGGCAAGCGCCGAAATAGCCTCGATGAAAGGGCCGTTTGACGAATTTGAAAAGAACCGCGAGCCGATGCTCAAGGTTATAGGCGTGCATCGTCAGCACGCCTGCGATATTCCGGAGTCGCACTGTCCGCAGTACTTGCGTGACGCCGCAAAAGACGCCTGGGATGAGGCCTTTGACGCCGGCTCTAAAGTGGGCTTCCGCAACGCTCAGACAACGGTTCTTGCGCCGACCGGAACCATTGGCTTTATGATGGATTGCGACACAACCGGAATCGAGCCGGACATCGCCCTGGTTAAATATAAGCTGCTGGCTGGCGGCGGAATGTTAAAACTTGTCAATAAGACCGTGCCAATGGCCCTTGAAAGGCTCGGCTACAGCGCAAATGACATCAAAGCTATCAGCGATTACATAGATGAGAATGAGATGATCGAGGGGGCGGAAAGACTCAATCCCGAGCATTTGCCGGTTTTTGATTGTGCCTTTAAGCCGCGAAACGGCAAAAGGCACATCCATTATATGGCGCACTTGAAGATGATGGCGGCGGTCCAGCCCTTCATATCCGGGGCGATAAGCAAGACCATCAATATGCCCAAAGAAAGTACGACGGAAGAAATAGTGGCGGCCTATACGCAAGGCTGGAAGCTCGGGCTAAAATCGGTGGCGATTTATCGCGACGGGTCAAAGAAGCTGCAGCCTGTTTCCACACAGAAGCACAAGGACGTCCGCTCTAAAGCCGCCGCCGAGACGTCCGCTCCGATGCGGCCGTTCAGGCGTCGGCTGCCGGATACCCGCCAGAGCATAACGCACAAATTCTCCGTCACTGGACATGAAGGCTACCTGACGGTGGGGCTATACGAGGATGGTCAGCCTGGTGAGCTTTTTATCACTATGGCCAAGGAGGGCAGCACCGTCGGTGGCCTTATGGATGTTATCGGCACCTGCACGTCGATGGCTCTTCAATATGGTGTGCCGCTGTTCACGTTGGTGGACAAGTTCCGTCACGCTCGATTTGAGCCGTCGGGAATGACCTCGAACAAAGACATACCTTTTGCCAAGAGCCTGATCGACTACATTTTCTGCTGGCTTGGCTGCCAGTTCATACCCGGCTACGCCGACAAGAACATGCCCAATAGGGCTGTGACATCCGGCACGCCGGACAGCCAAAATGTCACTACCGCCAGAGAATTGGTGGAAAAGACCAGAGACCTGGCCAAGAAAATCGCCGAGGCAAAAGCCGGCACAAAGGCTAAAATAGAAACGCCCGCTCGGACAGCGCAGGATTTCGCAAACTTGTCGCAGGCTGGTGATCGGCCAATACCAGCTTCACTAAGTATAAGCACAGACCCGGCTGATCGAATAGGCGTTTTGGTAGGCTCGTCGGTAGCGGATCTATCTGAGCCATTTCAAGCTGAGGCGAAGGTTTTGCAGCAGTTCAACGCTCAATTCGAGCATTTTGGAGATGACGCTCCCGCCTGTGATGTTTGCGGCTCGATAACGGTGCGCAACGGCACCTGTTATAAATGTTACAACTGCGGCAACTCCATGGGCTGCTCGTAATTCGTGGCTCGTGGTTCGTGACTCGGTTTTAATTGCTGGATCAGGAAGTCCAATCGATGGGCGCACTGAGAAAGCTAAGGAGAGAAGCCGGGTGGAAGGCCGGCGGGGAATATGCGGTTGAACCGCTGCGCGCCACGGAATTTCCGCCCATGCGAAAAATGTCCGAGGTGCTGCTGGACTTTGCTCGGCCGCTGCTCGATACCGTTGACGATGAGGGTTTCAAAAACGTTATTATCTTTGCCGCACTTTGCTGGAACGTTTCCTTTTTGCCGGAACCGAAGCAGCAGAAGGACTTGAAAAAGATCGTCGATGAGCTGAGTAAACCCGCCCCGCTCATACGCCCCGACCTCAACGCCTGGGCCAAATCGCTCTTGGAGCGCAAGAAGGCTTTCTTCGCGGCTGACAGAAGGATGGTTTTAGACTATAGAGTGGTTGAAGAAAAAGATAGTCGCCATTTGTTTGTAACGTCGACTTTAGCAAAGCCTTGACTTGCGGCAGCTCAATGGGCTGCTCGTAATTCGTGGCTCGTGATTTGTCTTCGGTTTGCGAAGGCAATGGTAGGCTGTGTTCCGCACACTGTTTCCACCAAAATCCCTCAAGTATCAGAACTTCTTTAATAATCGGCACTTAATTCTCTGTGTTCTCTGTGCCCTCTGTGGCCAAAACCCCTCCGTGTCGACCAGTTCCCTCGACTGCTCCCTCGACTTCGCTCGGGAGAGCGCTCGAAAGGGAGAGGGACAGCCACCTATTTTGTAGTAACCATTTTGTAACCTATTTTGTAAAGGAAAGTTTAGTCAGCGGCGTTGTCGGAGAACGTGGTTGGTGGGTCTTCAGTTCGCCAGAGGCGATTAAAATTGCAGCGATCCGTCTGAAGCCGGGTCAATAGATATTCTTTTTGACGGAACGGAGTAGCCAGATATACTATCCGATATGAAGGATGAAATTATGCGTGAGGTCTGGCGTAATAGAGATGAATTTGCCAGGAGATGCAACCATAATCTTGACCTGATGGCGGAGACACTCCAGAAGGTAGAGCGCGGCATTCGTAATCCGGTAGTGGATAGGACAAAGAAAACGCCGAACAGGCGGCTGCAACGGCCACCTCACTCACGGCAACGTTGAGCCTCAGCGTTAAGCATCAGGAGTGCTACTGGGGAAATCTGGGGCCAGGCTTTTTCCTTTTACCTCATCAACCTTGCCTTCTGCCCTCAGGTTTCTGCCCGCCCACTCTGTGACCTCTCCGTGTAAATCGGCGTAAATCTGTGTCTAAAAGGCCACAGGGCGATCAGCCCCCGTGCTCGGGGAGGACACGCCTACTCCGCCGAAGCGGCTGCGAAGGCTGGAAGAGTTCACAGAGAAATAGAAAAACAACCACAGATTTCACAGATTAGCACAGATTTGCTTTTTAACAGTGTGAATCTGTGTAAATCCGTGTCTGATTCTCTTTCTGCCTCTCCTCTGTGGCCGAAACCCCTCCGTGTTTGGCTCTGTGCCTGCCGTGTGAATCAGCGTGAATCCGTGTCTGACCTGTATTCCATCTCCGCGTTCTCACCGGTAAGTTTTTTAATAATTTGCACCTGGGCAGAGGTAAAAAACCTGCTCAAAACCTGCTTAAAATCTGCTCATTTTTGTTAATTTCTGCTCAAAACGCGCGCATTTCTGTCAATTTCCTGCAAGTTTCTGGTCATTTTTACCCTCATTTTTCGCTCAAAAATCAATATGTCCTATAAACAGGCACTTTTCAGTACTGATAAACGCCCCAAGATCCGAAAAAGCCGTCCAAAACCTGCTCCTATCCCCTATTTTCCGACTTCTCCGGTCCACTTTTAGCCCGCAGTTATGGTCATTGGCCCCGGCGCCTGCAAGGCCGAGGGAACTTGGCTGCTGTTCGGGCCAGATGTCCCGATTAAGACTGCCGACCAGAAAGCGGAAAGACCGGCTGGACAGAACTATGCGGTCTGTGAAAGACTTCATCGCTTTGAAATTCTTGGAATTCGTGTTCCAAAAAGTTTGACAAGCCGGTAGAATCCGCTAATATTCATTGTTTCGGCAATTGAGAGAGTTTTGTTATGAAAACTTATATGGCAA
>Ga0315274_10009109_pt1 | contig 14365 bp, 11 predicted proteins | sample YL17G02_20_MG_FD_203700 | JGI IMG/M metagenome (GOLD analysis project Ga0315274, IMG submission 203700) | Sediment microbial communities from Yellowstone Lake, YNP, Wyoming, USA - YL17G02_20 | ecosystem: Environmental > Aquatic > Freshwater > Lake > Sediment | place: USA: Wyoming | collected... | reverse complement strand
TATAATTTTTATCAAAAAAGATGATCTACGATTTCAAAATAAAGAAGTTGTAAAAATTTTAGATAAGTATATAACTACAAAAGACGCCTCATTAAATACTATAGTTGTTTTTGATAATGATGAAAGGTTAAAATCTGGGGAATTGAATCCTGTTGCAACAAAACATTTTACTAATTGTCTTATTCACGGAAGACAACGTGTAGATGATTATAAAATGAAAAGTAGAGTATTAATACCTGAAAAATATAAAGTATATTGTAGAAAATGTCATGAATATTATCTAAGTGATGAATATGTTCCATCCGAATATGATTTAGAATTGTGTATAAATGCGTTAAATGATATGTATTTTTCATGTTCAAATCAGCAAACACCTAAATATTTTAGTAAATATATGCCTAATTTTCTTAAAGTAATTAATAATTTTACAGTAAATGGTGTAATAGATGAATTAAAATTTTCTAATAAAATATATTTACTTAAAAATAAACTATTTAACGCGCCAATTTGTATTTTTAATAATTGTACTAATTATGCTAAACTGTTACAACCACCAGGATTTGGTTTTTCTTTATATTGTGAAGAACATAAAGATGTAATGTATTCCAGTAAAAAAGAAAATGAATTATTTGAATATGTAAAATCAATTTATAAAAATAAAATTTATAAAAATTATAGAAAAATTGAAAACAGAGAACTTGATATTTATATTCCAGAGCATAATTTAGGAATAGAGTTTAATGGATTATTTTGGCATAGCGAAAAATATAAAAATAAACTAAATCATTTTGAAAAAAATAAATTGTTCAAAGAATATAATATTAATATATTAAATATATGGGAAGATGAGTGGAAATATAAAAAGGAAATCGTTAAATCTATAATATCTAATGCATTAAAATTAAATAAAAATAAACTTGATGCAAGAAAATGTAAAATAATTGAAGTTAACAATATAAATAAAGAAATATTTTTAATTGATAATCATATCCAGGGCAATTGTGCGTCATCAATAAATTTAGGGCTATATTATGACAACGAGTTAGTTTCTGTAATGACATTTGGAAAAAAAAGAATGATTATGAAAGGAGTTTCTATAAATAAAAATCAATATGAGCTTTTAAGATTTTGCTCTAAACTTCATGTAAATATACGAGGTGGAGCATCAAAATTATTTAATTATTTTATTCAATATTATAATCCTCAAAATATTATATCATATTCGAATTTAAGTATAGGAAGTGGCAATTTATATAATGTTTTAGGATTTAATTATATAGGTCATACTGATATAGATTATTGGTGGTCTGATTGTGATAAAAGATACCATAGAAGTGGATTCATGAAACATAAATTAGTTAAATTGGGTTATGATAAAAATAAAACAGAAGCCGAAATAATGAGTGAAAGAAAATATAGTAGAATATGGGGTTTAGGGAATGGAAAATGGGAATGGAATCTAAATAAAACTTTAACATAAAAGCCTAAATTAATAGGCCTAATGTTAAAATTTTATTAAAGTTTAATATGCATCAATTATTACTTAGACTATCGTTTCATCCCACATGTCGACTGCAATTCCAAATCCATTAATATTATAAAGTTCTTCATTTTGATAACCTAATGCAGGTTCTGGAAGGGCGGTCATCGGAAACACATTGTAACATTTCCATTGCCAAAATGGTCTAGCTGCTCTATCATACATAGTGATTAACATCCATGGAGCAACGTAATCTGCTTTGATACCTGTTCGACCCGTTAAAGGATCATAAACTAAGTCACACCATTTACGAAGTGTCTTTAAAACATAAGCGCTTGGAGTTCTATCTATGTTAACTTGAAAATCTAACGTTAAGTCCATTGTAGTTTCTGAAGGTTTTGCGCCTGCAAATCTTCTAGCTGCCCATTTGTAATATTGTGCTACAGGTGAACCTGGAAACTTATGTGATTTAAGACCTCCAATAGTTTGTACATTTTCTAATATTAAATTAGTATTTTCAGGAGTCGAACCAACACCTACGGGTAATTCTATTTGAACTGTAAATAAATTCAAATATATTGGCTCGTACAACTCTTGCGATGCGCGTGAATTTCTAAAGTGTGATAGACCGAAACTGCCTTGTGATGTAAAATCTGCCATTCTGTTTTCTTTATTTTATTTATTCTTAAAATACAAATCCACCTGAACTAATTCCAGATTCTTTATTAACTGTGATTCTATTAACAATTTTAGTTAAAGCTCCAGTTATCCAAACATTAACATCGATAATTCCAAAACCATCAGCTATTAATGATGCTGAGTTATTAGTTTCATCCATAACTACTTCATATTTAGTTAATGCACCGGCATCTTTAGTAGTTTCAAGAATTGGAGTAATTGAATTAATAATATTTAATCTTGTTACAGGATTGTTGAATGTAAATACGTATGGTTCTAATACTTCTTCAATTTGTATTTCAAGAGTATTAAGTAATTCTCTAACATGTAAATTATTGAAGTCACTCTTAATAATTTGATATGCAGTTGCGTTAGAGTAAATCATTATTTGTCCAGTTGCTGGTCTTTCAATAATTGAGTTGTAGCCAAAAGGTTCAAGAGAATCTCTATCAGTTTTATCAATCATATATTCAACACCTGCAAGATTTGGATTCGAAAGAATACCATTTCTGTTTGCTACAATTGCAAAAGGATTTCCGCCTAAGAACTTTCTTACATAAGCATTTGCAACATCTGCTGCAGGAGGAACACTAATAAGTTTTCCACCTTCACTATATTTTAAATATGGTCCGAATACACCGCAGTATTTTGCACCATCTTCTTCAGTCGGAAAACTAAATCTAAAAGATCTCGGCATATCTGGATTTCCACCCATTGGAATGTATTCTGTACTAAATACAGGAGTAGGATCTACTCCACTTATAAAAGTATCACAAAAATAAGGATTTGCAGCTGTAGCAAATTGAGCAATTGAAGGTGCACTTAAAATAGCAGTACATTTGCCCCTAGCTTTTGCAGTTATTGCAAGCCAAGCTTTTCCTCCCATTTCAGATCCAAGACCATAAGCCATTGTATCAACAATGTAACGGAAGTTTATCATATCTTTATTAGTTAGACCTCTTTTAATTCCTGTGTCACCAAGCATTGCATATATTTTTTCAACACCTTCTTCTACATTCGGAGCACCTACCGTATCAAAACCTGGAAGATGTCTATTATTTAAGGCTAAACCGTCAAGTTGTATAAATTTGTATATTGAAGCTATTGATGGATCATCGATAGTTTTTTGAACTCTTAAACTTGTTACTGTTGTATTTGATATTGGTTCAGCTGTTGTAATAATATATCCAACTGAAGATTCCCATGTTTTTGCTATAACGTATGTAACACCAGGTACATTTGATGACGGATTGGCAACTGCAATTACAACTAAACTTCCAACAGTAATAGCACTTTGATTTGTTGTTGAAACATCAAATACTGTGTATGTTGTATTTCCGGTATGTAATGTTGCAGTCACATCAGTATGTAATACAGATGCTGATGTACTAATATCATAACTTAAAAATTGTTTTTGAACATTTACGGTTGTACTCGTGTCAAATGTTGATAAACCATGACCTACTAAATCTACTGCATAAGGAGCTGAAACAAGGCCATCACCAGAAACCCATTTTGCTGCAGTTGTATTCCAATTTAATTGATCAAGAGCTTCCTGATTAACATTTACTAAAATTCCCGTTAAAGCAGTAGCTGCATTAATAACAGTTTCAATATATTGTTCTGAACCCATTTGATCTTTAAAGTCGGGAATAATACATCCAGTCCATGAACCAATAAGATTAACATTATCAGCATTCATAAAGTTTTGAAGTTGTGTTGGCAATACACCAAATGCACTAAAAAACTGTGAATAATAAGGATCTGTTGATAATGCTGCGTAATTAGTCCAGTCACCTTCAATAGCAATAACTTGAATAAAATAATCACTAATATAATCATATTGACGAATCCATTCATAAGGAATGTTTGTAGCTGAACCATACCAATCTTTTGCATAAACACTATATTGTGATAAGTTTTGTGCTTTTCTAATTATTAATGAAAGATTTTTAGTACTAAGGTTTACCATAGAAAATAATGGAGCATTTATAGTATTTGACGCAGATTCTTTATTGTTAATTACACCTTGTAAATAATCTGTGTCTGGTGTCCAAAATCTTACACGATTAAAGAAATTAACAAATAAATCACTCTTAACAGATTTATTAGCTGTGCATGAATCTATTGAAAATGCACCAAAATCTACTTGATCCGTTGCTGTAACAGGATTTTCATTAACTTTTAATAAGTTAATTGCAAATACAGGAGCAGCTAATAAACAAGTTTGTATTGATCTTTGAAAGAAAGAACCTTTTCTTTCTAATTTAGTATCAATAGGACCATAAAATCTTTCTAAATCTCTAGTTGATCTAATAAAGACAGGTGTATTATATGGGCCTTGAGCTGCAAAACCTGTAACCAATCTTAAAGATTGAGTAGTTACAACTATACGTTCTGAATTATCAATTTCAACAGTATATACACCTGCTGATTTAAATTGTGATAAATCTAATGCGATTCTCATATTATAATATTATTTTTATTCTATTTATTCTTAGTGATGATGTTCTTTTTTATTATATATTCTACACATAAATGTGTAAATTAACTATTATTCCATGGATAATTAAAAATACCTTTAAGTGTAGAACTTGGTATATATTTTGGCATATTTTTATTCTTATACTTATTATAATTATATGAATTTTGATCTACTGTAATATTGTTAACATCTCTATACATAGATGTAAATGTATTATCGTCAATATCTGAAGTTTCTGTATATTTTTCTAGTAGTTCGTGTATTAATATTTTAACAGGAGATTCTTCCATTTCATCTAAATAATCAAAAAGCCAATCTGCATATTCATTTTCATCAAATAATCTACTAATATTTACAGCACTCATAGCAATATCGTCATGAGCTCCGATGCCTTTCCATTTTCCATTTTTAGTTTTTCCAAAAGCTTTGAACTCTTTTATCGTTTCGATTTCATTTAAGACTAACACCCTTTGATGAACCATTTTTTTACCTAACTTACAGAAAAAATCTTTATCTTGACCTACTTTAAATCCTGCTTTTTTTCTTGGAGCTTTTTCTCCATGTATGGGTTTTGTATGATATGTATGTAGTAATACAGATTCGTCATATTTATCATGTTGTGAGAATTTATCTAAAAAGTGTTTTCCATTAAAGTTCATTTCAATAATTACTTTACAAAGTTGATCTCCGAATTGATCAAAAGTAAGCACTCGTGTGACTTGAGCGCAATTTTCTTCATCTTTAATATTATCCCTATACAAACCAACTTGGATGGCTCTAAACATATTCTTGATGGTCATCTCGTCATTTCTAAGTTTCTTGAGTTGAGGAACACTTTTTGGAATGATACGGAAAATGTTGCAAACATTATAGTCATTATCCTTTATTTCATTTTCATCTTTTCCTTCACCTGTATCAACACTTAACACAAATCGATTATCTTTTGAACTAAAATCTTTATTAGGATCAAAATCTGGATGCCATCTTAAATTACGATATAAACTTTCATCTAAATCAGTTTTATTTAATTCATGAAATTCATATTCTTTTTGTATTTTTTTCATAAATAAAAGATCTGTTGAACTTAACAAAAGATTTGAACCTGCTCGATTAAAATCGAGACCAAACTCTTGTGAAAAGTTTTCTTCACCAAAGTCACGTTTTGTTTTTTCTGCCCAAGCTTCATCATGTTCGGGGACTTCCCACCAATCAACCCGTATAGGCATAAACGAGTTTTGATCCTTTTGAGCTTTGTCCCATATTTCGTAGAACACATTATCATCACCATTTGGGGTAGATGAAATAATGCACTGAGAGATTTCTGATGATGCAAGTGTAGGATAAACTGATCTCCAGAAATCTCTTGCTATAAAAGGCTGTATATGTGCAAATTCATCAGCATAAAGAACGTGAATAGTATAACCAATCTGTGCTGTTTTAGTTGTTGCTTGTGATGTAAGAAAGCAACCATTATCAAGTCTCATACCTCCGGCACCTATATTTATAATACCAGGTTTTAAGAAAAATGGGAGACCTTTGAATACATCTTTCACTTTATTAACAATTTCAAATGCTGTGTCTTGTTTATTAGCTAAAATTGCCAAATTTCTATCATTATGAAAACAAAGATACCAAGAGAAAAAAGCGGCAACAGTTGTTGTGTTATGCGAAACTATATCATTACTATAAAATTCGTGTTCTTTGCTATCAACTGTAATATCATACATTGATACTTTAAATGGTAACTTTTCTATTTTTATTATTTTATCTAAACCATTTTTAGTTTGTATATAATATCCTATTCTTAAATCTTTTATAAAAATTTGTTCATTATTACTATCAAAAACAATATGTTTATCAGCACCTTCAAGATATAATCCATTTTCTGTTTCAATTCTCCATAAATGATAAGGCTGAGTTTTATGAATTTGACTTATAGGTTTAAATCCTAAAGGAGTATTAATTTTAATATTATCAATTTTAATAGTATTTAAAATCTTTTTTGATATATCATCTTCATCTAAAGACATATTTCTATATTCCCATTTTTCAATAAGTTGTATTAAAAATAAAATTATATTTTTTAAAAATTTATGCATATATAAAATTTACACATTTTTGTATAGTTTCTTCTGGATTTAGATGATAATCATCTTCTCGTATATGTAATACACTATAGCCCAATTCTTTTATAGAATTGTCTCTTTCATTTTCTCTCTTTTTATTTTCCGGATTTATTTTATGCCAATAAATGCCATCAAATTCAATAATTTTTTTAATGTCTTCAATAAAAAAATCAGGCAAAATAACTCTATTTTTTAAAACTAAACGTTTTTCATTATTTTTATTATTATCTATAATTGTGGCAAAATATATGTCTTTAAAATCATTCTTAATATTTTCATATATGTTTTTAAATAATTTTTGAGATATTAATGAATAATTGTTTTTAGGAAAATTGTTTAGCCATTTTTCTTGTCTTTCTTTCCATTTTTTAAAGCCTTCTTCTTCACCATATCTTTTAATAAATTTATCTAATCTTCCGGTGGCCTGACGTTCTTTAAGCATTATTTTAGCGTCTTTTTCTATAAAACCTTTTTCAATATAATATTGTAATTGTGTTGTATACATTCTGTTTTTGGCTACATTTGCATTAAATTGTTTTCGGTCTTTTTCTGTTAAGCCTTTTTTAATATAAAATTCTTTTGCAAATGGAGAGCGTTCTTTCCTTTGTTTTTCTGTAGCATTAGTTTTAGAATTTTGATTATTTTGTCCGGTTGATTTTTCTGAAGCCCATTTTCTCCATTTTTCTTCTTTCATATGTTTGCCCAGATGCTGTCGAAATCCTCCTTTATAATTATCTGGAAGCATTTTAGCATCAGGAAACATTTCTTTGTATTGTGTTGAATTAATTTTATGTGTGCATGTAAGATGACGACCTTGAATAGCTTCCATTTTCTTACCACATAATTTACATATTACATAATCAATATTTTCAATTTTAATTTCATTATCCATATTTTTATTATATATATTCATTAAAATTTATGCAAAGATGACAAAGTGGTATAAATTTTAAAGTTTATGATAAATTAACATTAATTTAACTTTTATTTTTTCTAACAACGTTAATTTTTCTTTTATCATATAATAAAATATATTAACCGGCACTTTATATAGTTCTCCTGATGGATACTCGAGTACAATTGTTCCATCAAAAAAACATTTGCCCGATTGCCGTGCTTGCATCATTATCATGTTACGATTCGTAGGAATTAATTGTTCCCACTTTTCGCTATATTCTTCTTTTTCTAATGCTTTTAGAATTCGTGATTGAAATTCTCTTAATTTAACTGTTCTTCTACCAGCATCTGTTAAAAATCGACAGTATTTTTCTACGAAATAAACTATGTCTTCTGAACACTTATGAAATTCGTCTATTTCTTCAGGAGTTAATTGATATAAAATATTAGCAGCTTTTAGTTCTATGTCGCTTTCATGAAAAGCACTTAAATTTGTTGTAATTCCCATGCGCAATTTATCCAAAGTTTGCTGAATAAGCAAACTGTTCCATATTATTGGTCCGGCCATAAGATTAAGTGTTAGTTTCTATGTGAATGTCTTCGACATGAATGTTTGGGATTAACTCAGCATCATCAAGATAATTGTTATTGCCATTGTTATTGCCATTCTGTTTTTTGAGTTTTTTGACATTGTTGATAAGTTCTTTGGTTCCTCGTGTAACAACACTACCATCACCAGCGGTTAACATACCTGTTTGACTTGAAGTTGATGGGCTGAGCGCTTCGGTTCTTTGTTCTTTAATATTATCTTTTATTACTTTATATGTTGATTGTATAGCTTCTACAGTTTGAAGTAATTGTTTATTAAGCTCACCTATTATTTTTGATAGTTGTCCAAAAACTTCCCACATTCTAGGGTTTATCATACCAAGATTAACTTGTTCTATTAAAGCTTTTTGCATAATCTCATTAATTCGAAGTTGATATATCATCCCTGATAAAGATAATGAGTCGACCATAATTTTATTTTGAAGATACTCATTTCCTTCTATCATATCTTCTGTTAAAATAAATTTAACAGAATTTAATATCATTAATTTTGCTTCTGATTCACATTTACTTTTAATTTCAATAAAATCAATATCCATTATAGGTTCTACCTGTAAACCTGGTATACTTTCATTTTCTTGGAGTATATTTTTATCAATTTTTTCTGGTGAATTATTAAGTACTTTTTCTAATTCTTTACGTTCTTCGCGAATTTTCATTGTATTATTTATATAAAATTGTTTCTATTTTTTTAACTAATTGTGGAGTTACTCCTCCATATTGAAATACATATTTTTTACTGTTTGCTGCATTTGTTAAAATTTGTAATGCTTGTTTATTGTTTATATTTTTTGTAACTGAATTAAGAAAACTTTTTGCATCTTCAGGTAAATTTTGTATTAAAAGCATTCCATATTTTAATAATGCTCTAAATATAAGTTGTTGTTCTTTATTTAATTTTCCACCAAAAAATTTATAAGCTTCAATAGGTTTCATTGGTTCTACTTCTGTAAATACATCAATAGGTTTATCTCCTCTACTCATATCATCAGGCACATTTGCTTTTTCTATAGTATCTGCAATTTTAGGATTTTCTTCTTGTAATTCTTTTGATGTTGTTTCTAAATTATCTTCAGCATTAACATTGTATAATTTTTTATTTTTTTCTATATCTAAATATGTTTGAACTATTGCATCACTTGAATCTCTTCCACCATCATCACCATTTACAACTCTAAAATAATTTTGAATAAGATTCGTTGCAACATTTTCTGGGTGAATTAAAAATACTTCGGTAACATAACCCTTTTTGTGTAAATGTTTTAAGCTACTTATTATTTTTTTAGGCTCATCTCCAGATTCATCATAAGATACATTGTATAATTTATTAATAGCTTTAGTTTGTTGTAAATTTTGAAAATATCTTACTACTCTTTTATAATCATTATATTTATCAAGTTGTGTTATAAGTTCTTTAGGAGAATATCCTGGAGTTCTAAGAGCTTTTAATCCTTTCCACGCTGGCACTCCATCAAAATAAACATGGTTTTTATCTACCGTTATTTTTAAAACAGGCGCTAATTTAGCAATTTTATCTTGCCATAATGAAATAATGTCGCTGAACCATTTTCCATATTCAATAGAATCTTGTTTAACTTTTTTTCTCATGTAATAAAATGCTCTTGCGAAACCTACAAGTTGTGAAATAGGATTTTTACTTTGAAATTCTGCTCTTAATTTATCAATAGTTAACCCTACACCAGCATCTAATGTATCTGCAATTCGCTGATCTTTAACAAACTTTTTAATATTATTCATAGTATGAGATTTTCCACTAGCGGGGGCACCTAAAATTGCAAGTGCAAGTGGTTCTTCACCAGGTGCTTCACCTCTTTCAAAAAGAAATTCTTCTAATGTTTCATATAATATGTTTTGTTTCATTAATGTGTGTTTGTTTTATTTATTCTTTTGTGAATTACGTTTTTTACTTTCTATTATTTTTTGTGTATGTTCTTGTGTTCGAATGGATCGTTTAATACCCTTTAATTTTTCACTTATTCACACATAATATAAATTAATTACCATCCTTTTATCTTTGTCTCACAATAAAAGGCATGGTCATTATTTGATCTCCATTATCTCCTATGATTAATTTATCTCCGTCTTTTGAGAAATATGAAAGTAATTCATTTGATTGTTTTTCATATTCAATAGTTTCATTAAATAATCTTAAATTAGTTAAATACGATGGAGATCTATTAATTGAATAATGATCAACAGCTATTTCTTCAGGATAAAGCACAAGTGTTTCATAAAATACATTTTGAAGTTTAGCATTTTTATCAGTTTCATGTTTTTTCCAAACATTAACATTATATTGTTTCCAACTATTTCCAATATTAATTACAAATCCATACCATTCATTATCATTTAACTTTTCATCCATTTTCACTACATAAGCATCATAATCTGCATATGTATGACCATAACTAATTGCAATATATTGATTTGCATAAACATTTACAGAAAGCACATGTTCTCCAAAGTCATTTACTCCATCTAATATTGAAATTGGTTCTTTTAACATTAATTTATATCCCTTTTGAGTATCCCAATTTGTTGTAATCGCAGTAAGATCTTCTAATACAAATGCATTTATCATACAGTGATATTGTAGTGGATTTATACTTATAGCTACAATTTTGGCATAAAAATTAAGTGCACCTGGACGAGATATAACTACATTATCATCAATATGAATTTGTGAAAGTAATATAGAAGAACCAAGAGTTACAGTGTAATTTGCTTGACTATATAAAGAAGCATCATACTGATACATAGTTGAAGGATCTAATGTAGACGCAATTGCTGTTATGCTTGCAACATTAAACTCTTTATTTATAGTAGATATCGTGCGAGGCATTATCCAAGCAATAATACTTCTATCTCCAACAAGTGAAATAATATCACTTACTGTATAAGTTATTGCACTATACCATAAAGACGAAATCATATTATAAAATGATTGTGCAACCATAGTGCCATAAATATTTATTGCCTCTGAAATTGTATTAAGTGACACATCAAATGATTTATATTTATCTTGTGTTGTTCCATTAAATGGACTAAATTGCGTATCATCAACCAATTTTTTAATATCATTATCAATTGCAGTTCCGAATATTTCTTCAGTACTAACACTATAAATATCAATAGTTTCTCTAAGCGCATCTTTTTCTCTTCTAGAAGCTTCTGGTTGATAATTTCTAAGATTTATTTTCCACACAGTTTCTTGTTCCATAAATCCTCTAAATAAATACGAAGATTCAACTTGATATAATTTATTGGCCATAGGAAAATAAACAATATCTTTCTTTTGTGGAGCTGTTCCGAATCCTGCTTTGGATTCCCAATATTTTTTATCAATATGTATCTCAAAAGGAACTTCATATTCAAGACCCATTAAATCATATGTGTATTTAGAATCAGGAATTGCACCAGCAGGAATAACAGCTTTAATATCAATTGGACATTGCTCAACATTTGAAAGCGTATATTCTTGAAAAATAACATCTTTTGAACGTTGTTGGGGCACTGCACGAAACCATTTAAATTCATATCCTAACATTTCATTGATCACAATATTAATGGCATTATAATCTTGCAACGCAATAGTCATTTTGTTAACATCAAAAACTGCAGATGTAACTGCACCTACTCCACTAGTTATACCCTTTGTATCATTGTTTATTAGTGTAGTATTTACAGCATTTTGTGTAGGAATTGCACCAGATAATGATTCATTATTTTCTTGACAATCAGCCATGCATATTGATTTTATTTATATATTCAAATAAAAAGAGTGTTTAAAATCTCTTACCATTTATGTTCTGGACAACCATCATATGAAATATTGTTTTCATCTAACGCAAAAAACATTTTAGTTTTTACATCCATATAACAATAACATATCATACAATTTCTTGCTGGCTTATAGAAAAATTGACAAGATTCACATATTTTTATTCGTTTTTCTGCATCATTTTTACGTTTATTTCGATAAGATTTACATAAATAATACCAAACCCATAAAATATAACCTTTAAATATTTGTTTTATTTTATTCATATATTTTTAAAGATTACATCATTTTATAGATTTTTAGTAGATTTATTTTTTAAAAAGTTTTTAAATGAATAAACCCCAAATAAAATTACTGTTCCATATACAATTATTGAAATACATACACCAATTAAGATTAATATTATATGATTCATATTATATTTATTTTAAACATTTTTATTAGCGAAATGAATATGCTAAACCATTACCACCATTATATAAAGAAGCAATTTCTGCTGCTGTTAATTTACGTTTCCATATTCCTACTTCATCTATTTTACCATTAAACGGATTTGCCGTTCCTACTCCACCTATAAGATTAGTATGCCCTGTATCAAAATTATAGTTAAAGGATTGTATTTGTGCTGTTGATGCGTTCAAATAAAATGTAATGTTATTTGTTGTTGCTACACTATCAAATACAATTGCAGTAAAACTCCATTGATTTAAGGGAATTAATAATGTTGTTAGATCTGTTCCTGCTACATTATTTTTAGCAGCAGCTAAGGCACCGGAAGTTCCAAAAGTACCATATATAAAAGCGCTACTATCACCTCCAATAATCCCACGCCAAGAAGCAGTATGTGATATAGGATTTACCCAAGCGCACATACTAAAATCACTTGTACCCATTAAAGTATCTGTATTATGTGGCAATGTTACAAAACTATTAGATGTATTGGTAAATACGATTGAAGTTCCTATCTTTCCTGTAGAACCACACACAAGTGCAGTTCCTATTGAACCATCATTTGTTGAGTGAGCATCATCAGCTAATGATCCTAATGAAAGTTCATCTAATTTCCAATAACCAATAAGATTAGTTAAAAGAGATGATGGAGTTGTTGTTGTCCAGAACATAGAATTATTTAACATATTATGATAGTTTATTTATTGTATATAATTGATTTGAAGCATCTACATATTGTACATATATAAAGTTTTGAGAGGAATTTGTAGTTACATATGTTCCTATTAGTTTTTTAAACGTTGCAGGAAATGTAGGAGTATTTGTTGAAGCACTAATAATAAGATTTGTGCATCCTACAATAGCATCACTAGCACTCATTGTAAAGTTTCCTGTTATAGGAACTGTAATTGTTCCATAAACATAACCTTGTAATTTATCAAATCTAATATTAGTAGATGTATCAGCAGGTGGAGGTAACCACATATTATTAAGTGATGTATCAACATTGCTGAACTTAGTCCATACTGTTACAAGTGAAGCATCAAACACAGTTCTTGTAACTAAAGCATTTAAAGATGTATCAACATTAGCAAACTTATTCCAAACTGTAGTAATTGAAGCATCAAAGACAGTTCGTGTTAGGGAACCTAAACTAACTTCAGTAACATTGTGTCTTAATCTTAGTGTGTCTAAACTGGAATCTGTTGTGTTAAGCATTGTTGTTATAGTCACTAAACTAGCATCGAACACAGTTCTTGTAACTAAAGCATTTAAAGATGTATCGACACTAGTGAACTTGGTCCATATAGAATTTAGTGAAACATCTTGATTTGCATCTTTTGTGCCAAGGTTGAGTAAAGAAGTATCTACATTACTAAACTTAGTCCATATCGTTACAGTTGAAGCGTCAAATAAAGTTCTTGTAACTAAAGCATTTAAAGATGTATCGACACTTCCAAACTTAGTCCAAACAGCATTTAAAGAAACATCTTGATTTGCATCTTTAATTCCTAAATTGTTAAGTGATGTGTCTACATTAGTTTTTATAGCTTTTAAATCAATACTAGCATCTTGCTTAACTGAATAAGTAAAGTCTGTTTTTAAAGCTAGAGAACCATCAACATAAGTTTTATCTGCTTTTAATCCTATACTAGCATCTTGTTTAACATCATAAGTGAAATCAGTTTTTAATCCAATTGAAGCATCTTGTTTAACTGAATAAGTAAAGTCTGTTTTTAAAGCTAGAGAACCATCAACATAAGTTTTATCTGCTTTTAATCCTATACTAGCATCTTGTTTAACATCATAAGTAAAGTCTGTTTTTAATCCTATACTAG
>Ga0315274_10009108_pt1 | contig 14365 bp, 10 predicted proteins | sample YL17G02_20_MG_FD_203700 | JGI IMG/M metagenome (GOLD analysis project Ga0315274, IMG submission 203700) | Sediment microbial communities from Yellowstone Lake, YNP, Wyoming, USA - YL17G02_20 | ecosystem: Environmental > Aquatic > Freshwater > Lake > Sediment | place: USA: Wyoming | collected... | reverse complement strand
CCACATGAACGGCCCGAGCATCTCGGACTGGTCCCGCCCGTCGATGACGACAGTATTGTGGGTGCGGGTGCTGCGGAAGTACTCCCGCCACCGTGGGTACGTGAAGTAGTCGTAGGTCCCCGGGTCAGCCAAGACGTCCTCGCCGAACGCGCGGAGGGTGAAGGCCAGGGCGTCCGCGTGGCCGTGCGCCGCCAGCGGCCCCATCCCCAGTTCGCCGCAGTCGAACACGACGCTGATGCGGTCCGGGCCGTCGCGGTGGCCGGACTGGAGCAGGTAGTAGCCCGCGTCGGACATCGCGCGCGAGGCGAGCGGGGCCATCTCCGCCTGCGGGATCGCCTCGAACCGCTCGCGGCCCTCGCGGCCAAGGAGCCACAGGGCCGTCTCCGACCATCCCCCGGCCCACGCCTTGAAGTCGGCGCGGCGATAGAGGACGGCCCCGACCGCGAGCCAGGGCCGCGGGTCGCCCCGCTCCCCGCCAAGGTCCAGGACGTAGCCGTCGTCGCAGTCGCCGAACATCGGCAGCGTCCGGCCACCTTCGCTCAGGGCGCCGACGAACGCGAGCATTCGCTCCAGCCGCTCCCAGTACTCCAGCGGGAAATCCTCGCCGGACCGCCGGCCCACCAGGCCCGCCACCAGGAAGAACTGAAGGACGAACAGGTGATAGCCGAGGGCCTGCTCCCGTGTGCACCCGTTGGGGTACGTCTGGCGGAGGATCTCCTCGCACAGGATTTCACGGCTGCGGGCCCGCCACCGCGCCGCATGCTTCAAGTTATGGAAGTAAGTTGAGCCGATGTACACGCCCGCCGCCTCGCCGACCAGGTGATTGTTGACGGAGGAGCCCCGCGAGTACTTCCGCGATACCTCCCACAGGTGAAGGTACACGGAGTTCAGCAGCCGCGCCCGCAGCGCGTCGTCGAGGACGCCCGAACCGCGCACCAAATCGAGCGCCCAGACCCAGTTGATGAGCCGCACGCCCAGTTCCAGCGGGCTCCGCCAGTTCATCCCGATGCCGTAAGGGCACTGCTCGAGCCAGGAGCCCAGTTGTTCCTTGATGGCCGCGGCGTAGCGGACGTCGCCCGTGGCGCGATACGCGCGGCCCAGGACAACCAGTTGGTGATGCCGATTGAGCTCCCAGACGAACTTGCAGTCGCCCGTGACCGCAAAGTCGCGGTAATCGATCCAAGGCGCAAACCGCATGGGCGCAGCCTTCCCATGCTTGTGGTCGCAGTTCCAGTCGATGGGATCGCCGAGGTGTTGATCCTCAAGGTTGAAGAACGAAAGTCTGTGGTCGGCGATGGCGTCGGCTTGGGCCCGCAGACGCGTGCACCAGCCGCCCTCAAGCGCCGGAGGGCTAGCGGCCCATTCGACGAGTTCCGCGCCCACAAGCCGCAGTTCGCGCGCGGCAGCATCGCCGTTGCGGCCTTCGAGGGCACGCGGGGCGACGGGTCTCTGCCGCAGAGGCAGCAGGCACTGGTCAGCAGCCCCCTGAAGGACGCTGCGCACGCGCCAAGCCATCTCGCGCGGCGGCATTGCCTGAAGGCGTCGGAGATACCATGTCAGCGTCTGCATGATTGTCTTGGTGTGCCTATGCGGGTCCTTCAGAGGCATGCGGTTCCTTGATGTGCTGGTCCACGTAGATCGCCTTCCCGCGAGGCGACAGGGGGATAGACTCCACGAGCGCAATGGCGAAAGTCACCTGGCCATCGAGTTTGCGGCCAAGGTTATGCTGGATGCGCTGCCGGTCCTCGTCGCCGAACCCTTCGGCGGGGACCACCCGCAGCACAGCCCGTCCGGGCGTGTCCTGGTAGAACTGGAACTGCCGGACGTGAAGGAACGTGTCGTCGTGCATGTTCAGGGCGGTCCAGGAGATCTCCGACCCGTCGGCGGCGAGGGCGGACTGCGGCGCCTAGTGAGCCGCACCAAGCGAGTCAAGGCTGAACTTCCTGAACGTCACTCCCATCCGCTCGCCGACGCTGAAGTCCGGCGACCGGTCCTGATTGATCAGGCTGATGAGGCTGTCGCTCCGGACGCGCAGCTTCAGGCCCATGAGTTCTAGCATCCGCAGGCCCAGCCACTCGCACTGCCAGGGCACGGGCACAAGCACGGGGCGCCGGCCGCGAGCCTCCGCCAGCAGCCACAGGATCGCCTTGAGCGTCCAGCCTTCGGGATGAGCCGCAATGAGCGGCACGCTGCCGGTCGTCAGCTTGCCGGCGCAGAAACCCACGACGACCTGCCCGAGGTCGTCCTCATGCACAAGGTACAGGACCTGGCTGCCGGTTCCGACCAGAGGGATCACCGGCAGGGACGCCACCTTTGTGAGGGCCCCCACCATGCCGCCAGCGCGGCTGCCGTAGACCAGACCCGGCCGCACGATCTCCACGCCTAGCCCGCGGGCCCGTTCCTCGACCTTCAGTTTCGCCTTGCCGTAGAGCGACCGGCAGCCGGGAAATGAGCTCATCGTCGAGATGAACACGAGGCGCTTCACGCCAGCGGCGTGGGCCGCCCCCAAGAGCTTGAGCGACCCCAGGACATTGATCCGATCGACGGCGTCCGGCGAGGAGGCCGCAAAGTCCCACGCGCAGTGCACAAGCCCGTCGAGACCCGCCAGAGCCTGCGGCGCCGGAGGGTCGCCCAGCGCAAAGGTCGCGACCTGTCCGTCCTGGGCCGCCGCGGACTCCGGGTCGCGGCGGAGCTCGCGGACCTGCACCCCGCTTCGGTGGAGCGCCTGGACGACTATGCCGCCCACGTACCCGCTCGCGCCTGTCACACCGATGATTCGAGTGCCGTCCATGGGATATGCCCTCGCGCGGCGGATGGCCTGAGGACCCTTGCCGTTCCGTTGCCCAGTTACCCCGCGCCAACCTCCTGGCCGATGCGGTGCGCGTTGGCCATGACCGTCAGCGTGATCGTCGTCGCGGGGATGGAGGGAAAAACCGTCGAGTCCACCGCGTGTACTCGCTCCAGTCCGCGCGGGCGGCCGAGCAAGTCGCTCTCAAACTCCGCGGGCCGGCGGCGCATGGGGAACGATCCGCCGCTGTGGAAGCTCCGCCCCGGCTGGGCGATCTGGAGCATCCGGCCAACGGGCATCGCTTTCAGGTGAAGGGACTGCTGCCGGACCTTCTCGACAACTCGCCGGATGATTGCTCGCGTGTCCACCTCCCGCACGCGCCCGTGGAGCTGAAGCACACCGGGCCGTCCTTCCTGCGGGTGGTTCAGCACCACCTCAATGAACGGAGAGAGGTCCGAATGCAAGAACCCCTGGGCGAGGATCATCCGCTCGACCATCTGATGCACCGGCCACTTCAGCACCGGGAAAAGCGGTCCGACCATCGCCTTCATCGCGCCAAGGAACATTTCATTATACGTGTACAGTTGAAGATGAACCGTGGGGCGGCTGACTGTGTCGTCCAAGATCTCCAGGAACACCTGCGATAATGTGTGGAGGCGCTCCTGGCGAGCACACCCCGATTTCCGGAAGCGCAGTAGCGGGAACATAAAGTACTGACTGTCGGCCAAGCGGACCGGGCGATCGTACGCCTCGAGCGACGCCAGCAGGACCCGAGTGGTCATGATCGTTCCGCAGGCCAGGCAGACGCGGTCTCCCTTCCAGCGCAGCGCCTCGCCAGTGACCCGGCTGCGGCCCTCGATCGTCACGCCCCCAGGCACCTCCCGCACCGTCTCTACCACCACGCCCCCAATGTACGCGAACCGCTCGTTTGCCTGGAGCCGTGGCAGCGTCGAGGTGCTGCTGTAGATCAACCCATACGGACAGCCATACATGCAGAGACCACAGTACGCGCAGCCCGGCTGATCGCCCTCCGGCATGGCCCGCACCGCCAGGCGCGACTGGCCGAAACGCACACCCGCGCTCCGAAGCGCCTCCCGGTGCTGGGCGAACTCGTTCAGGAGAGCCCGGGCCTGCTCGCTCGCCTGGAGCGGCTGCGGCCGCTCTGCGTAGAGCGGGAAAAGGTCAGCCAGACAGTCCCAAGTCCCCGAGAGGTTCATGAACGAGAAGACGCTGCGATAGTGCTCCACCAAGTCCTCGATCGCCAGCGGCCAGCCCTCCATGTCCTCCGCCCGGTACGGCAGGAGGGAGGCACCCCACACGTTGCTCAGACCGCCGCGTGCCAGCGAGGGGGAAGTGTCCACCCCGTGCTTGATCAGCGGGAAGGAATCCGTCCCGTCTCGGTACGGGAAATCCGATCCGTATGCGTACTTCACCGGGACGCCCTTGCTGCTCGGCGTCATCCCTTCCTTCAGGGCGGCGACATCTTCGTCGGCCCAGTCATGCCACGGCTGCCCTTGCATCCGGGCAACCACGGCCTGCCGCGCAGGCTCCAGGTCGGTGCCAGCATCCAACATCGTGACCCGCTTCCCGCGCTCCAATAGGGCCACTGCCGCCGATATCCCAGCAGGGCCCGAACCGACGACGTAGATCATCGGCCTCCCCTTGGCAAGCGTGCAGCAAATCCTGTGCCCGCCGCCATGGAGTCAACGAGTACCGCGGCGGCGACGAGCATCTCCTGGATCTGGTGGCCGCGGATGTCGCAGATGATAGTGCGCTGGTCCCTTCCGTTGCCCGAGCCCTTGATTGCGTTCGCGCACCCGTCAGGTTGCGATTCGCTTGCGTGCGATTCCCAACATGCTATAGAAAAGCGACATCAGGATCGTCTGGACACCAACCACCACCAATGTTGTGCCTGCGATCATGGGCCGGACCGTCGTTTGCAGATCGAGGGGACCCATACCGGCCACGACCCACCTGACGAGCAAGCTGCAAATGGCGAATAGCCCTAGACCTAAAACTATTGCTCCCACCGTCATGCCCCGCTCGAGGGTGAAGATCTTGAAGCTGTCCTGAAGAAGGGCCGAGGGCGGGCCGATCTCCTCTTGTACCGCATATATCCTGGCAGCAATGCCGATGGTAATGCTCTGGTAACCCACTATGACCATGAGGCTCGCGCCTACAAGCGTGTGCACGCCAAGAACAACGCCCTGGACCTGAAGCGGACCGGTCAGTACCGCCACTGCCAGCAGGACGCCTACAGCCATCAGTATTGCCCCCGGGATCATCAGACACCACTTGGGGCTCAGCAGAACCAGGAACCGGAGGTGGCGCCAACCATCCCGGAAACTGCGAAGGTGAGGTGGACGGGATCGGCCATCTGGGCTCAGCACGGTGGGCACTTCACACATCCGCAGTCCCCGCGCGTCCGCCTTGACGATCATCTCGCTCGCGAACTCCATACCGGTCGTGCGCAGCGACAGACTCTCGTAAGCCTGCTTCGTCAACCCGCGCAGACCGCAGTGGGCATCACCTATGCCTGATCGGTACAGGACGTTTAATATACATGTCAGGATAGGATTGCCGATGTACCGGTGGAGCCAAGGCATCGCTCCAGGCTTGATGCCGCCCTTGAAACGGTTGCCCATGACTAGGTCATATCCCGCCCGCAGTTTCTCAAGGAAGGGCATCAGGACCAAAAAGTCGTAGGAGTCATCCGCGTCGCCCATAATCAGAAAACGGCCCCGGGCCTGGTCGAACCCGCCCATTAGCGCATTACCATACCCTTTCCCCGGCACATCAACAACTCGCGCTCCTGCTTTTCGGGCAACATCCTGCGAACCGTCCGTGGAGCCGTTATCCGCCACCACGACTTCCCCGCACACGTTGTGCTGCCTGAGGAAACTCATGGCCTTATCGATGCAAGTGCCAACGGTCTCCACCTCGTTCAGACAAGGCATCACGATAGAGAGTTCGCATTCATCCGGATCCCGGTCCCCGAGGACCGACGCCAGTTCATGAGCTTCATCTGTGCTTCCCATTGAAACCCTCCTTCATCTGACGTGGATGCTGCCATGCCATGAAGGGCATTGAGAGCGATCCTGACGTGCCATTGGACGCGTGACGCAGGCGGTGTGAGGCGATGGACTTCCCTACAGCAGGAAGGTGCAAACAGTCCACCGGCTACACCTCGGCCATCGACAGAGGACGGCCAGCCTGCGTCTCGTTGCGCAGGCAGGCCGCCGCTATCACCGTCAGTAGAGGAATCGCGGGCCACCGATAGCGCGGGTCGCCTGGGGATCCCCAGGACACCATCAGCAAGTACGCCACGAAGATGAGACACATCCAGACCAAGGCGGGAACGCGCACGCCGCGCAGCATTCGGTAGCCAGTTCCTAGCACCATAGGGTAGGTAATGCCCAGAAGAGCAACTTGCGAGCTCAGCAGCAGCCAGGACGCGACCGGCACCGCGCCTGCAGCGGTCTTTTCCTTCTCAATGATCCCCCATCTGACCGTTGGCAGCCCCCACGTTATGAGAGCGTTCTTGTCCGGGCCAAACAGCATGTTGGTCGTGTGAACAGCGGCATCGGCGAGAAAAGCGGACCTGCATCTCCAGAGCGTGTCCAATGCCACCCTTCGAACCCTGGCATTCTCTTCGGCCGAAAGCGGCAGGGGACGGATCTGGACGGCGTTCACGCCAGCCGTGTCTGCCAGTAACTGGGCGGCGGCTTTCCTAGATATGCCCTCATGCCGAGCGAGGGCTCCCCCGGCGTGCCAGTTTAGCAGGACGTCTCTTGAGATGGAGGACAAGGTGTACTCTCCGCACACCACACCATTCCTGAGGGTCCAGCCGACGACGATCGCGCTGCTTGTCAAGACCAGGCAGATGACCGCAAGAACCCCTCGACGTTGGTGCTGCACAAGGGCACGAACGAGCAGACATGCTGCCATGAGTCCGGCCAGCGCCACCGAGGTCGGCCGCACCAGCGTGCTCGTGCCGAGGAGCGCTCCCGCGGCGACAGCGACTAGGGGCGAGGGCTGCACAAGTAGCCGCGCAGCCACCAGCGCGGCAGCGAACAATAGAAACGCAAAAATGTTCTCCGCAAGAAGCAGGTTGCTCAGTGCTATGCCTTGCGCGTCCAGCGCCAACAAGCTGCCAGCCAGGAGGCCCGCGGGAGCTCCAAAAAGCCGTCGGCAGACAATGGTTGCCGCCGCACACAGCACAAGCCCCAGGGAGTGCTGCAAGAGGATCGTCACCGTGCGCGGATGCCCGGTCGCGAGGTCCAATAGAGCGATGATGGCGGGATACCCGGGAGTCCGGCACAACTCCGGGACCCACACGTCCGCCGCGCCGGGCCCCCAAGGCCTAAAGCGCCCAAACCCTTTGCCTTCGGCCAGGTTGGAACCCAGAGCTAGATAGCCGTAAGAGTCCTCCTCCATCTGCCGCGCCACCGGGTCCTGATTTGAGACCAGGAAACATGCAGCACGGAGCCCACCAGCCAGCAGCAAGACGATCGCCAAGTGCACGCCAAGCGATGCATACACGAGCCGCTGCCAGAATGGCTTAGGCTGAAAGTGGGATCGGGTTGACGCCGTTTGCGTTTCAGGTATCATTCCGAGCTCCTGTCCGCTCTCCAGGACCCCCCAGACCGCTGAAGCCAATGTAGCCATTGCCACACACGGAGATGGGGGAACACCGCCGCCGTGCGTAGCCGCTCGCCCGTGTGACCGTGATCGCAGCCAAGGGCCGGTCCCATTGAGGGCGAAGGTGGAACATCAACTGGGCTTTCTTTCGTGCTGGTCGGGCAAACGACCGTGGATCTGTTGGTCCACGTAGATCGCCTTTCCGCGAGGCGACAGGGGGATAGACTCCACCAGTTCGATGGCGAAGCTCACCTGGCCGTCGAGTTTTCGAGCGAGGTTCTGCTGGATGCGCTGTTGGTCCTCATCGCCGAACCGTTCAGCAGGCACCACCCGCAGCACGGCCCGTCCGGGCCTGTCCTGGCGGAACTGGAACTGCCGGACGCGAAGGAACGTGTCATCGTGCATGTTCAGGGCGGTCCAGGAGATCCCCGATCCATCGGCGGCGACGAGCATCTCCTGGGTGCGCTGGCCGCGGATGTCGCGGATGATGGTATGCTGCCGCCCGCAGGCTTCGCAGTGGTCGCCGACATAGGTGGCGTAGTCGCCGGTGCGGTAGCGGATGAACGGCACGACCGTGTTGATGAAACCGGTGCCGACGATCTCTCCGCGCTCGCCCGGCATGGTGACGGGCCTGCCTTGTTCATCCAGCAGTTCGAAGTAGCCGTACGTCGGCCAGACGTGATAGTCGGGCGAGAACTCGCACTCTGCCGCCAAGACCAGTTTCTCTGAATGGCCGTAACAGGAGAAGTATCGGCAGCCGAACACCTCCTCGGCCATCTGGCGCTGTTCCGGGTAGACAACCTCCGACTCGGCGATGATGCCGCGGATGTTGTCTGGCGCCTTCACACCCGCGCGGCGGATGAACCTGGCTAGGGCCGCCACTGATGACGGGTAGACATGCAGGAAACAGGGGCCGATGGTCGCGATGTGTTCCAGATATCGGCCTATGCTCCCGTCGGTCAGGTGGAAGCTGCTGTAGTAATGGTGACGCAGGATCGGGTCATACTCGTGGTAGAGCCCTTTCCTGTCTACGCTCACACCCTGTCCGCGGAGGACTGCCATGGGCATTCGCAAACGGTAGCCAGCGCGGGCGAACGAAGCGATCAGATAAGCATACTCGATCGCGGACCTTTCGCTGCCCATGTAGAAGAAGAGCGGCTCTCCGCTGGAGCCTCCCGTTGAGCAGTGGTCGACGCTCGGGTGGTCCACCGGCCGGGCACACATCTCATCGAGGTGCGCGCGGATCGTGTCGCGATCAATGATCGGGAGCCGCGAAAAGGCTTCGGCGGACTTGAGATCTTCGGGATGGAACCCTATCGCGTCAAAGGCGCGGCGGTAGTACGAGGTCTTCCCGTACGCCAGCGTGCACAGGCGCCGCAGTGCCTCGATCTGGTAGGCCCGGGCCTGCTCGGCGGTCCACTTCTCGGCGTGCCGGATGAAGCGACGATTCTCGCGGAACCGCCGGCCCAGCAAGTAGGGCAGAGACACGGCGCCGAGAACAGGCCCCAGGAGACACTTACCCGTGCGGGACAGTCGCTCCAACAGGTTCTTGCGTGACAGTGCTCTCTTCATAACCTTACGCTTGGGTCTCGATGTGCCCCTGCCAGCCGAAGTGCGGCCGAAAGCCGTGCTGGAACGATCGCATGTCGACACAGGTTCCGCTGAACTGAACGTTGTCCGAGCAAAGGATGACCTCTTCGGGGCTTCCGGGTAAGAGTGGCAACGGATGGTCGTCGGAGGCGCGATTCAGCATCGGGATGCGCCGGTAGTCGAATCCCATCAGCCGGGCACACGCGAGGTCGACCGCCACAGGGTTGAACCCGGCGAGGATCGCCCCCACAGGCTTCGGCGTAGGGTCGAGCGGGCCGTTGCCCTCACCGGCTACGATGGCATCCACCACACTGAGGACCCGGCGGATCGGCTGGTCGTGGAGCTGGCCTTGGGCGTCGGCGTACAAGAGGATCCGATTGAGGTCGATGACCATCCGCCACGTCGTGTCGTTGCCGTACCAGTTCCCGGAGCGGATCGCGTCGGTGTTGGTGTCTCCGAACACGCGCCGCCCGATCGCCTTGACGGGGCCTGCGACCACCCGGCGCAACGGGCCTAGCAGCGGGAACGCCCGCTTGAAGCCGGCCACGGCGGTTCTCTCGATGCGGCACAGGAGGCCGTCATCGGCGAACTGATCTCCGCCCTGAGCTGGCGTTCCCTCGCGATGGTGCGGCAGCCAGTTCTTGTTCCCATTGATGCCCACTAGGTTTTTCATGCAGGCCGTGAGGCCCGTCTTCTTGTGGGTCTTGAGCTTCGGCACGTTGATCACGCAGTCGGCCGCCAGCACGGTCTTCGAAACCAGGTACTCGTGCACATCGTGGTGATGATGCCGGTGCAACTCGCCGGTATCGTACTCGGCGCCGTAAAGGAGGTGGCAGAGGTGCTTGACCTCCGCAAAGGCCGAGAACCCTCCCATATCCACCTTGACATAGCCGGCGGGATCGCCCGGGAGCCGCTCATGGCTCACGATGACGCCGTCGACCTTGGTGGCGCGCTCCGGGCGCAGGTCGTACACTCCCACCTCAAACCCTGCCTGACAGCGGTAAAACGCCTGGATCTCGCGTAGGCCAGTGATACGGCAGATCGCCTCGAAGTCCGCGTCGTTCTGAGGGGCATCCGCCACAATGATCCGGCCCTGTCCGCCCAGCGCGATGTAGGCGTAGTCCAGGACCGCGCGAATAACTGACCCGTGGGTGACCAGGCAGTCGCCGTGCCCTTCCTGCGTCTCGCGGAATTCTCGGATGAAGTTGGGCTTGAGTAGGACGGTATAGCCCGGCTGGACAATCCCTCGAAGGGGGTTCCAGCGTTTGGAGCCATAGTTCGGGCCATCCAGCCCTAAGAGCCGGAGGCTTTCGCGGACAGCGTGATAGGCGGGGTTTGAGGGGCACAACGCGGCGCGGTCGGCAAAAGGATACTCGGGGTATGCTTTCTCGGGGGCGTACGGCGGCACGGAATCATAGCGGGCGCAGGCCGTGGCGATCGCCACGCCGTGCGGCGCGGGGCTTGACACCGGCGTTCCCCCCGTGGACATCAAACGTTCTCCACCTTTCCCGTCGCACGCCCCTGGCCCGACGCCTCGGCCGTGTGCCCGTCCAGGGAACCGAGGAGCTCGTCCCACTGCTTCACAGCGGCTGCCGTCTCATAGCGCTGGGCTGATCGGCGTGCCGCAACCGAGAAGGCCGTGCACTTCACGCTGTCGGTGAGGAGGTCTACGATCCGGGAGGCAAACGCTTCGGCAGACCGTTCCGTCACAAGGTATCCGTTCACGCCGTCCTCGACGAGGTCTCCCAAGTCGCCCACATTGGCTACGACCGCAGGCAGACCGCAGGTCATCGCTTCCATGAGCGAAAGAGCCAGCCCTTCGGAGCGCGAGGTGAGCACGAAGATCCGCGCCTGTCGCAAGCATTCGCCTACATCCTTCCGAAAACCCCAGAACTCCACGCAATGGCTGATTCCCAGATCGTCGGCCACGCGCTGCAACGACACCCCCAGCGGGCCATCTCCCACAATTGCCGCCTTGACTGTCGGCACCTTCTGTGATATGCAGGCAACCGCTTGGAGGAACAGGTCGATCCGCTTGATTTCGACGAGCCTGCCGACCAGCATCAGGTCGATGCGGGGATGGCCCTCGGCGGGGCAGAACTCGTTTCCGTCGATGCTTCCCGGCATGGTCTGTATATTCCCGTTGACACCCCGCTGGCGGTAGAACTCTGCCGCTCCGCGTCCCATCGTGATCACGACATCGCAGGCTGCGACGCCTCTGAGCAGCCGCTGTTCCACTAGGCGGTCAGGAGTCTCCATTCCCTCAAAAAGGGTTCCCTCGCCACCAATCCCGCCGTCCACAACTTCCGTGGGTCCCCCGACGCAGAAGTAGATGGAGCGCGCGCCAATGAGCGGTGCCAGTATCGCTGCGAGCAGCGCGTTGACCTTGATGTGGAACCCCCCAACGATGTGCGGACGGCGGCGGATCGCCATGTACCCGAATACCAGCAGACGGGCACTCGTCGCGCCGGCGAGACGGATCAGCCACCGGGGTGGGAAGAGCGTCGTGACCTTCGTAATGGCTGGGACCTGGTACGTCGACACGACGAACAGACGGGCGCAGTACCGCGAACCTGCCAGCGGTCGAAGGTGCGCGGCCACCCAGTTCTCGGACTCGAAGCGGCCTGTCAGCAATATGTCATAGCCTTGTCCGTTCTGCGGCTCGCGGGGCCGTTGCCCCAACTTCCTGGCGACGGCCAGCGCCACGACGTAGCCGAGCATCATCAGACGCACGAGGCGGTGATGAAGCCACCGCCGCATCCTGCGTTTGAGCCCATGGCGGGCCTCGCGCTCCTCCATGATCGGCATGCTGGACATCGGTTCTGTGACCTGCTGCGGGTTGACCTTCAAGGACACGGGAACTCCAGTCGGCGCCAAGGAATCGAAACGCTCTCTGCGCCGGTGTCGTCCGGCGGGTTGCGGCTGAGATCGGTGACTTCCCGCCCGTTGACGGTCACGCGGGTTGCCGCGGGATTCGCCACGTAGAACGTCAGGCCGTCGAGGTCGGATCGCGAAAGCCCTCCGCCGTATGGACGGTCCGCTCCTGCGGTATCAAGATGAATCCACAAACCACCCTCGTTCTGCGCTGTGTGGACGGCAACCTCGCGCGCCGCCCGGCAGTACCCCAGCAACCGGCGCGTGGTGGTCACCAGCACGCGGCCCTGCCGGAAGGCCTCGGCCAGGCGTTGGAAGCCGGCCACGGCCTGTGCGTCGAACGCGGCTCGGCCACCCAGTTTCCCCAGGTGAGTATAGAGCACACACATCCCGCCGTTGGCTGTCAGGCGGTCCAGGAAACCGTCTGTGAGCACCTCGCCGATGCCCTGCGCCGTTTCGCCCCGGCTTACGCCGCCCCAGTGCGGGTTCGACCTGATGAACTCGTATACGGGCGATCCATCTCGAAGCCGCGCGGGCCGTAGCAACTCGTTGGCCGCATGCATGGCGTATTTCTCGCTGCCGCAATGGGCCAAGAGCCGCTTCGCACACTCCTTAGCGACCGTCCGCGACGACCGGATCGGATGCCGAGGGGCGAACACGTGGCCCAGGCGCGGCCGCACGTCCTGCCCCAAGACACTGGTGACCCGTCCCCGCCAGACATAGCGTATGCCGTGGGCCACGGTCAGGTCGGCGTGATAGGCCGGGTGCCCCGGTTCATCGCCGTGGCCCTGCATGATGTCCTGGCCGAAGTTGGTCGGAGCAGTTCCGTGGTCGACCCACACTTCGAGGCGGCAATCATGGCGGGCCAACTCATCGAGTGCCCGGTGGGCGTGGTCACGGCTCGTAGCCAAGTCGCCATACGAGTGGAGGCAATCGATATGTCCGCTGCGAATCAGGGCGCGCACCATCCGGCGTCCGGCCTCATCGGTGTTCCAGTAGGCGAACTGGTCCGGCGGCATGTCGAAATAAATGCTGTTGCCCACTTCCAGGCCGACGCCGGGACCCATCGCGGTCGTCACAGTCGTATTGAGGAACCGCATGACTTCCTCATAGACCGACCGATTCGGGGTTTCGTCCAGGTCGCTGCAAATGGCGAGCAGGGCGCGATAGGGATAGGGCGGCCGTCGAAGCGATACGTCCACTAGCTCGGCTTGGGCGCATGCGGTGGCCGCCGTGTCACGCACCTCGCAAGGCATCATGCTGTGTGCCTCCGCCAGCGTGGCCTGAGAACGATTCGCCGTGAAGTCCCTTTCTGCCATCATGGTTGATCGTAGTCCGTCCAGTTGACGTACCCCTCGCTTCCGCGCGAGGAGATGACGCGGGCAGGCACGCCTGCGACCGCTTGGTTGTCCTCCACGTCAGTCGTAACCACCGCGTTCGCGCCAACAGCCACATGGGAGCCGACGATCACTTTCCCCAAGATCTTGGCACCCGGCCCGATGAAGACGTAGTCGCCTATGACAGGGCAGCCCTTCCGCACTCCGCGGTTCATGTGGCCGATCGTGACGCCGTTCGACAAGTTGCAGCACCTTCCGATTCTCGCCTGGGGGTGGACTACGATGCCCCCAAAATGTCCGATGAACAGACCCGGTCCGATGTCTGCCCCGCAAGGGATGCTGATGCCGTAGCGGATTTCGTATCGACGGCGCTGCCAGCGCGACAGCCAATAGAACGGCCTGCGCAAGGCCGATCGTTGCTGGAGACAGGCTGCCATCCTCAGCCAGAACGTGAAGCGAAATCCGGGCTCCTTCAGGTAAACCCGAAGGAGCGACCGGCCTCCAGTGGCGCCGTCGTATCGGTACAGGTCGGCTCTAATGACATACCTTAGCCCGTCCTGGCTGCCATCAAGCCGATGGGGCGTAAGTGGAATGGCTGGCGAGGGCCTCAAGGTACACAGCCTCCGTTTTCTTGGCCAATTGGCCGATCGAGAACTCCCGCTCGGTCCATGTCCGCGCCTGCTTCCCCAATTGCCGCCGCAGGTCCTCGTTGGCGAGCAGGCGACAAATGCGGTCGGCCATGGCGGCCACATCATCGAGCGGCACGATGTAGCCGACTTCGCCGTCGGGGGCTACATACCGGTTGTCGGATACATCTGTGGCGACGACAGGCACACCGCACGCCATGGATTCAAGCAGAACGTTGGGCGTTCCCTCATAGAGCGAGGAGAGTACTGTAACCTGGCAGGCGGCATAGACTCTTTCCACGTCATCGCAATTGCCGAGGAAAAGGCACCGCTCGCGTAGGCCCAGTTCCTCCACGAGCCGACTCATACAAGCCTTGTACACGTCCGAGCCGTCCTGGCTGCCGTACAATTGGTCTCCGACGAGCAGGAACCGCGCCTTGGGCACCTGAGCCAGCACCCGCTTGGCTGCGGCGAAGAAAAGGGAATGGTTTTTCGAGACTGTAGCCAAG
>Ga0315274_10009106_pt1 | contig 14368 bp, 13 predicted proteins | sample YL17G02_20_MG_FD_203700 | JGI IMG/M metagenome (GOLD analysis project Ga0315274, IMG submission 203700) | Sediment microbial communities from Yellowstone Lake, YNP, Wyoming, USA - YL17G02_20 | ecosystem: Environmental > Aquatic > Freshwater > Lake > Sediment | place: USA: Wyoming | collected... | reverse complement strand
ACTTGCCGATGGTTTCAATGTTGAATTAAAACAGATGAGATCATGGCTTTCCATGGCGATCAAAAAGGGAGACGTAAAAAAATTGTCCAAGCCAATCCGGTATGTGAGATTGAAAAATAAGGGTTCATTGGATATCTGGATAGAGAATTAACTCCAAAAAGTTTTCAATTCAATTTCCAAACAATGAGATTAAGAAGATGTTTCTTGGATCTGGACCATTACGCGATAACATCTTGGTCCCGGATTAATTATCTGGTTCCGGCTGATCACACGCATCATCCTTAAGAAAAATCGTCCGCCACGACACCCGCCCTTCCTCCACCGCCTTCTTGATCAGCGACTCTACCCGCATAAGTTTCCCCTTTCCCTTCTTCACTTCGACAAGCACGACGCTGATTGCATCGCCCTTCTCATCCTTCGCGTTTGTATACCCGTCAAAGACCACGAAGTCGATCGGGTTGCCAATGAACCGGGCATCTGCAGGGGAGAAAGGGAATTCCGGCAGGAGCGGGGCCATCTGCTCGGAGATCCTGCCCTTCAGCGTGGAGCGGGAGCGGTTGACGGAATCCTTCCGGATCTCGTTTGTGCATTCGAGCTTCCAGCGTTCGAGATCGTTTCTTGCCCGCCCTTCGATTGCGCTGATCTGCTGGCGGAAGAAGAGGTATGCGGCGACGATGCCGAGGAAGAATGCGATGGCGGGGATCGCAAAGTCGGAGAGAGTCATACCAATTCTCCGATGTGAAAGTATAGAAGCAGATAGGAGGCGGGGTGAATATGACCGGCCGGGTCTCGCGTGGCGGTGCAGCCGTGGGCCGGCGCCGGAGCGCCCTGGCTGGCCGGTGTGGGGGTACCATTTGAGCTTATTTTAAGCTTATTTATTATTATCAGAATATCAATATTAATTAAAAATTTATAAATATATCATAGATATAGTATCCCCTTGGTGAATGTGATATGGTGAGCGTAGCAGAACAGTACATGAACGAGATGCATGACCAGTTCAAATATTTTGCAACATGGGTACCGGGAACCCCGTTGCAGATTGGAGATATCGGGGAACTGAAAGGTACTGAATTTACTCATTTATCTGATTTGAAGCAAAAAGGAATTGATTTCAAGATCCGTTCCGATCCTTCAAAAATATCTTTGCATTACGCGTCCAGCGGGGGCGTCTCAATATCAACAAAATTCAGCGGCGATGCAGGAATTCCACAATTCAATCTTGATGTAGCCGATGCGGGCATTATTGTGAAATTTTCAAAAGACAAGGGAGTCGCGTTTGAAGCACAAGGTGCAGAACAAAGGATGATTGCAGATGTCATAAAAGTTGACAAGGCAATCCTGGACGCGTACAATAATGGCCGCTGGGAGGACGACTGGGTGGTGATCAGTGACCTGATGCTTGCAGATTCCGGAACCGTCCTGATCTCCCAAGGGAAAGATGCCGCTATTGGATTAAAAGCAAAGATACAGGTGCCAAAATTATCCCTGGCAAATATTGATGCCAATTTCGATGTTACTTATGAAAACAACCTGAACACAACCGTCATCTGTCAGGCCGGACTGACACCTTTGTTTAAAATCCGGGGTATTGATCGAGGATTTTTAGGAATCGGTTCCCCTCATGTAGAAGGAATGAGGCGGGGCAAGAAAGAACACGATGCAGCCGGAATCCCAAAGCTGATGGTAAAGGAAATTCCCTTCAAACCATTCAAATAACTTTTTTTCATTACGGTAAAATTCCGTATCCGTACTTCACACGAAAAAAAACCCTCCCACTCCCCAATCCAGTCCCTCTACGGCCCCGGTTAGCCTATCCAGGCGATCGATTTCCGGTACAGGTTGCACAAAACTGCGAATTCCGGCACATGTTTTTAAACCGGGCGCAAATACGCCGTTTTCCCGCCAAAAATCGCATCTTACTGGCAGGAAAATGTACGCTAATGGACGCTAATGGGAGGCAAAACTGAGGGGGGTGGGTAGGGTAGCACGGTCAACGGGAAAGGAAGATCTGTTTTCGGGATCATTCATTCCAGCCCTAAACCCTAGGAGACCTGCTCTTCCACAAACACGATTCACCGTCGGAAACTGTCTTTCATAGGGGGGTCAAAACCTCAATTTAGTCCAATATTCGCGGGATTTAAGCACCTGTTTTTTCGGAAAGCATCATAGCGTGTGACGTTTGGGTGGATTCGGCAGGTTTCGGGCGCAGAAATGTACCCTAATGGCACCTTTTGGAGGGGTGATCGTGGGTTTACTGGTGAGGGGATATGGTTACGTCATAGTCAATGGCTTGGGGGTGGTGAGAATCCAGAGTTATCTGTTCATGACCTTAAGAAAAATGTTTAAGGTAATATGTAATTAGATAGAATTGTCTTATGATTATAGATCGAGATATTTTATTATTAATTATATCCATAAGTGCAACCGTCGTAATCGCATTTTTTTGTAGAGATAAGGTAATAGATTTCTTAAAAAGAAAGTTTTCTAATGTATTTTCATTTTATAAATGTATATCATTTTTAAAAGAGACGGAAATTTTAGGAATCAAAAAGATATATAGAACAAGAATAGAAGTCGAAAATGAAAATCCGTTTTTCTCTCTGGATATTTCAACCGAATTAAGTAGTGTAAAGGATATGGGTATGTCCTTAGCTCGGATAAAAAATTTAGGGGATGAACGAATACGGTATCATTTAAAAAGTGGCTGTAAGTTTGAGTTTTTACTTTTAGATCCCTCTTCACTTTTTATCAAACAAAGAGCCTATCAAGAAAATCCAGACCTAATAGAAGAAACTAAAGGATTTATTAATTGGATTGAAAAAACATTTTCTGCATCTGAATATAGAACGCAAATTGATGTTTGGATTTATGATTTAATGCCTACAATGGCAATTTCAATCATAAATGACAATTTACTCTTCGTTAATCCTTATTCATTACTCAGAAGGAACCAAGAATTTCCGGTTATTGAAATAAAAAAAGGTGGCACTCTTTTTTCGTTATACAAAGATGAGTATGAAAAAGTTCGTGGACATGAAAAAACAAAACGCATTTTTCCTTAAAATTTTCGGTACTGTAAATATCAATTATAGTGGGTAGCATTTTTTTTTTAATTCCCGAATAGTAAAATGCATGTTAATCAAAATTATTTACAGCTGAATAAAGATCACTGGTAGCATTTTTTTACCGATACATATTGTCTCTCACAAGTATGCAAAAGCCCATTTTCGAACCCTTTTTCACTCATCCCTGCTTTGCCCCGGATTCCGGAATAGTGGCAATGAGGGGAGAGAGTGCGGAAAAGCTGATCCCGATATCTTTATCGTTCCGCTGCAATCACACAACAACTAACGATGCCGCCTGCCGCTGTCAAAACAATCTGCGACCAAATTTTCTGGCAGTACGCAAAGCTGATCGCAAAATCTGCCGGATTCGAAGGACAGCGTGCATTCCAGATGAGCCGGTTTACGCAGCTCCGAAACGGGAGGATCATCTGGTCATCGACAATCCGAGAATGGCTGCGAGAGCACGAGAAACCAGACGAATGTATCTACTGCGGAGTAAAAGGCCCCCTGACCACAGAGCACATACTGCCACGTTCCTGCGGCGGTCCGGACATTCCCGACAACGCCATCCGTGTCTGCCAATCGTGCAATTCCAGTAAAGGCGGCATGCGGCTGTACGAATGGAAAGGGCTCCAGGCAAAAGACAAAATCCCACGGATTGCGGAAGGAAAGTATCTGAAACTGCTCTATGATTTGCACGATATACGCGGGACGCTGAACGTGGAAAGGAAAGAAATAGGCCGCACGATGTGCCCGGCCTGCAACTTAAAACCGCGATGCATTAAGGCGGATACGGTGGAGAAACTGACGGTGTATTGTCTGGAAGGAGTGTTTCACAATTAAAGCCAATAAATAAAGTATCAATTAAAATTTTCTTCCCGAACCAAGAAAAAATAACTTACACCGATAACTTAACTTAGAAAATTTAACTCAAGAATTCATCTAGGCGAAGAAGAGTATAAGATAAGGCAAGGTAAGGATATGGAATTAAAGATAAAAACAGAAAAGATCCCCGACGATCAGAGTGTGATTGTTGTTTCCGATCTGCATCTCGGCCTAGTAAAACGTGAACAGGCCAGTGCGGATTTTTCAGATTTTCTTGAATTCCTCAAACGACTTGTGCCCGGCGGAACTGGCGGGAATCCTGAGGCCATGGTAAATGATAAGCCAAAAAAATTACTCGCTCCAGCAAAAATTATCCTGCTTGGCGATATCGTTGATCTGTGGAGCCCTCGGGATAACACCCGTGCCTCCGTGTTCGCAGATAGTTATCCTATCATCCAATCCCTTCTCGCCTTCCCTGCAGAGATCGTGTACGTTGCAGGAAACCATGACGACGAGATTACCGAAATTGAGGGATCATTTCCCGTTTCTTCACCGGGGAAACTGACGATTATCAAGCGGCATTATCCTGATAGCCTTCCAGGCAGAGACGGGATAAAAAAGCATTCCGGGATTCTCATCGGCAACCACCGGTATTTTTTCATGCACGGCCAGCAGTTTGATCTCCTGTTCAATATTATGGGGCTCCTTCAGAACTATCCGGGTTGGGTTTCAAAGAATTACAGTCTGTTCCGGGAACATCCCAGATTCAAGTGGTTATTCTGGGCATTATTTGGCCTCTCAATAGTATACTTGATGCTGGCAAACATCATTCTCAGGATTACAACGATTCTTAACGGGGTAATGTACTTCCTCCTTGGTTTATCTATGATCATTGTCCTCTTTAGCATCGAACCGACGACCTTTCGCTCTTTCTGGGACGGGATCAGCTTACGGAAGAACACAAAAACTGAGACGATTGAGACCATTATCGAGGCCGGGTTCTGGAAGAAGGAGGCCGGAGATAATATCCTTGCCGATGTCGTAGTCTTCGGGCATACCCACATCGCAGATGACAGCAAGGATAGGTACCTGCAGATACACCACAAACGGTTCATCAACAGCGGTTCATGGGGAGATGAGATGATGAAGACTTCGGATGACAGAGGTGTGAGCGAAAAAAATACCTTCGTATATATTGATACAGAAGGGCCCGTCCTGTTCCGCTGGCCGGATAAGGGACCGTTCCCTGAACAAATACGTACTACCTTTACAGGAGATCCTGCAAGAGCGAGTCCTCTCACTTCTCCGATCAAACTCTGGATGAGACGGAATATCTTGACCGGAGGATAAAATCCCCTTATTTCCGGGATAGGGAATTCAGGCCCAGCGACCATGGAACACCCGCTCTCTCTACACTTTACCTCTCTGTCGGAGATCCACTTCCCGCCAAGGGATTTCGGCATCAAAATATCACTAATTCAGAAAAAAACCAGCACTATTGTTTTCGGAAAATAGCAGAGCGTGTCCCGTTTGGCTGGATTCGGCATGAATCGTGCGCTGAAATGTGCCCTAATAGCACCTTTTGGAGGGGTAATTATGTGCCGGATGGGCTGGGAGAGGGAAAAGTGAGAGGAAGGGCTGTTTTGGAAAAAAATACAAATTTATTTATTTCTATCCTCGAGCCATTTGTAAAATTCTTTCACTCCTACTGCTAAAATCCCTCCAAAAAATACTAACGCAACATCCCTTCCGATATAGACAAACGATAAAAAACCAAATCCAACAAGTCCAAAGGTTCCAAGACCATATTCAACAATTTTTTTATGATCTTTATAGAAAATTCGAACTTTTTTTGATGTTTTTGAGAGTATATAAGCAAATAATAAGATACCTAGGATGTAATAACCAACAAAACCGAACAAAACCAAAGCATAAAAAATTAACGCCAGTTCGGGATGTGTTTGAGTAAGGATCGAAAAAATTAATGCAAGTACTAGACTCGCAGTAAAAAAGAAAAAAGCTACAAATAAATTGAAAAAATAATCTATTGAAATATCTTCTTTCTCAATATTGAGAGTATTTTTTTGATCGTCACTCAGTTTTTTTACTAAGTTGGATATTGAATCAGGTTCGATCAATCCAACACCTCTTTCAATAGCACAAATAATGCAAAAACAACAAACAAACCGACGAAAATATAGCCAAAATTCAAAATTTTTAGCGCTTCGGCAAGAGCAGATATAAGATATAATCCTATTATTAAGACAATAAAAGCATAAATAAGATTAAGAATATTCCGCATTTTAATTCCTCAATTTTTATTAGATAATATGATGACTGATAATTAAATTAACTGCTATTCGACTCCTTTTCACTGCGATACTATCCCTATCAATTGTTTGACTGTAAAAAAAGTATTATTCACAAGTGGGTGGAATTAATGTTAAAAGTTAAAAAATTTATAACTTTTATGAAAATCACAATTTGGGAAAAATGAATTAAAATCAATACCACCGTGCTCTAAGCACTCGATAGATGGTATGATCCTATTTTTACTCCATGATCGATATCATACGCAAAACACTATTAAAGCGAAAACAGGTAAAACAACCGTATGGCAAAGTTATTTTAGGGGTGACAATATCATTGGATGGATTTGCAGAGGATTGCAACGGAAGTGTGGGAGCATTATATCCTCATCTGGAAATATACGATAATACTGGGGTTATGCTTGACGCCATTCAGAATACCGGCGCAATCGTAATGGCCTGGAAAGAATTTGCAATGGCTGAAGATCCGGACTGGTTTGCGGGTAATTATGAGTTTCAGGTTCCGATATTCGTTTTTACCGATAAAGTTCCCAAAAAACATCCAAAAGAAACGGACAGGTTAACTTTTACTTTCGTAACTGATGGTATCGAAAGTGATAATTGTGACATCCTTATCGCCTGCCGCTGCTTTTGCCTGCCGAATAGCCTCTATCTTGTTGGCTGGACTATTTGATTGAGATTCACATACTAACATAAATTTATTGAATTCCAATTGGGACAACCCCCTAAACAGATTTCTTTTTTTTGACAATTCTTGCATTTTTCATTCAAGCTCCGATCTCGTATTTTTTTAAATTCGGTACTCTCTCTCCAAACATCAATTACTTGATGCTTTTTTAAGTCATACCCTCGATTTCGATGAACCATGAAAGAACAAGGATAGGCTTTTAGATCCTCAGATATGAACATTGAGAATCGTCCTGCATCACATCCATCAAAGAAAAGAGGAGAAGTATCTGTGAATGTGGCTAAACCAGAAACACAGCAACTATCAAAACCTATTTTGAAAGGATGGTTTTTCTGAATTTCATTAAAAAAAGGAATTAACTGATTACTTTCCTTTAAAATACCTACACTTTTTTCAAGTCGTCCAAGAGGCTTATAATTAAGAAAAATAATTGCATTCACTTTTGATAAAAACGCCGGAGGATCTTTTAACCAGTGTATCGCTGTTAAAACACTTTCTTTGTCTAAAACAAAATGGATATTCGTCTTTATTCCAATGGATGTAAGTTTTTGAATTGCGTTTGTGAGATCCTCATATGGGGGATAAGCACTTATTGCAACAGCCCCGCAATATTTCTTTGAGGAATCAAGTACTTCTTGAGTTAACCCTCTACCGTTTGAAGTATAGGATGGGATAATACCATATTCGTGTCGTGTTACCTGTAAAATTTTACAAAAATCTGGATGTTGATTCGGATTCCCCCCACCCAATGCAATTTGATTTACTGGCATTTTTTTGACTTGATCTAAAAGATATCGGTAATCCTGAATTGACATATGTTTACCAGCAGTATCAGATGCACGATAGCATCGCGGACATCTTCTATCACACCATCGTGTTATTGAAATATCTAACAATTCTGGACCACATTCAGACCAAAAAGGTGATGGAAAACCCGGATCTTCCTTTCGTAGAAAAAAGCCGGTTTTGGAGTTAAAAAGAGTTGAGTAATGTTGTTTTGGAAAATATTTATGGGTGAAAATGGTCATCACCAGTAACACTCAACGCCGTTAATATACAACACATCGTTTTTCATTTCGAAAGAATCTGTGCAAAAGAAGGATTCTAGACGATCATCCTCACTTGATAATTTCCCGTGAGAGACCATCTTTCCGGTTTTTAAACTTTCATCAATTATTCTTTTTAATTCAACATTATCGGCGAATAGGTTTGAGTTATCTAGAACCGCCATTTTTTCTTTAAATAAAAAGAACAATTTTTCAAAAACTGGAATCAAAGGAGAGTTCTCTTGTAATCCGACCAGTTTAAAAAATAATTCTTTAGTGAATTCTCCTTTTGATACAATTACAAAAGAAGTTGATGAGCTGTTTGTGACAAAATCACTTCGAATTTTCACGATAACTCCTCCGAACTTCATTGATGATTTCAGTTAATGTTTTCATCATTATAGGATCGTCAATGAACGCATCAGCAGTCCAAGAACATCCTGATGAAAATGTGTTATAAAGGACAATCTCTCCAGGTTGTAATTGTGCTAACACTTTCTTTGAAATGCTGAATGGGATACAATACTTCCAGAATAAAAAAAGATCTAGATTATCGTACTCCTTCAAATAATATTTACAATACTCGTCATTGACGTTTATCGAGAATGTCATCAAACTATGATATAATCTGGATACAAGCACTGATCCATAGGTTTTAGGCTCGACTTTTGCAGCGATTAAAAAATCATCGAAAGAGCATTTTTCAGGAAGGATTATTAAAAAACCATCTTTGGAGTCGCTGGTAGAATAATAATCACTTTCGCGTTCATTAATAGTAATTTTCTCAATCATTTCGACTCTTCCTCCTTTGATAAAAAGTAATTGATTGAGGTACGAAGGTATGGTGTTGAGTTTATTGAAGGAGAATGTTGAAGTTCTGATGCAATATGAATAATGTCATCGTCGAAGAATACTTTTAAATGACAATACGCGATTTCGTCCCACAACGTCTGGGTAATGTATGACTCATTATTGCTTAAATATGGTTTAATTTTGGATAACGCCACCTTGGGGTGTTTATCAACAATCTCTAAAAGCAATTCGAATGAGGGTAATATCGGAGATAAACAAATTAATAACTCTATCAATGAAGAGTTCGTATCTAACTCAATTGTTTCTGGGGTGCATATATCGATAATTTCTTTAATAGTGTCGGAAGTATTCTCAATCCAATCAGGACTTAATGAAAAAATTGGGAATATGAGGCGACGATAATCGAATTGATTAAGTTGAGCGATTATCTCAAATAATATCCATATGTTTAATTTCGGAAAATCCGTCTTATCTCTTCGATTGATTAAAACAGAATAAATTTGTTCAACTGTTTTACTGTCCTTTAGAAATATCCTCTTGAATGTTTCAATATCTTCTTGAGAAATCAATGAATTATCAATTGTAAAAATTGCTCTAATGAAAATCTCGTCGAAATTATCTAATGATTTCAGGTGCTCCATTACTTTTAAATTGTTATCCCGACGAGATATCACAAAAGAATAATGACCAAGCCCCTCTGCAACCGGGCATTCTGGGGCAACTAATTTTGAAAACTGGTCTTTAAAGGAATCAAAATTATCACGTGATACTACCTTCGTAAGGTAATCAGCCAAAACATAATCTCTAAATTCATCATATGTGAAATTTAGAACCTCCGAATCCTCAGTGAGCGACGTTTTTTCTGTTAAATCTTTACGTAATATTACACCTTCATTAACTAAAATTGAAATGACCGTGTCAAACTCTCCGGAAATTGAATTCATTGGCACATTCGAGAATTCTTTACTGTCAAGCATCTTCACGGCTAGAATGTTCAACAATTGTCGATATTTCCTTTTAAAATCAGTATCTGAATATTTCTTTTCAAAGTGTTCACTCATTCTTTGATTATATCTATCAAAAAGACCCGCAAGATGGATGGTATCTAATTGACCAATTGTGACAAAATTTTCACCGTCCTCCGATCCGTACGCCTCACAAAATAATCGTAATATCAGAGGATTTTTCACAAATCTATCGATTACATTTTTACTTGGGTGGCATTTGATCTTGAAATGATGGAAATACGCATGTATCATGAATTTTTTATGAATTGGGGGTATTTTATTAGAGAGATCATGTATAACGGATACCTTATCCGCGAAACTTGCGATTTTCAAGTTGGAAAAGCGTTTGTCGAAATTCTCAGATCGACATGTAAGAATAAATTTTATTGAAATTGTAGAAACGAATTCTTCAATCACATCTTCTAACTGACCAGCAAAGTGAGAAAGATTGGAATGTTCATTTATTCCATCGATAATAATTAGAACCGGCTTTTTATCTTTTAAGCAAATTTTTTCAACGTCAGGAATTAAACGAGTGATCTTTCCATCATAATCTTCATTGAATCGATTAATTAAAAATTGTTTTAATGTCGTCGTTGTTGCTTCATTCGATAAATCATATCCGGTAATATAGAATGAAGTTTGTTGACGTTTTCTCAAAGTCCGATCTGCAAAATTGCATATAAAATTTGTTTTACCAGATGCCGCTTTTCCTTCAATTATTAAAATTTGGGATTTAATAAGGTGTAAACAATGTTCAATTCGTCCTAATTCTCGCTGAAGTGTGGAATTACACGCATAAAATCGATGATTGGTTGTTTCAAATAGTGAGCGATTGGTTTTATTCACATAATTTTTAATTTCTTTTCCGGAATAGGGATCAAAATCCTTTAAATTCGCAAGGATCCTTGACACATACTCCTTTAAATTTTCTGATGCGCGGATTGTATCTTCAACAGTATGTGGTAATTGAAAACCATTCGGTAATTCAATTTTTATTAACGGAAAATTGAGTTTTATGGCATACTCATTATAATAGTAAATATCCACTCTGAGTAAATCTTCAACAATTTTTTGGATAAATAATACCGGGTCACAGAATATACGAAGTTCCTCATTTGCATTTGGAGATTCAGTGAATAATCCTGGAATATACTTTTTAGATTTTATCTCTCGTTCAATTTTTCGTATAAGTTGTAATTCTAAGTTTTTCTGAAGAATATATGATGACACATTATTGATAGGTGCATAGACATTCATCGGTAGTTGTTTCTCTAAAGAAAAACAATCGTGTCCACCTCCTGAAATCGCGGATTTTGTTGCTATATAATAAAGAATTGACAGCAGAGATTTTGCGTTATCAGCCGAGTGAAATTTTGCAATATCTCGAAGTTTGTTTAGTAATTCGTTTGCGCTATGACCTGATATATTGTTGAAATCAAAAGGTAAAATTACAAAATGACGAATAAAGTCCCATGTTGTTTCATCATCAACAGGAGTTCCTGAGATATCCGATAAAAGTTCTTGAAAAATGTCAAAAAAAATTTTCTTTTCTTGGAATTTTTTCAGTTGTGTAAGATATGATTCTACGGAAGTCTCTTGTTTTGCCCAGTCTAGCGTATCGTTAATGTTTCCCCGTGTTTTTATTGGAAAAATCGCCTCATTAAAAGCAATTCCAAACCGATCGATACCACAATTAAATCCTGCACTTTTAAACAGTGACCAACATTGAGAAAGCGCCTCATAAAAATCAGGATATTTCCAATTTGTTTTAGATTTATTATTGGTAAATCGAACTGAATGTTTTACTTGAATTGATAATACCCCGGTATGAGTTTGAATAACAACGTCATCCACAGGATTGTCTTTATTTCGTTGTTGTAATTTTACAGATTCAATTAGACCCTCGTCATGAAACCCTAAAGGGAACTCTCCCTTTAACATTTGAGTATAATAAAAAGTGGCTACTAACAATTCAAAATGTGAACCCCCCGGGCCAGTTGAAAAGGGATTAACTGGTGTAATTATTTTTGGCATTTTAATAATCTTTAATTTGAATCTGTTAAAGATTAAGGATACTGATGCAAGAGTCCGGATTCGAACCTTCCCTTTTCTGAGATCCGCACTCGACTACTCTAGATAAACACTATTCGCTCATTTTCACTCCACCCCCCACCCTCTTATATCCCATCAACCCCCAAATAAAAATCAACGAAAATGAACCTCATCCACATCGCCGACACCCACCTTGGCCTTGCCGCGTTCAACCGCCTCGATCCCGAGAGCGGGATGAACCTCCGCGAGAAGCAGGTGTACGATAATTTCCTCAAGGCGATCGATGTCATTATCAAACAAAAACCCGATGTGCTCGTCCATGCGGGCGACCTCTTCGATGTCGTCAAGCCCAAGACCCGGGCGTATACGACCGTGCTCGAAGCACTCGACCGGCTCCACGCGGCCGGTATCCCGTTCATCGTGATCACCGGGAACCACAGCATGGTCAAGACGCGGTACACGACATCGCCCTACGAAGTCCTCACCTACCACCCGTCCCGGATCACCGCCGCCTACAAATTCCGGTACGAGAAGGTGGAGATCGGCGATACGGTCTTCCATCTCATCCCCAATATGCTCCGCGTGGAGGATTACCGCACGGCCTTTGACCAGGTCGAACTGGCTCCTTCCGGTTATCACAATGTGTTGGTGACGCATGGGCTTGCGACAGCGATCAAGGACAAGCGGCTGGCAACCGTTGCCGAGCACGAACTGGACAGCACGATCCTTTCGGACCGCTTCGATTACATCGCGCTCGGCCACTACCACCGCCAGTGCCAGATCACGGACAATGCCTGGTATTCGGGGTCGACCGAGTACCTGACGTATGGGGAGATCGCGGATACCAAGGGCGGGCTGCTCGTGGATCCCGGGCGGCACGAGGTCAGGCATCTCGACCTCCCGCATACGCCGATGATCGATCTTGGCACGATCAAATGTGAGGGTGTGCATCCGGGTGATATTACTGAGGAAATTATCAGCCGTATCGTCAGGAAATCCATACCCCTCTCTGCAATGGCACAGGTCACGCTCGATGGCCTCTCCCGGGAGCACGGGAAGGGCATTGATACCCGGGACCTTGCCGGTATACGCGAACATCTGCTCGACCTGAAAATCCGTACGAAAACCGATGAGGAGGACAAGCCCGTCCCGCTCCAGCAGGACATCCGGATCATCGACTACCTGCAGGAGTTCGATGCATTCCTCGGGAAGCAGCAGCTCTCCGCGAAGCAGAGAGAGTTCGTTGCGTGTCACGGGCGTGAGGTTTTGCAGTCCGTGATGGATGAGCACCGGGAGACCGCGGAATGATCCTTGACCGGCTGGTGCTGAAAAACTTCAAGCGATTCCGGGACGAGAAGATCTGTTTTAAGGATGGCATCACCGGCATCCTCGGGAACAATGGTACAGGCAAGTCAAGCCTTGTGCAGGCAATCTTCTTTGCCCTGTATGGCGTGCAGGCAACCGGGATAGCTGCTGACTATATTGTCTCGTCGTTTGCGTCCCCGAAGGAGAAGTGCGAGGTGCGGCTCGACTTCCGCATCGGGGGGGATACCTATACGGTTCTCCGAACATTCAAAAAGGGAAAGTCCGTTACCCACGATGCGGCATTCCATAAGAACGGGAAACTGATGGCAACGGGGGTCAGCCAGGTCGAGACCGAAGTGAAGCGGACGCTCGGCATGGGCCCGGTCGATTTTAAAAATACTATTTATTCCGGCCAGAAAGACCTCCTGACGCTGCTCGAGAATACGCCCGGGAAGCGGAAGGAGTGGTTCCTCCGGGCGCTCGGGATCGATTTTCTGAACACCGAGAGCCAGAAGATCTTAAAAGAGCAGATCGACGCAAAAACCGGGGAACTTCAGCGGAAGGAGGGAGAACTTGCAGCCATGGCCGGACGGCAGAGCCCCGATGAGTTCACGGCACTGCAGGCATCGGTCACAATGTTCCACGCAATGATCGCGGAGCACACCAAAACCCGTGAACTCCACCGGACACAGCGAACCCGGCTCGATGCGGACCTGAAGCTCCTTGCCGAGAAGAAGACCGCGTACGCCCGGCTCCTCCAGCAGCAGCAGACACTCCAGCGCGAACGGGACACCGATACCGCACAGGCAAAGAACCTCGAGGCTTCACTCGCCCTCATTGCCGATGAGGAGGCAGAGTACCACCGGATCGAAAAGACCGCCGGCTCCTATGCGGAAGTCCGTCAGCGGCTGGACAGGCTCCAGGAGAAGAAGGCCGGGCATCTCAGGCTCACGGCAGAACTCGGGTTTTCCACGCGGGAGATTGCCGACCTTGCAGCCCGGGTCGGGAAACAGCGGGCATTGATCAAGGGACTGGACAGCGAGGGGGAGAAGAAGGCCGGGCTCATCGCAAAGGTCCGGGCCGGGCTCGGTGCAGGGCCGGAGATTGCGGATGACCGGCTCGATGGTGCTGTCAGTTTCCGGCTCGCGGAGATCAACCAGCGGACAGGTACGCTGGCCGCACAGCAGGTACGCTACACCGAAGAGCGGGAGAAGATCCTCGCTGACCGGAA
>Ga0315274_10009104_pt1 | contig 14368 bp, 9 predicted proteins | sample YL17G02_20_MG_FD_203700 | JGI IMG/M metagenome (GOLD analysis project Ga0315274, IMG submission 203700) | Sediment microbial communities from Yellowstone Lake, YNP, Wyoming, USA - YL17G02_20 | ecosystem: Environmental > Aquatic > Freshwater > Lake > Sediment | place: USA: Wyoming | collected... | reverse complement strand
TCAAGGGGAAGGCGTGGGGGTTCAAGAGCCTGCGCATGAACCCGCAGTTCGTGGAACTGGAGAAGACCGGGAAGGACAAGTTCATCTCAGCCGTTCAGGCGGAGACCGACGTTCCGGCCCTGTACTGGGCGAACGCCAACTGGCTCCGGACCTCCGAGTACGACAAGGTCGGCGCGGTGATCGGCAACGTCCCGCCCAAGTCCGAGGCCATGGCCAAGCGCACCCTCGAGCTTGCCCCGACCTACATCTGCTACGGGAGCTACCGGTCCCTGGGCGCCTTCTGGGGCGGCCTTCCCGTCATACCGGTACTCACCTACGCGTACGAGCAAGACCTCACCAAGTCGCTCCCCTACTTCTGTTGCGTCGTGAGCGAGCCGGCCCTCTGCACGACCTGCACGCAGTGCACGACCTGCCCGGTCGACCCCTCCGTGAACGAGTACTTCGAGAACCGCTTCTTCTTCGCCGAGTTCTATCTCAAGGAGATGAAGCTGTGGGCCGACGCCAAGCGCGTGCTCGAAAGCATCCTCGCCGACCCGATCGGCGACAAGTACCCCCTCTACAACGCGGTCGACCAGGAGAAGGCGCGGACCTTGCTCGCCATAGTGAACGAGGAGCTCAACAAGAAGTAGGACCGGGTTTCAAGGAGAACGACGAGCCGCGGGCCAGAGCCGCTCGCGGCTCTTTCTTTCGACGGCCTCCCGTCCCGGCCGGCGGGATGGAGAGGAAGGAGCCCGCAGAGGATTCCCGCGCAGGGGCGGGAACACCGGGAGCCCGGGCGGTATCATCCCTCAAGAGACCATGCACACGATCGACAAGACAACCTGGCCGAGACGCCGCCACTTCGAGCTCTTCCGCGCGATGGACTTCCCCTACTCGAGCCTCTGCGCGCAGGTCGACGTCTCCCGCCTGCACCGGGCCGCGAAGGAGCGCGGGCTCTCGTTCACCGTCTCGCTCGTCCACGCGCTTTCGACCGCGGCAAACGCCCTTCCCGAGTTTCGCCAGCGGATCCGTGGCGACGACGTGGTCGAGCATGCGGTCGTCCATCCCTCGCTCACCGTGCTCGCGGAGGGCGACCTCTTCGGGTTCTGCCTCGTCCCCTACTCGGAGGACCTCGCAACCTTCGCCGCCGCCGCCGAGAGGGCCATCGCGCAGGCCAAGCTGAGCCCCACCCTCGAGGACGAGCCCGGCCGGGACGACCTCCTCTACCTCACCGGCGTCCCGTGGGTCTCGTTCACGGCGCTCGGCCATCCGATGCACCTTTCGCCCGGGGACTCGATTCCCCGCATCGCCTGGGGCCGCTTCTTCCCGGAGGGCGGCCGTCTCCTCATGCCCCTCTCCGTCCAGGTCCACCACGCGCTCGTGGACGGCGTCCACCTCGGGCGGTTCTACGAAAGGGCCCAGGAGGAACTCGATCGACTCGACCGCCGGGTTGCCTGAGACCGCGCTGCGCAGGGGCGAGAAGACAACCTCCATACTAGGACTTGGCCCGGCACTCCGAAATATCAAGAGAGAAGATCTGACCCCGGCCAGCGCCAATCGGCGCAATTAGTGCTGGTCTTGTCGGCTTTGCGGAGGTGCCTTGGTGCTCGCGGCCGCGAGGGGAGCTCTCGCGGAGTCAACTGGCGTGATGACAGAACCCAGACCAGCGAAACCATTTGCACGCGCCTGATCGGTTGGGGAGAACACTGCTTGCTTGGACATGCGTCATGCACTTGTCCCAGGACTCACAGAGTTGTAGGATGGCTCGTGATCCAATGTCAAGCGACTTGGAGAAGACAAGGACAGGAGAGAACTGCACGCCGAGCCGGCGGACACCGGTGTGCGATGCGGCGGACGTGCACAGAGATCACCCTCTGAGCGGAGGAGGAGGATTCGGCGATGGCGAAGAGGGCCGTACCGTTCAACCAGAAGGGAATCGAGGAACTGCCGGACAACAAGCCCGTCGTCTACAAGATCCTGACCGACGGGGGCACGAACAACTACACCGGCGTCGCGCAGCGTGGCCGCGTCCGGGATCGACTTGGGGAGCACCTGGCGGGTGGCAGGGACCATGTTCCCGGAGCCAGGGTCGAGATTGAGCAGATGAGCAGCATCAAAGATGCAGAAGCTAAAGAGGGCCGAATCATAGCTCGCACCAAGCCTCACTACAACGAAAAGGGCAAGTAACGTGCGCTCTACGAACCGGTTGCAGGGCATGGCGCTGTGCGCCACCGCTGATGCCGAGTGTCAGTGGGCGAAAAGACGCTGATGGACTGGTTCCAGTTCACGGCCTCGGTCATCAGTTCGCTGGCGTGGCCGGCGGTTGTCCTCGCGGTCGTCATTCTGCTGCGGCGACCGCTTGCCGGGCTTCTGCCACTCCTTCGCCGGTTCAAGTACAAGGATCTCGAGGTGGAGTTCGACCGCGAGGTGAGGGAACTCCGTGACGAGGCAGCAGCGGCACTCCGCCCTCTGTCCGGTGCTGCGCCACCCAAGCTTCCAGAACAAGGGAGCCTGCTCCAGCTCGCCTCTGTGGCTCCACGCGCGGCAGTCGTCGAGGCTTGGCTGCTAGTGGAGTCAGCTGCTCGGCGGGCGATTGAGGCGCGGGGCGTTGGGCGCGAAACTGAACAACCTGTCTCCGGGCCACAGCTCACCCGTGCGCTAATGCAAACCGAGGCGCTCGACAACGCCGCCCGGGCTGTGTTCGATCGCTTGCGCATGCTCAGGAACCAAGCCGTTCACTCACCGCATTTCGCGATCGGCGAGGAGTCAGCCCGGGAGTATGCTGAACTGGCGCTTGCCCTTGTGAGGCGGCTAGAGGCTGAGGTCCGCTGACAGGCGGAGCGAGCACATGCCTCTTCGGAGCATATGGGGTCAGATCTTGTGTCTTGACATCCTGAGGCGGCCGGCTCCTCTTCCGTCCTGCCCTGCAGCATGCTCGCGCACTGGGGCGAGCAGGTGTGGCTACCGCCAGGGACTCCCGCCGTAGCCGACGAGCTGCCTGTCCTTCTCGCTGACACGGTGGCAGCGTTCGAGAGGCCCCCGTGCGTTTGTTCGAGAGGCTTCATAGTTGTACGATGGCGCGAGAGTGCGCGTGTCAATATGTAGCGTCATAGAACAGGACAAGAAAGGCGGAAAGGGAGTAACGGGCCGGGCAGAGGCCGGTGTGCTCGATGGCGACCTTGCACACCAAACACTGTTGGCCCGCCAGACACAAGCCGCGAGGTGAACCTATGACCACTGGCGACGCATTCGCGACTGTTCGTAGCGCACCAATGGGCGCCCAGTTTGTTCGCGCAGATCTGCACATACATTCCTTTGGCCCCAAAGGCTCACCGGACGTCGATGACTGCGCAATGACTCCGGCCGGTATCCTCACTCGGGCTCTTGCACTTGGAATTCGCGTGGTCGCCATCACCGATCACAACACCATCGACAATGTCCAGGAGGCGGTCAGTGCGGCCAGCGGTCTGGAGGTTCTCGTCGTTCCTGGAGTCGAACTCGCATCCCCAGGCGGCCACATCCTCGTTTACGCGAAGGACGTTGAAAGGCTTCAACAGCTACTCGCTAAGCTATCGTTCGACGAGCAACGCACCGCATGCCGTACGAGCATCCCCGACATTCTTCGCGCCACGTCGGAGGTGGCAGGCTTCGCAATCGCGGCACACGTCGACCTCGCCAACGGCCTGGAGAACGCCATTCCTGGATATGGCGACCCCAAGGCGGCGGTCATCACCGACCGCGCTCTCTATGCGATTGAGGTCGCCAACCCGGAAGCTCTGGCTTACTATTCGGATGAGGACGACGACGCCAGGAAGGAACTGCTCCACCGCCGGCTTGATGTCCTAGCCGATCCATTCTGCCGTATTCTGCCGAAGGTCGTCTTCTCCGACGCCCACACCTTTGCGGCGATCGGACAGAACCGGCAGCAACGTTCCGCACTCACACGGGTCAAGATGGGCCATCTGTCTTGGGAGGCCTTGGTTGCAGCCTTCGCCGATCCGGAAGCGCGAGTTCGCGTTGAGGAATACCTCCCTCCGAAAGTCCCACGATTTGTCGGCCTTCATCTTGACGGCGGCTTTCTGGCTGGGCAGACTTTCGGATTCAGCCCCAACCTCACATGCATCATCGGAGGTAGGGGTTCCGGCAAGTCGACCGCCCTCCAGACACTGCGAGTTGCCTGTGGCAAGACCCCGTCGTCTGGTGTTCACGAATCGGACGCATGGCCCACGCGGGCCGACCTCCACTTCATTGATGAGGAAGGTGACAGCCATCAGCTGGTCCTGCGGGGCACCGAACTGACTGAAGCGGGAGCAGCAGAGCCCGTTCGAATCCCGGTCGACAGCCTCGAGCAGGGAGAGATGGCCCGGACGATCGAGAAGTGTGGTCGCGATCCTCAAGCACTCCTTGATTTTCTCGACGAGCTCGTCGACTTGAGCGACCTAAGGGCGGCATTGGCGACGGCCACCCAAGCGCTGGACGAAAACAGCCGCGAGATATCCGACCTTCAGGACGCAACAGCTCAACTCGAACCTCTGAAGGCCACCCTCGCCACGGAGAAGCGCCAGCAAGAAACCGCAGCAAAAGCGAATACCGAGCAATTGATTCAGTTCCAGCGCGAGCTTGCCAGAGCGAATGAGCTGCGAGAAGCATTGCTTCCAGGATTCCGTCAGGCGGCGCAGCGTCTCACGAGCGCCTTCGAAGACTGCGCGCTGGATACCTTCGCAGACCTGGCGGAGTCCGCCAAGCAACTGGCAAAGACCACAGCCGAGAACCCATTCGAAGAGATACTCAGCAGCCTGCGCACGGCCACCAAAGGGGGGCGCGAAGCCGTCGAGCGCGCGATCGCTGAGGCGGAGCCAAAGGTAGCTGGTTTTCTCACTCAGTGCCAAGCGCGCCAGCGCGAACTTCAAGAGGGGATCGACAAAGAGGCGGAGAGACTCCGGGGCCAGGGAATCCCACTGGACATGAGGTTCCTCACCAAGCTCGCTCGCGATGTTCAGAAACATGAACAACTGGTGAAGGAGTTGGCCCGCAAGACTTCTCGACTCAAGGAAGCCAAGGTCCGCCGCAAAGCGCTGCTGACCGGCTATCGGCAGACACTTGGGGACTGTCATACACGACGACGCGCTCTTGCCGAACAACTAACACGGAAGCTCAGGGAGTTTCTGGTCGATTGGTCGATCACTGTCACGTTCGCTGAAGGTTGCCTTGCCGCTGACGTGGAATCCGCGCTCAAGGAGACGATGGACTGGCGCACGGCGGCGGTGCCCAAAGCTCCGGCTCTCGTTGCAAGCCTTGGCGCACCAGCCCTTATCCAATGCATTGAGAATGGAGACGCCACCGGGCTGGCCGCCGCTAGAAGCAAGAAGGGCGACACCATCTTGACCACTGGGGAGGCCACGGAAGTGGTCACGCGATTCAAGCAGTGGGAGTTCAGAAGACGGCTGGAAGAGTGCAAATACTCAGATCTACCCCGCCTGGTTGTCTCCAGACCGCGCGTCGACGCTGATGGACATCCTACATCACAGTGGCTAACGCGCGAGTTCGGAGAGTTGTCCCTCGGCCAACAGCAGTCTATCGTCCTGGCGATTCTGCTGTCCATTGACAGGCCGAGACCTCTCCTGATCGACCAACCCGAGGACAACCTCGATAGCGCTTTCATATTCCAGATCCTCGTGAAGGCTCTCCGGCGAATCAAGGAACGGCGGCAGGTCATCGTCGTAACGCACAATGCAAACATCGCTGTGCTTGCGGACGCCGACTTGGTGATTCCACTCAAGGCAACTGCTGAATCCGGCGTCGTGGTTAGCCCAGGAACCGTAGACGCTGACGCGACCAGAGAACTGGTTTGTGAGATACTTGAAGGCGGCCGGGCTGCATACGAACGGCGCGGAAGACTATACGGTCTCCGGCTGGCTGGCTGACAATGCGATAGAGCCGACATGGGGTAGGGTCAGTAATGGGGTCTACCATTGTTTTTCGCTGGGATGATGGGTAGGCCTCCGTCCGGTAGACTGTCTGCCTGACGGGGGTGTGGCTCTTGGGGTCCACAGGCTCCTCGGAGACACTGCGCGGCTCTGAATTGCCGCCCCCGTCATCTCTGCCATCCAGGGTGTCCTTCGGGATGGTGCGAGTGGAATCCGGGGACGAAACACCGATTGTCGCGCCGAAGCTGCGGAGCGTTCCGAGTCCGCGCCGAAATGAGTGATGCGTCCCCAGATTCGCTCGCACTGTCCTGGCACCGACCTCCCTTGTTCAAGGAGCTACATCGCTGTAGGATGGCACGCGAGAGTGCACGTGTCACTATGTAGCGTCATAGAAGAGGAGAGGAAAGGCGGAAAGGGAGTAACGGGCCGGGCAGAGACCGGTGTGCACCATAGCAGGCTCGCACACTAATCACTGTTGTGTTTTCCATCGGGAACCCCGCCCTGGCTCCGGGTAGAACACCGAGAAGAAGAGGATACTCATGCCACGACTGACCGAACAGGAACAGCAGGAGATCCACCGCTACTTGGAGGCTGACAAGCCTCTTCCGAACAAGTACCGCTTTCTGCTGTTCGAGGACAAGCGTGAGGTCGAGCTGGTCTGGAACGGGAAGTCAAGCGAGGTCTGCAATATCGTCTTGCCGTTCCAGGTCATCGAGCAGGTGGACGAGCCGCGGGCGGAGAAGCCGGCGGGCAGTTCCATGGATCTCGGTCTCTTCGATGCGCGCGGGCGCCAGCTCAAGGGCTGGACGAACAAACTGATCTGGGGCGACAACAAGCTGATTCTCTCAAGCCTGAAGAACGGCCCGCTGCGCGAGGAGATCGAGAAGCAGGGCGGCCTCAAACTCATCTACATCGACCCGCCGTTCGACGTGGGCGCGGATTTCTCCATGGACATCGAGATCGGCGACGACACCTTCACCAAGAAACCCAACATCCTCGAAGAAATCGCCTACCGCGACACCTGGGGCAAGGGCGCGGATTCCTTCCTCGCCATGATTTACGAACGCCTCATCCTCATGCGCGATTTGATGCACACTGATGGGAGCATCTACGTGCACTGTGACTGGCGAGTCACGGGTCTCCTTCGCATGGTGCTGGATGAAGTCTTCGGGAAAGACAGAATGGTCAGCGAGTTGATCTGGAAGCACCAGATCATGGGGGGGGCGCACGGCAGAAGGCTGCCGAAGGCACATGAGACGATTCTGTGGTTCAAGAAAACGGATTCGTTCAGGACCAACGAAGAGGCTCCCGAAGCACGCGTGCCCTTCAGCGAGTATGTCCGATCGACGATGCAACAGGATGCCGAGGGACGGTGGTTCTACACGAGAAGAAGAATGAGCCGGAAGGCCACTGATACCGAAAGGGAGGCAAAAGCGCACACGATTACCTATGTCGACGATCCAGAGAAGGGAACGCTCGCTTCGGATGTGTGGGACGATTTCCCTTCCTACCAGCCGAAACCGGACGACAACACGAAGTATCCCACCCAGAAGCCAAACGAGATTCTTGGACGTGTGATCAGCCTGGGAACTCAGGCAGGCGATCTCGTAGCCGACTTTTTCTGCGGCTCCGGCACCACCGCCGCCGTCGCCGAAGAGCTGGGGCGCAAGTGGATTGTCTGCGACCTCGGCAAGTTCGCCATTCACACGACCCGCAAGCGGATGATTGGCGTGCAGCGGCAGCTCAAAGCCGAAGGCAGGGACTACCGTGCCTTCGAGATCCTGAACCTCGGCAAGTACGAGCGTCAGCACTACATTGGCATCAACCCCAACCTGCGCGAAGTTGAGCAGCAGAAACAGTTGGAAGAGAAGGAAGCCGCTTTCGTCGACCTGATCCTGCGTGCCTACCGCGCGGAGAAGACCGAGGGCTTTGTCGCGTTCCACGGCAAGAAGGCGGGGCGGCTGGTAGCGGTGGGTCCAGTGAATCTCCCCGTGACGCGCCTGTTCATCGAGGAGATCGTCCTCGAGTGCCGCAGGAAGCACATCACCAAGGTCGACATCCTGGGCTTCGAGTTCGAGATGGGCCTCTTCCCGAACGTCCTGGACGAAGCGCGCGCCAAGGGTATTGACATCGCACCGAAGTACATCCCCGCCGAGGTGTTCGACAAGCGAGCGGTGGAGAAGAACCAGGTCGTCTTTCACGATGTGGCGGCCATCGAGGTGAAGCCGCTAGTCCGGGCCGGCAAGAAGGGCGATCGGCCCGCCGTGGCGGTGGAGCTGACCGACTTCTCCGTGTTCTACTCCCAAGACTCGATCGCCAACGCCGAGGCGGCGATCAAGAACAAGGGCAGCCGGATCGTGGCGGAGAAGGGGCAGATCGTCAAGGTGAGCAAGGACAAGAACGGCGTCGTCACCCGCGAGGTGCTCACAAAGGACTGGACCGACTGGGTCGACTACTGGGCCGTGGACTTCAACTTCGAGAGCAAGCGCGAGATCATCCGGGTGAAGAACGAGGATAGCGGTGAGTGGGAAGAACGCTGGACGGGCGACTACATCTTCGAGAACGAGTGGCAGAGCTTCCGCACGAAGAGAGACCGCTCGCTGGAATTGACGAGCGCCTATCACGAATGTGCACCGGGCCGGCGGAGGATCGCGGCCAAGGTGGTGGACATCTTCGGGAACGACACGATGACGATCGTGGACGTGTCGGTGTGACCTGGTCGAATTCGACCAGTCTCGAAATCAGGGAGGATCGTGCGCGCCGTCTGGCAGAGGAGACTCCTGATGGACGAGGGTGACATCCAGCGACTTGGAATGGGGACGGATCGTGGCGCTGCATAAGGACTTCCCCGCGTCGCCGCACGCCATCCTCGATCCGGCCCTCCGCTGGTTTCCCGCCGATGAAGCCCTGCGCGAGACGAGCATGGAGAAGCTCATGCCGCCCCTGGTCGCGCCCCTGCGTCGCAAGGTGAAGGAGTTCCGAGACGGCGGCTACGTTGGCGCCACGGAGACGAGCCGCAGCTTGCTGCGCTGGTGGTTTGACACGCCGCATCTCATGCAGCAAGCGGACGGGACCATGGCGGAGTTCCGGTACTACTTCGCCCAGCGTGAGGCGGTGGAAACGATCGTCTACCTCTGCGACGTCGTGGGCGTTCAGGATAAGTACGATCTCATGCGGTTCGACGGCAGCGGCGCCGTGTCGGCAGGGATGTTCGACGAAACGTGGCGGCGCTTCGTGGTGAAGATGGCAACCGGCTCCGGGAAAACGAAGGTCCTGAGCCTGGTGCTGGCGTGGAGCTTCTACCACAAGCTCTACGAGCCGGAGTCGACGCTGGCTCGCAACTTCCTCGTGATCACCCCGAACATCATCGTGCTCGATCGCATCTACAAGGACTTCCAGGGCTTGCGCATCTTCCTGAAAGACGATCCGGTCTTGCCCGACAACGGGGTGGACGGCCGCAACTGGCGCGACGACTTCCAGTTGACCTTGCACATGCAGGATGAGGTCCGCATCACGCGCCCCACCGGGAACATCTTCCTGACCAACATTCACCGGGTCTATGCCGGCGACGACATCCCGCCTTCGCGCGACGATGAGAACACGATGGGCTACTTCCTCGGCAAGCGGCCGACGGGAGCGACGACGGATTCGAAGGTGGACCTTGGAATGATCGTGCGCGACGTCGACGAGTTGATGGTGCTGAACGACGAGGCGCACCACATCCACGACCCGAGTATGGCCTGGTTCAAGTCCATCGAAGACATCCACAATCGGCTGCTGCAAAAGGGCGCGGCGCTGTCGCTACAGGTGGACGTAACGGCTACTCCGAGGCACAACAACGGGGCGATCTTCGTTCAGACCGTGGCGGACTACCCTCTGGTGGAAGCGATCGCGCAGGACGTCGTCAAGCATCCTGTCTTGCCCGACGCCGCGAGCCGAGCGAAGCTGAGCGAGCGTGCGAGCGCTAAGTACACCGAGAAGTACGCCGACTACCTCCACCTGGGCGTGCTCGAATGGCGGAAGGCCTACGCCGAGCACGAGAAGCTGGGGAAGAAGGCGATCCTGTTCGTCATGACCGACGACACCCGCAACTGCGACGATGTGGCCGAGTACCTGGAGAGCACGTATCCGGACCTGAAGGACGCGGTGCTGGTCATTCACACCAAGAACAACGGGGAGATCTCTGAGGCCAGCTCAGGCAGAGCCAAAGATGAGCTCGAAGCGCTGCGCAGACAGGCCAATACGATCGACGGCGCAGACAGCCGCTACAAGGCAATCGTCTCGGTGATGATGCTCAAGGAGGGGTGGGACGTGAAGAACGTCACCACCATTGTCGGACTGCGCGCCTACTCGGCTCAGAGCAACATCCTCCCCGAGCAGACGCTGGGGCGAGGACTGCGGAGAATGTACCCCAGCGACGTCGAGGAGTACGTAAGCGTCGTGGGCACGGACGCGTTCATGGACTTCGTAGAGTCGATCCAGGCCGAAGGCGTCGAGCTGGAGCGCAAGGCGATGGGCGAAGGGACCAAGCCCAAAGCGCCGCTGGTGGTGGAAGTTGACCAGGGAAACGAGAAGAAGGACATCGCGGCGCTGGATATCGAGATCCCCGTACTGACGCCGCGCATCTACCGCGAGTACAAGAACCTCGCCGACCTGAACGCTGGCGCCCTGGGGCATCAGCGCGTCGCCTACCGGCAGTTCAGTGAGGAAGAGCAGCGGGAAATTGTCTTTCGAGACATCGTCAGTGGCGAGGTGACGCACACGACGATCCTCGACGCGGCCGGCGTGGCCGACTACCGGAGCGTGATCGGCTTCTTCGCGCGAGCGATCATGAAGGAGCTGCGGTTGGTCAGCGGCTACGATGTCCTATACGGCAAGGTGAAGGGCTTCGTGCGGGACGAGCTGTTTGACCGCCCGGTGGAACTCGAAAGCCCCAACACCCTGCGCAACCTGTCGGAGGTGGCGGCAACGAAGACGCTGATCGACACCTTCAAGAAGGCGATCAACTCGCTCACGGTGCAGGAGAAGGGCGACGCCGAGATCCGCTACACGATCAAGCTTCGGCAGACGCGGCCCTTCGTGGCCAAAGAGCAGGGCTACCTCGTCCCAAAGAAGAGCGTGTTCAACCGCATCATCGGAGACAGCCCATTGGAGCTCCGGTTCGCGAGCTACCTCGAAGACTGCGCCGATGTGGTGTCCTACGCGAAGAACTATCTGGCGGTGCATTTCAAGCTGGACTACGTGAACGCCGATGGCGACGTTTCCAACTACTACCCGGATTTCCTCGTCAAGCTGTCGAGCAAGCGGATGGTCGTTGTCGAAACCAAGGGGCGAGAGGATGTGGACGTGCCGCTGAAGATGGCCCGCCTGCGTCAGTGGTGCGAGGACATCAACCGGGTCCAGTCGGATGTGGCATATGACTTTGTGTACGTGGACGAAGAGAGCTTTGAGAAGTACCGGCCTACGTCGTTCCGGCAGCTGATGGATGGCTTTATGGAGTACAAGAGCGGAGAATAGGCGGCGAAGTCCTAGGGATCGTTGCGCTCGGCAGAGCGAAGGGCGCGGAGGGAGCGGCGCGAAGGGGGAGGGGATGGCCGAGACGGTTCGAGTCGCCGTGCAGCCGGACATGCTGCGCTGGGCGCGCGAGCGGTCCGGCCTCAGCGCGGTTAGGCTCTCCCGGCGATTCCCTCGACTCGCGGCCTGGGAACGTGGCGAGGCACGTCCGACGCTGAAGCAACTGGAGAGCTTCGCCAGGGCGACCTACGCGCCTGTCGGCTTCCTGTTCCTGCACGAGCCGCCCGTCGAGCGCGTCCCGATCCCGGACTTCCGCGCGCCGAGCAACGCGCACATCGGGCGTCCGAGTCCGGGTCTACTGGATATGGTCTACATCTGCCAGCAGCGCCAGGAGTGGTACCGTGACTACGCGCGTTCTGTCGGCGAAGAGCCGTTGGCGTGCGTTGGCTCCGCAAGCATCGAGAGCGACGTCGAAGCGACAGCGGCGGCCATTCGGCACGCGGTGGGTTTCGACATCGAGGAGCGCCGCCGAATGTCCACCTGGACCGACGCCCTGCGCCGCTTCATCGAGCAAGCGGACGCGCTGGGCATCCTCGTCATGTGCAGCGGTGTCGTGCTCAACAACAACCACCGTCACCTCGATCCGGAGGAGTTCCGCGGGTTCGCGATGGCAGATGGCCTCGCTCCGCTCGTGTTCATCAACGGAGCGGACACCAAGGCGGCTCAGATGTTCACGGTGGCACACGAGCTGGCCCACATCTGGCTCGGGCAGTCCGCCGTCTCCGACGCGCAAGCGGCGTGGATGCCGGAGCAGGCAGTCGAGCTGTGGTGCAACAACGTGGCCGCCGAACTCCTCGTGCCGCTTGCCGTTCTGCGTGGCGAGTACGATCCTGACTCTGAGCTTCGAGCCGAAATGGATCGTCTCGCGAAGCGCTTCAAGGTCAGCACCCTGGTCGTCCTGCGCCGGATTCATGATGCCGGCGGCCTCACGCGTGACGAACTCTGGCAAGGGTACGCAAACGAGCTCGAACGCCTCCGCGCCATTACGCGGCAGACTGGTGGCAGCTTCTACTTGACCCAGGCAGCACGCGTCAGCAAACGCTTCGCACGCGCCCTTGTCGTGAGCACGCTCGAAGGCCAGACACTGTACCGGGACGCATTCCGCATGCTCGGGTTCTCGAAGTTGGAGACGTTCCACGAACTCGGTCGGAGCCTCGGAGTGCTCGTCTGATGGTGTACCTGCTTGATGCCAATGTGTTCATTCAGGCGAAAAACCTCCACTACGGCCTCGACTTCTGTCCTGCGTTCTGGGATTGGCTAATCGCTCGGAACGCCGCGGGGCAGGTGTTCAGCATTGAGAAGGTAGGCGACGAGCTTGAGGGGGGCGCCGATGAGCTCGCGGCGTGGGCCACACAGCGTGGTCCAAGCTTTTTCGTCAGACCGGACGCCGCGATCCTGCCTGCGCTTGGCTCCGTCAGCGCGTGGGCCGCCGGGCAGCGGTACGACCCAGCAGCCGTGAATACGTTCCTCCAGTTGGCCGACTACTACCTTGTGGCCCACGCGCTGGCTTACGGGCAGACCGTCGTGACGCACGAAGTCGCCTCAACTTCGACGAAGAAGATCAAGATCCCCGACGCCTGCATCGGCCTCGGCATCAAGTGTATGACGCCCTTCGAGATGTTGCGTCGGGAGCGTGCCCGCTTCGTACTAGAGGCACGCCCATGAATCACCGGGGACGTAGAACGAACGGCGCGAGAAGAGAGAGGGGGCAGGAGAAGCGAGGAAGCGAGGGGTCTACCATTGCTTTTCGCTGGGATGATGGGGGCGCCTCCGTCCGGTAGACTGTCTGCCTGACGTGGGTGTGGCCTGCGGGGTCCGCAGGCTCCACAAGGCCCCTGCTCGACCTGGAATGCCGGTCCCGTCTTCTCCGTCATCCGAGGGGTCCTTCGGGATCGTGCGAACTCGGCGAGCCTCGTCGCCATCACCACGGGCCACGCGGGTCGAGTCGACGACCTGATGCCGCAGGGCTACCGCTACGTCCTCCACTCTACCTACGACAGCGGGAAGATCTGCCCGACGCCCGTTGCTTTGAGTGGAGCCGACTTTGCGTCCGGGAGTCCTTCGCCTGGGGCCCTTCTCCTCCTGTCGTCCCGCGGCTATGATGGTTGCGTCGATCGAATCGGGTGTTCGAACGCAAGGAGGGGGTACGATGAAGGGTTTGGCACGAACAGCGGCAATCCTGGTGGCGGCCGTGCTCGTCGCATCGCTTCCGGTCCTCGCGGACGGCGGCGGATCCGGGTACACGGGAAGCGTGGAGGTCGACGTCGGTATTCTGCCGGCGTTCTCGACCTCTCTGGCAGGGAATCTCACGTTTGACTCCGGCGAGTGGTCGTTGATCACTACGGTGAACGTCCTCGTCTATCCTCCATTCGCGGCGTCGAGCCGGCTCAAGCTCCTCTGGACCGGGGAGTGGCTCTCGATCGGTGCCTACGCCGACCTTGGCGTGGTGCCGTTCGGCTTTCCCGGGATCGGGGCGATCCTGAAGGCGACGGCCGATCCGTGGTGGCTGACGAGCGACACGTACTTCTCGCTTGGGACCTTCGGCCTGCTCGAGTACCTTGAGCTCGGGGTCACGTTCCTGGACGCCAAGCTCGACACGGCGGGGACGACGACCCTCGTCGGGACTCTGGCGGCGGGGCTTTGGCCGCTGCCTCCCCTCACCGGGCTCCTTACGGGGACGTTCACGCTCACGGCGGGTGACTTCGTCGTGACGAGCACGTCCACCGTGGCGCTTCTTGACTTCGTCGTGAGCGAGACGCTCAAGGCGGCCCTCACCTTCACGCCGTTCTCCGCGAACGTGTGGGTCGGGTTCGACACGACGGGAGGGTTCAGCCTCGGCCTCGGCGTCATGTGGACCTTCTCCGGGTAGGTTGACGCGAGGGTAGGGG
>Ga0315274_10009100_pt1 | contig 14370 bp, 11 predicted proteins | sample YL17G02_20_MG_FD_203700 | JGI IMG/M metagenome (GOLD analysis project Ga0315274, IMG submission 203700) | Sediment microbial communities from Yellowstone Lake, YNP, Wyoming, USA - YL17G02_20 | ecosystem: Environmental > Aquatic > Freshwater > Lake > Sediment | place: USA: Wyoming | collected... | reverse complement strand
AATCATTTGAATTTTGGCATTTGGATTTGTTTAGAATTTAGATATTAGAATTTAGTATTTTGTATAGTGGGGTGTTAAAGAGTCCCGATTAGCATCGGGACTCTTAAGAAAAAATCATCCCCTTCCCCTTACTAAATTACTTAGGAGAAGGGGACACAGGTCGAAGACTCTTCGAGGGATAGGGTCACCAATTAATCCCGGTTAAGAACTATAAACTCAACAAACCCTATAAACTCAATGAACCCCCCTACTTGACATAACTACTTTACATAACTCTAAAAACAATTCCCAGCCTCGGTTAGCTTCGAATTGTTTCTGAAAAAAGGCATTATTAGGATAATGTCACCCCCTATTCAAGCTATTGACAAACAAACAACGTTTAGGTTATATTTGCCACCAACAGAATATAGCAAAGGCTGTGAACAAGAATAGTAAGCTTCCAGCGAAGCGCAGAGAGTCGGGAAAGGTGTGAGCCGATGCCCGCGCAGAAGCTGAATGGACTTGGGAGCCGCAAACCGAAAGTTACAAACGAGTAGGTTCTGTCGCAAGAGAAGCGTTATCAAATCTCATGGCATAGGCTTATGGCTCTATGCCAGCTAGAGATGGTCATTCTGTATAATAACAGATTGACTAAGAGGGTGGCACCGCGGAAGTCGACCTCCCGCCCCTTCAAGGGTCGGGAGGTTTTTATTAGGAGGGGTTTGCTCATTTAACAAAAATCGGAGGAGTACATGCCTAGATAATGTTTTTCCGGGATGATAAAATACAAGAAAGGAGACCAAAATGGAAAAGACGAAATTCATTCTTGAAGAAAAAGAAATGCCTACACACTGGTATAACATCCTACCTGATTTACCCAAGCCGCTACCACCACTGCTCCACCCAGAGACCAAGCAACCTACTCGCCTGCCTCCTCCGCTCTTCCCCGAGGGACTCAATGACCAGGAGTTCAGCAAAGAACACTTTATTGAAATCCCAGAGGAAGTGCAACGTATCTACAAGCTGTGGAGGCCAACACCACTATACCGGGCGTACCGATTGGAGAAAGCCCTGGGTACACCAGCAAAGATTTTCTATAAGAACGAAGCGGTAAGCCCTCCGGGTAGCCACAAAGGCAATACCGCTGTCGCTCAGGCTTACTTCAATAAGAAAGAGGGTGTCAAGCGCCTAGCTACCGAAACCGGCGCTGGACAGTGGGGCAGTGCCCTGGCTATGGGCTGCCAATTCATAGGTCTTGAGTGCAAAGTCTACATGGTTGCCGCCAGCTATTATCAGAAACCCTATCGGCGTATCATGATAGAAACGTGGGGGGCTAAAGTTGTTCCCAGTCCTAGTCAGGAAACTAAAGTAGGGCGTGAGATACTGGCAAAAGACCCCAACAGTCCGGGCAGCCTGGGAATCGCCATCAGCGAAGCAGTAGAGGATGCTGCTACTCATGAAGGCACCAAGTATTCCCTGGGTAGCGTGCTCAACCATGTCCTGCTTCACCAAACCGTCATTGGCCAGGAGATAAAGAAACAAATGGAAAAGGCAGATGCCTATCCTGACATTATCATCGGCTGTATCGGCGGTGGCTCAAGCTTCGCCGGGATGTCTACTCCTTTCGTTAAGGATAAGCTCAAGGGAAAGAAAATAACCTTCATCGCAGTGGAGCCTAAAGCCTGCCCCAGCGTAACTAAAGGTCCCTACACCTGGGACTACGGCGATGTAGCCGGGCTTGCCCCTATAGCCAAGATGTATACCCTGGGGCATGCCTTCATTCCGCCGCCGGTTCATGCCGGAGGTCTTCGCTATCACGGGATGGCACCAATCGTATCTCACCTCCGCAACCTGGGCATAATCGAGGCAAGAGCAGAATATCAAGTTCCTGTCTTCCAGGCTGCGGTAACCTTCGCCCGGGCTGAGGGAATCATCCCTGCCCCAGAACCATCCCACGCCATCAAAGTAGCTATTGACGAAGCTCTTAAATGCAAGGAGTCCGGTGAATCAAAAACCATCCTGTTCCTCCTCTGCGGACACGGGCACTTTGATATGGCTGCCTACGACCAGTACCTTTCCGGCAAGATGGAAGATTACGAATATCCTGAGGAAAAGGTCAAGGAAGCCCTAGCTTCCTTACCCAGCTGCCAGGAGCCTTAACTGGACTAGCTAAGGGGCTGGGTATTCCCCAGCCCCTTATTTTTCTCTCCAGTTTTGTGTTAAAATAAATTGTTAAACTATGCGCCGGCTTACTAAATACTTAGCAGTTCTACTCATAGTCTTCTCTTTTGTCTTAGGTACCGGGTGCAACCTGCTGCCCGGTATAGATATTGGCTTGCCAACAACACCAAGCCCGACACCTCCACCTGCAACCACAACCCCACCGGTAACAACACCCCCCAGTCCCACGTGGACACCGCCCCCGACAGGAAGTTCACAGCCATTGCTACTCGATTTTGTCTCTGTCGTAGCTAAAGTTAAGCCATCAGTAGTCGCTATTAAGACTGAGATTGTCACCTATGACATTTTTAACCGACCGATTACTCAAGAGGCAGCTGGTTCAGGCTGGATTATAGATGAAGCCGGCTATGTAGTAACCAATAACCATGTAGTGGAAGGTGCACAGAGTATCACAGTAACACTAGATGACGGCAGGACTTTTACCGCAAACGTAGTGGGCACTGACTCTATCGCGGATATAGCCGTGCTTAGAATTGAAGCGCAAAACCTAGTAAGAGCCGCCGTCGGTGATTCCTCTACACTGGAAGTTGGCGAATGGGTACTGGCTGTTGGCAACTCATTAAATTTGGGCGTTACTCCTTCAGAAGGAATAGTGAGGAGCTTAGGGGCATCTCTGCCCGTGTCAGAAGGGCAAACACTTTATGGGCTTATTGGAACTAGTGCTCCGATTAACCCGGGTAATAGTGGTGGCCCCCTGGTAAATATGCGCGGTGAAGTGGTGGGCATCACCACCGTCAAGATTGCTATGGTAGGAGTAGAGGGAATGGGATGGGCGATAAGCATTGAAACAGCTGAGCCGATTATCGAGAGTTTAATCCAAAAAGGCTACGTGACTCGTCCATACCTCGGCGTAGTTCTCCAAGATGTAAACCAATTTCTTATTATCACAAGTGGCCTAGCTGTGGATAAAGGTGCATTCATTACTGAGGTAGCCCAAAACAGCCCTGCCGATGCTGCCGGATTAAAAGCAGGGGACGTTATAGTCAGCGTCGGTAGCAAAGAGATAAACAACGCTCAAGAGCTTATCCAAGCAATTCATGCAAGTGAAATCGGTCAGCAGGTGGAAATAATATTTTGGCGGGGCAATACCAAAAACACCACATTCGCCACTCCTATCGAGAGGCCACCGTCTTAAGTCAACCTAATTTCCTGACCGCTAGCCTGACTTCATAGCCGTCTAAGTTATGGCTCTCAGAAAAGGCACCCTCCTCTGGAACCCCTTCTACGATGCGGCGCGATAACGTTTCCTGCTCAATGTAATCGGCAAAGGACTCCATGACCTGTTTTATGTATGCCTCGCCTTGATAATAGGTAGCAATATGGTCGGCAATATCAAAACCAGCTGAGCGGCGCATTGTTTGAAGCCGATGCACTATCTCCCGTGCCATTCCCTCCGCTTGAAGCTCCGGAGAAACGGCAGTTGGAATTGCTACACTGCAGCTGCCTTCTGAACTGATAGCATAACTTTCTTTGTCTAGCTTACTTGCATTATCAATAAGCTGCAAATCCTTTACATTAAGTTCCTCCAGTATCTGCGGCCTAACTCTCTCCAAAGCCTCCTGTTCTTGCCTTGAGCTAACACTAACAAGGGCTGTTGCCAATGGCTGGCGTACCTTGATGCCCGCCTCGCTGCGAGCCGCCCGTCCCAGACTTGATACCTTCATCGCCAGCCTAACATCTGCCGCAAGTTGCTCATCAATCTTAGTTTTATCAGCCTTTGGGAAATCGGCAAGATGAACACTTTCTGGAGCCTTCGGAAAAGCGGAAAGAACAAGGTTTTGATAAATTTCTTCAGCCATGAATGGGATAAGTGGAGCAAGCAATTTTGAGAGCGCAACCAGACATTCGTAAAGTGTGTTATATGCAGCCAGCTTGTCAGCATCACTCTCGCTTTTCCAGAACCGCCGACGACTTCGGCGCACATACCAGTTAGACAGGTCATCTACAAAGCCCTCTATCCTCCTACCAGCATCGGTAGGGTTGTAAGATTCCAATGCCAAATCAACATCAACTACAAGCTGGTTCAGCTCAGAAGTAATCCACCGGTCAAGCTCAGATGGTTCTATAGAAACCTTCTCACTGGGAGTGAAGCGGTCAATATTGGCATAGGTAACAAAGAAGGAGTAGACGTTCCAAAGAGTCAGTAAGAAACGCCGTGAGATCTCAACGACCATCTTATCAGCGAAGCGCCGCACATTGCCCGGTGGTGAAGCCGTAAAACAATACCAGCGAAGTGCATCAGCTCCATATTTCTTTATCACCCCCATTGGCTCCACCACATTCCCCCTTGCCTTGCTCATCTTCTCCCCTTTAGCGTCAAGTATGTGCCCTAGACAGATTACATTTCTGAAGCAGATGCTATTGAACAATAAGGTTGAAATGGCGTGCAGACTATAAAACCAGCCGCGGGTCTGGTCAACCGCCTCACAGATATAATCGGCAGGAAATCGCCCATCACTAAGCAATGTTTCGTTTTCAAATGGGTAATGCCATTGCGCTATTGGCATCGCCCCAGAATCAAACCAGCAGTCAATTACCTCAGATACCCGCCGCATCCTTGACCCGCATTTAGAGCACTTAAAGGTCAACTCATCAACATAGGGACGATGTAAATCCAGCGGCTCTTTAAATCCCAAAAATCCTGGCTTTCCCTTCAGTTCCGCTACACCGCCGATACATTCTCGATAATCGCAGAATTCACACCGCCAGATAGGCAAAGGTGTTCCCCAATATCGCTCCCGAGAAAAAGCCCAATCAACATTATTCTCCAGCCAGTCGCCAAAGCGACCATACTTGATATGCTCTGGATACCAGTTTATCTTTTTGTTCCCTTCAATAAGGCTTTCCTTTACCGCCGTTGTCCTAATATACCAGGTCTGTTTAGCATAATAGAGAAGGGGAGCCTCGCAGCGCCAGCAGAAAGGATAAGTATGGCGAATCGTCTCACTGCGGAAGAGCAGTCCTCTACTCTCCAAATCCTTGAGAATAAGCGGGTCAGCATCCTTAACAAACTTACCCGAGAATGGATAGCTGCCAGTTATTTTCCCTTGCAAGTCTACCATGTGAATAAAATTCAGCCCTTTATCATTCCCCACCTCATAATCAACCTCGCCATACGCTGGAGCGATATGTACAATGCCTGTCCCATCCTCCATTGACACAAAATCTCCGGAAATTACTGGGTAATTTGGCCTCCCATTATCTTTCCATGTAGATGAAGAACGCTCATCTTTTTCTGGAATGCACATAGAACTTATGGGTACTTTAAAATCGCTGGGATTAAATAGAGGTTCATACCTCATGCCAACCAAATCACTGCCTTTAACCTTAGCGATGATAGGTGCGTTGCTTAACCCTGATTGCTCCAGACGGATTGAAGCTAGAATCAGATACTCGTTATCAACTTCCACAATAGCGTATTCAGCTTCAGCAGCTACTGCCAATGCAGTATTGGCCGGCAGAGTCCAAGGGGTGGTTGTCCATGCTAGAAAATAAGACGTTTTACCAAGATTCAGCCTTTGCTGTGATTCCTCGGTCAGCTTAAACTTGATATGCACCGATGGGTCTTCAGCATCATCGCGGTAGCCAAGGGCAACCTCATGGGAGCTGAGTGATGTGCCACATCGCGGGCAATGCGGGGTAACTTTATAACCCTGGTATACTAACCCTTTATCCCACATTTGCTTTATTGCCCACCAGCAAGACTCGATGTATTCATTTTTCATGGTAATATAGGCATTCTTTAGGTCAATCCAGAAGCCGATACGCTCGGTCAATGCATCCCAGTCTTTAAGATATCTAAATACGCTCTCCCGGCACCGCGCATTAAACTTGGCTATGCCGTATTCTTCAATCTGAGTCTTACTAGAAAAACCAAGCTGCTTCTCTACCTCCAGCTCCACTGGCAACCCGTGGGTATCCCAACCACCTATGCGCGGAGTATAGTAGCCCTTCATCGCCTTATAACGGGGTATAACATCCTTAAAAACACGGGACAGCACATGATGAATGCCCGGGCTGCCATTTGCTGTCGGCGGACCTTCATACAGTGTAAAACGAGGAGCACCCCGGCGAGCTTCTACACTCCGCTCAAAGACGTTTTTCTTTTTCCATAAGGCGAGTATTTGCTCCTCAACCTGCGCAAAGTTGACTTTACTGCTTACAGGGCGAAACATAACCGAATCTCCCTTAAAATATAAAATCTCGTCCCTAAGACGAGAATTTTTCACTTTATACTTAAGTTATTTCTTCTTGGGTGAAACGACTACCCTGCGTGCCTCACCCGTCCCGATACTTTGAGTACTGATGTCAGGATGGTCAGCTAGAGCCATGTGCACTATACGCCGCTCAAAAGCTGGCATCGGCTCCAAGGTAAATTGCTTCCCATTAACCTTTACTTGCTCAGCCACACGCCAAGCCAAAGCCTGCAAGGCTTTATCTCGGCGCTCCCTGTATCCTTCTACATCAATAGTAATAGGCACCCACGCCTTTATCTGATGAGCCACAATAAGCCTGATAATAAACTGCAGACAGGAAAGTGTCTGCCCACGTCGCCCAATTAAAATACCGAGGTCTTCACCCTTGATATCAAAAGCAACGGGACCAGCAGTCTGCTTTTCTTCCTCAGCAAGTGGTTCGCCCTTTAGCTCCACTGTAGCTGCCACCCCCATCACCTCAAGCAACTTTTCCAGAACACCCTTAGCTAATTCAGCTATATCACTATTTTCCGCAGGTACCATTGGCCTCACTCTAATCCTCGCCTGTTCAGTTCCCAAACATGGATGCTGGGCTCACCCTCTCTTAGGACGGTGACCTTTACCTCTTTTCGGATGACGCTTAACCTCTCTAAGGTGCGCTGGATAGCCTCCTCCGCGGTATGGGCGCTTATCTCCAGTTCCTTCATTACCTACTTTTTCTCCTTGGGTAGGTCCGGCTACAGCAACATCAGTACTAACTGCTTTCTCTGCCGATACTTGTTCGGCCGGCATTTGTTCAGCTGGGGCGATAAGCTTCTTAGGCTTTCTCTCCTTAACTGCTTTTTTAGTCACAGCTTGTGGAAACAAGGCTCCCCACCCACTGATAAAATATTGAACAATAATCCTGAAAATATTTGATGCGATCCAATATATCGATAGGCCACCCGGAAATGTCAAAGTCAAAAAGCCGAACATCAATGGCATCATCCATAGCATCATCCGGTTTTGCGCCTCCTGCTGGGGGTCAGCAGTGCCAGGCGTTACCATCTTCTGTTGTACCCACATCGTGCCCCCAACTAGGATAGCCAGAAAAATGTCACCGCTAGCTAGGTTCACCCACAAGAAACTGTTTTGCAAAGGTAGTGCAGTATATACTACTGGCCAGGAATAGAGATACTGGGAGAGGCTCAGAAAATTCTCGGGGATAATGGCTACAAGCCGCGTTATCGACTGGAACAGGGCTATCCAGACAGGCATCTGGATTAACATGGGCACCGCACAGCCAGCCGGACTCATCCCTGATTCTCGATACAGCTTCATCTGCTCTTGAGCTAGCTTCTGCCTGTCCTTAGCATACTTCTTCTGAAGCTCCGCAATCTTCGGCTGAAGCTCCTGCATTGCTTTGGATGCACGAATCTGCTTCAAGACAAGCGGCAGCAATGCAAAGTTAATTATAATAGTCAGTAAGATGATGCTAAGACCAAGATTGCCAGACAGAAAATTGGACAGCGCAATGAGGCTGTTTATCATGGGCTTGACGGCAATTATATCCCACCACATACCTAAATAAATTTACCTCACTTACCGCTTAATGATAGAGCCCATAGCTCCGCTCCTGTTTGTACATTCAGTGCATAAAGTTTGTCGTTCTCGGCATGGACATAAACGACACCATTACTCGTGTAAAGAGGCGCCAATACTTTTGCCCCCAAGGTCCTAAGTTCCCTTCTCTGATTATTCTCTATGGCATATACTTTGCCCGCTTCTGTGGCAACTATGACAGAACCGTCAACTACAGCAGGCGAAGAACTAATAGGACTCTCCAAGTTAATCTCAGCCACCTTACTCCCGCTCTCAACATCCAGCGTATAAACCTTACCATCAAGACATCCAGCATATATGTTGTTACCAGATACCACCGGGCTAGCCCAGAACCAATTCCCACCCATGAACTTCCATTTGAGACTGCCATCGGCGGCTCTTACCGCGTAAAGATACCGGTCAAAAGAACCAAGATAAACTGTATCGTTATAAATAATGGGCGTAGAGGTAATAGCCCCATCAGTTTCAAATGCCCATTTTTCACTGCCGTCAGCAGTATTCAAAGCATAGAGTCTTTTATCAAAAGAACCTATGTAAAGTGTGTCGCCCTCGACAAACGGCGTTGACCAGAGCTTATCCTCAGTTGCAAACTCCCATTTCTTATCGCCAGTCTCGGCGTCAAGGGCATAGACCTTCCCATCCGAATTGCCAAAGAAAACTTTGTCTCCCGCCACCACCAGCCCGCCAATAATAGGCTGTAGACTACCTTGCCGGGGATATACCCACCTCAATGCCCCTGAATCAGAATTGAGAGCATAAACTATGCCATTATAGCCGCCAACATAAACCAAGCCCCCATCTACTACCGGAGTCCCGTAGATAGCTACCGGTACAGATGCTGGTGCACAACTGAAACCACCCCCGGCCCTCGCCGATGGCTCTAGAGGAACCTCCCATTGCTGGGCGCCTGAAGTATTCACGGAGATAAGCTTACCTACCGATGGTTGTGGCGCACAACTAAGGCCACCGCCACCCGTTCTGAAGGCAGGTGCCACATACAAAATGTCTCCCGCTATTGCTACCCCTGACCCACCCTCTGGTGCGCTTTTAATTCCGACACACCCAGCTCCGGTTAGTCCCACCGCAAGCAGCAGACCTAACATGAAAAGTACCTTGTCTTTTTTGCTACGCCCAAACCTCACTTAACCGCCTCCAAAAAAAGATTCCAACCTAAGAAAATATTTTGATTCAAACCAGCCATCATGGCACCGGGTCGTAACCACCCTCACAGAAAGGATGACAACGGGCTATCCGCCTTATTCCCAACCATATTCCTTTAGCGATGCCAAACTTTGAAATAACTTCGTAGGTATATTCGGAACAGGTAGGAGTAAAACGACAGGACGGTGGCAAAACCCGCGAGAGAGTTGCCTGATAAACTTTAATTAACTCTAAAGCAAGCTCCTTCATAATCCCTCATCAATAACCGAGCTTGCGATAACAAGCCCTCAATCGACTTCTTAATATTGGCATAATCAGCAGTGGCGACCGCGGGGCGAGCAATAAATATAATATCCCACCCTGCCTCAAGTGGCATCACTCGCATAACTTCGCGAAGTAATCGCTTCACTCTGTTCCTCGTCACTGCATTGCCAATCCGCTTGCTAACCGAAAAGCCATATCGGGACAAAGTAAGCCCATTGGCTAAAGCCTTCATCACCAGCAGGTCATTTACCCACGAGTTTCCCTTTTTGTAAACCAGAGCGTATTGCTCTGGCTCGGTAAGGTATTCCTCTCGTTTCATCTCCACATCATACAACCGTCAATCTCTTCCGACCCTTAAGTCGCCTAGCTTTTAAGACGTCTCGCCCGCCGCGAGTGCTCATCCTGGCTAGAAAGCCGTGCGCACGTTTCCGCGGAATCTTCTTCGGTTGATAAGTTCTCTTCGGCACAACATCTCCTTAAAAATCAAGTATTATCAAAACCCAAGAGTTGAAAAGGGCAAATATTAACGCTACGGGTAAAGACATGAGGGAACGGAGTCGACATGAAGTCTCTAAACTATCAAGCTAAGCCCTTATGCCCACACCCCCAGTCTTATAAATATGAGCTGGCACATAGGGTAATAAAGCTAAATGTCGCGCTCTCTTTATTGCTGCAGCTAAGGCACGCTGATGCTTAGCACAAGTACCAGTCTTACGTCGCGGCTCAATTTTGCCGCTATTCGAGATGTAAGACCGCAACCCAGACGCATCCTTATAATCAATAACCTTAACTTTATTGACGCAAAAAGAACACACTTTTCGCTTGGGTACGTACCCCGTCCCATCCCATTTTTTACCTCTTGCTCTACTAAAACCTTGACTCTGTTCAACCATATCGTCTTTTATCCTATCTAGAATGGTATATCATCCGGCTCAAGCTCACTCTCCGCGGCTCCAGCTTCCTCAACCTTCTCCTCAGGAAGAGGTGCTGCCTGCCTATCGAGGAATGTTACTCTGTTGGCTATTATTTCGGTTCGCTGGTGCTTCAGACCATCCTGCCCCTCCCATGTACGTGTATGCAATCTGCCCTCAGCATAGATAAGACGCCCCTTAGTCAAAAACTGGTTGCATTGCTCGGCTAATTTGTTCCAAGCCACCACGGTAAACCACTCCGTCTCCTCTTTGCGCTCGCCCTCCGGAGTAGTATATACCCGATTAGTAGCAACGCGAAAAGAGGTTACCGGTCTGCCATTAGGAGTATAACGCATTTCAGGATCGCTGCCCAAATTACCAATTATCATTACTTTATTTAAGCTCACCATTGTCCTAAACCTCTTTAATCCCCGACATTATGAAAAATAAATATTCTCCTTAACTGCCCACTTTTACCAAGAGATGCCGCAGAACTCCGTCTGTAATCCGCAAGTTCGCTTCAAGCTCCTTGCCCAATCCAGGCTTCGATTTGAACCGAGTTAGCACATAGTTCCCCTCCAATAAGTTTTTTAGCGGATATGCTAACTTTCTTTTGCCCCACCGCTCTACCTCAGAAATGGTGCCTCCCCTCTCCGTAATAAATCGACTCACATTACCTATTATAGCTTCAAGTTTCTCATCCTCAACTTCCGGATTAAGGATTAGCACCATTTCATAATCATTTAGACGCTCTTCCTCTACTTTCGGTGCTTTTCTGGATACTCTCTTAGCTGGCATTCTCCTCCCTCAAATTAAATCTTAGTGTATTATTTTGTGAATTATAACATATAACATAAAATGCAAACAATACTGGTTTGATTGGCTTGACACACCATACTGCCCCTGATAGACTTTACTTGATAAGAACTTATCTAATGGCCCCGTGGTGTAGCGGTCTAACATGCCACCCTGTCACGGTGGAGATCAGGGGTTCAAATCCCCTCGGGGTCGCATCTAATTACTAGCAACTCGGTCTTTATCCGGTAATTCTCCCTCACCTGCTGAACACCTGCATCAAGATTGTCTCCTTAGCTTGGCTCCAGAGAGTCACCTTATATCCCGCCCAAGAGCCTTCACACCTTGCAGAATAGTGGACGCAAGCCATGAAGTTGCGCAGCGTCCCTCAATGCTACTCTAGCTTCGAAAATTCTTCTGGTCAAACTAAAGCGCCTATCAACTATCAAGCAAGCAAAGTAAGACAAAAATAAAGGGTACGTTCTCTTTCACCCTTTATTTTTTATCTGAAGAATGTTTATGGAATATTTATAAGTTCCCAGGAATTTTTATGTTTTGTTTTTCATCACAGCTATAAACTGGGGGTGAAAAAAGCAGGAGGTGGTCAGATGAGAAACAAATTGATTACAATTGAAGACCAGTCTGGTGGCACTCCATTACCCGCTTCTACCAACGAGGATATTTTTGCTGAAGTTAGCACCGAAACCCCTCCTGAAAATAAAGCCTTAGAGTTTCAGTGTCAGCCGGAGGAAGAAGTAAGAGTCAATAGCTTACCGTTGGATGCCTCCTTGGTTAATCTCAACACCTACCAGATTCAACCGGAAGTTCTAAAACTAGTTCCAGAAAAACTAGCAAGGAAATATAACGCAATACCACTGGCTATCACCTGTGACACTCTTTTGGTCGCTGTGGCAGACACTAATAATCTCCCGATGCTTGAAGCATTAGGGACCTGGACTCGGATAAAAATTGAGCTGGTAACAGCCGTCGCCGAGGATATTCAAAAAGCGATTGACCGCAATTATAAAGGCTATGCCGAAATTGAAAAACAATTCCCTACTACTCCAACCCACACCCCTATTACTATTGGCGAAACTACCAATGAAATTCCGGCGGATGGACCAGCGGTTCGAGCTTTAGAGCTTATCGTCGCAGAGGCAGTAAAGGCCAGAGCCTCCGATATCCATTTGGAACCACAACAGGACAACCTGCGAGTGCGCTACCGTATTGATGGCATACTGCACGACACAATGTTCTTGCCTCTAAATTCTCATACTCCCCTTATCTCCAGGTTAAAAATTTTAGCGAACATGAACATCGCTGACCATCATCGACCCCAAGATGGTCAGTTTTCGACCAAGGTAGGAGAGAAGGAGATTGATATTAGAGTAGCTACTATTGAGACAACATATGGTGAAATGGTAGTGCTGCGAATCTTAAATAAAGCAATTGGCGCTCTTAAACTCTCCGAGCTTGGTTTTTCGCCAAGTAATCTTAAACAATACGAAAAGATGCTCAAATCCTCTTTTGGTATTATACTAGTCGGTGGCCCTACCGGCTCCGGCAAGACCACTACCCTTTATGCCTCAATCAATAGTCTGGACTGTAAGACTCGCAAAATAATAACGATTGAAGACCCGATAGAGTATCGCTTTCAAAATATCAATCAAGTTCAGGTTAACCCACGCGCCGGGCTGACTTTTGCTAATGGCCTGCGCTCAATATTGAGACTCGACCCTAATGTTATACTGGTAGGAGAAATACGAGATTTTGAAACGGCTGATATTGCGATTCGTGCTGCGCTTACCGGACACATAGTGCTTTCTTCAATCCATGCCAACAACGCAGTAAGTGTTATAACTCGCCTTCTCGACCTAGGGGTCGCACCATTCCTAATATCCGCAGCAGTTATTGGTGTAGTTAATCAGCGAATGGTTCGCAAGGTCTGCCCACATTGTGGACGCTCCTCTCCTGCGCCCGCACAATCGCAGTTAGCCTATTTCGAGGAGTTCGGGCAGATGAGAACCAATTTTATTTATGGGAGTGGCTGTGATGCCTGCGGTCATACGGGTTACTTGGGACGCATTGCATCTTTTGAAATCCTTACCATGACCAATGGATTAAGAAGCCTCTTAATGAAAGGCGTCAGCGAGGAACAGCTACGAGCCAAAGCCGACGAGGAAGGCTTCGCCTCAATGTGGCATGATGGTATGCTGAAGGCTGAAGCAGGAATTACTACTCCCTGCGAGGTAGTACGCAGCATATTCTCCACCTGATAAAAGGCTAAACTAGTAGGAGCTCTCCAACCTAATTAAATCAGAAGCTCAAGCACCATCGGGGTCGCATCTTATTTATTCAATAGGATACACTTCCGCATCTAGAGCACGGCTGTCCTGCCCGGGTAAAATTACATCTGCCCGCCGCACAATCTCTTCTAAGCTTCGCCATGAGGCGACAATATCCGAAAAGCGACCCATGATTGTAAATTGGGGGGTGACATTATACTGTTTTTTCAGAAACAAATCGAAGCTAACCGAGGCTAGGATTTGTTTTTAGCGTTATGTAAAGTTGTTATGTAAAATAGCTGTAGGCTTTTAGCTTTTTTGAGTTTGTAGAGTTTATATTTTTCAACATAATAGTTAATGAGGTTGTTTAGCAACCTTGTGAACCCCCTAAATCCCCCAGTTCCCGTGTCGGGTAAGGGTCACGGGACAGGCTTTGGGGGACTTTCAGGCTGGGGGACACCCCCCAGACCCCTGTCATCCCGATATAATCGGGTCGCCCCTCTGCACTCCCTATTTCTAAACACCTTCAGTTAATGTAACCCTATCCCCTTAATCCCCTTTTAATCCCCTTCCCCTTAGGAAAAATTGATAAGGGGAAGGGGAGAATTTTTTCTTAAGAGAGGGCAAAGCCCTCTCTTAAACGCTCCTAATTTTATTTAAATTCAGGGGCTGACGCCCCTCTTTAACACCCCACAAATAAAGCCAAAATTCAAAGATAAAGAGGCAAAATTAACATTGGGGGCTGTCCAAAAATGCCGTCATTAAAGCCGTTCTGTCATTCCCGCGAAAGCGGGAATCCAGCATTGCCACCCCGCCTAGATTCCGTGTCAATCCCGTGTCAATCCCGTATCAAGTACGGGACAAGGCACGGGACAGGGCACGGAATGACAATTCTTGGACAGCTTCATTGAGTGTGTTTTGAGTTCGAAGGACGGT
>Ga0315274_10009097_pt1 | contig 14372 bp, 10 predicted proteins | sample YL17G02_20_MG_FD_203700 | JGI IMG/M metagenome (GOLD analysis project Ga0315274, IMG submission 203700) | Sediment microbial communities from Yellowstone Lake, YNP, Wyoming, USA - YL17G02_20 | ecosystem: Environmental > Aquatic > Freshwater > Lake > Sediment | place: USA: Wyoming | collected... | reverse complement strand
TGACGGGACTCGAAGCGTTCCACGAACTCCCGCGCCTTTTCGGTCGCCTTGGCGCGCGACTCCGCGGGCGACGCGTCGGGTCTTCCGTATCGCAGGCCGACGGCCATCAGAGCGCCCGAAACCGCCCCGCACGCGTTGCCCGTCCGGCCCATGCCGCCACCGAAGCCCGAAGCGATTCCGAGGGCCGTCGCGCGGTCCACGCCCAGTTTCGGACCGAACGCCGCGAGGACCGCCTGCGAACAGGAGTAGCCTTTCTTGAAGAACGACTCAGTTTCCTGGATTCTGCTCATGTCCTTCCCCTTTCCTCCTGTAGTAGAACCGGCCCATCTTGAAGGCCGAGAATCTTGAGCGAGGCCGGTGGGCCGGCGGGAGAATCGAGCTTCGTTCTGCAAGGGGATCGTAGTCTGCGGGTCTTCCGACGTTTGGCCGGCGCTCTTGGGCCATAGCGGCAGACTTTGTCCGGCGGAGCGCGTTCACGGTTTCTGGGAAACGCGGACGCGAGCGGCCCGCACCAGACGCCCGTTGAGGAGATAGCCGTCTCGCACGACGTCGATGACGGTGTTGCTGGGGTGCTTTTCGGACTTCTCGACGCTCATGGCTTCGTGAAGACGGGGGTCGAAGGGCTGGAGGCGGGCCTCGACCTTCACGACGCCGTGGTTCTGAAGCGCCTTGTCGAACTGCTGGCGGATGGCCTGGATCCCGTCAATGAGGGCCTGGGCGTCGGTGTCCGTCTCCATGGAGGCAAGGGCGTGGTCAAAGCCGTCCAGGGCGGGAAGCAACGATTCCACGAACTCCTGGATCGCGAATCTGGCGACGTCTTCTTTCTCCCTGGCGGCGCGCTTGCGCGCGTTCTCCAGGTCGGCGCGCGCGCGGGCGGCCAGCGCTTTGAGGTCCCCGTTCTCAGAGACGAGGCGTTCGTGCGCTTCGCTTGCCCGGTGGAGCTGCGCCATGGCGGCGGCTGCGACGCGTGTTAGGAGGGTCTCGCGCTCCGAGCGGCTTTTGCGGTCGGGGTGAAGACGAAGCCGACGGGCTCGACGGGCCCGACGGCAGCCCGCAAAGGGCGGGCGGAGGAGTCTGAGCGATGTCTGAGGAGGAGATGGCGACATCGGGCTTCTCCTGACTTGGACCTCTTGGGCCGGCATTGCTCCGTGTTGGCAGTCCCTCAGAAATGCCGCAGGGGCGTCTTGCCGATCGGGTAGACGTTGAATCCGATCTCATAGAGGGCTTTATGGTCCAGAAGGTTCCGTCCGTCGAAGAGGAACGCGGGCTTCTCCATCGTATCGAGAATGCGCTGGAAGTTCAGTTCACGATAGCAAGCCCAATCGGTCAGAAGCGCGATGGCGTGGGCGCCCTCCGCCGCTTCATAGGGGTCTTCGAAAAGAGCGACGCCGCCAAGGCCGCCCAACTGCGCCCCGACTTGACCGAGGGCCTTGGGGTCGGCTACGCGGACCAAGGCGTTCTCGGCGAGCAAGCGGCGGCAGACAGTGATCGCCGGGGACTCGCGCGCGTCGCCCGTATTGGCCTTGAAGGCGAACCCAAGAACGGCGATCTTCTTCCCCGCCACGGTGTTGAACATCTCGGCGATCATATTGGCGACGAAGCGATCGTGCTGGTACACGTTGATGCGCACGACCTGTTGCCAGTAGTCGGCGACCTCGTCCAGGCCTTGTTGGCGGCAGATGTAGACCAGGTTCAGAATATCCTTCTTGAAACAGGAACCCCCAAAACCGATCCCCGCATTGAGAAAGCGCGGTCCGATCCGGGAGTCGAGTCCGATCGCGCGCGCCACCTCCGTCACGTCCGCCTTGGTTCTTTCGCACAAAGCCGAGACGGAGTTGATGGAGGAAATGCGCTGGGCCAGGAAGGCGTTGGCGACAAGTTTGGAGAGCTCGGCGCTCCAGACGTTGGTCCGGAGGATGCGCGATCTGTCCACCCAGTTCTCATAGATGGCCGAGAGGCGATCGCAGGCCGCGTGTCCTCGCTCGGTGTCCATGCACCCCAGCAGCACGCGGTCCGGCTCCAGAAGATCCCGGATGGCCGTGCCTTCGGCCAGGAACTCCGGATTGGAGATCACGTCGAAGTGCACGCCGTCGCCGCCCGAACTCAGGATCCGGTCCATCGCCTCGGCCGTGCGGACGGGGAGAGTGCTTTTCTCGACGACGATTTTGTCGTTGCGGGAGTGGCGTAGAATCTGGCGCGCCGTTTTCTCCCAGTATTGGAGATCGGCCGCCTGGCCCGCCCCCTGGCCAAAGCTCTTCGTCGGCGTGTTGACGCTCACGAAGATGATGTCCGACTCGCCAATGCCGCGGGCGATCTCGGTCGAGAAAAAGAGGTTCTTGCCTCGGTTGCGCTTGACGATCTCATCGAGGCCGGGCTCATAGATCGGCAAGTCGTCGGAGTTCCACTGACGAATGCGCTCCTCGTTGACATCGACGAGCTCCACGCGACAATCGGGGCATTTGTCGGCGATGACGGCCATCGTCGGCCCGCCCACGTAGCCGGCGCCGATGCACAGGATGCGCTCTTTGAGGGACACGCCGTCCACCTCCCCAAACGCCCGCCAACCGGACGGTTGACGCCCGCCCTGACTTCGTCGGCGGGGCGGATGATGCCGGAGCCGCCCCGGCGGATGTCAAGCATGCGACCTTAGCCGGTTCGGAGCGCAGAATCAAGAGAATCGCGTCGGCGGGGCCGATGCGTCGGCGGGGCCGATGCTGAGAGAAGGAATGGCGCCGCAAGCCGGACCCCGTCCGCGGCGACTCCGCGCGTCGCAAGAGCCCCTCTGTTGAGTCTCGCGATAATGATTGACACAGGCCGCGCTCATTTTACTGAACCTAGCGCGTCAATCGGTTTTGCGAGCCTCAATAGATTCGCGCGTGTCGGTTTGCGGGCCATGGCATCCTCCTTCGCGGCATGTGGCCGGTTGGTGGTTTTGACAGGAGAATACTACCCGCAAACTGGCGCCCGTCCCACCTTCCTATGGGACGACAGTGGAAGAAAGAGCAATCCTGGAAAACCTTGACACTCCTCGCGCCTTGGAGAGAGAATCAAGACAGAACGAAAACGGCGCCAGGGAAACGGAAAGGAGAAAGGATCATGCGACATGCCAAAGCGGCTCAGTTCATCCTGGCGGCGGCGCTTGCGGGCATCGCCGTCGGCATCGGCGGATTGCCGGCGCCCCGCCTGGCCAACACGATCAGCATCGGCCAAGTCGCCGGGAGCCCCGGGGATACCGTTTCGCTTCCCGTCACGCTCGAATCTGCGGGCGATTGCTCAGCCCTTCTCCTTCGCCTTGAATACGACCCCGGGGCGCTCGAAGCGCCCTCGGCCGGCGGAGGCGCGATCCTGGCGCCGGCGCATTCCTTCGACGCGTTCTCCCCGCAGCCCGGCCGACTGAACCTCGTCGCCTGCGGCTTGATTGAGATCGCCCCGTTCGCATCGCGAACCGGTGTCGTTGCCGAACTCCACTTTCGCATCAGGAACGACGCGCCCAAAGGCCCCATCGAGATCGCCCTGACAAGCGCCGGGACGCCCGACTTGCCCAACTCCAACCTGCTCGACGCGGCCGGCGCGACCTTGGCCCACGGGGTCGCCGCTGGACGGGTGATCGTGAAGCCCCGCCCGGCGAGCGCCAAGACCTGGATGCTCTACTAGCGCCGGGGGCGGCGCCCCGGCCCCGGCATGGATTGAGCCAATCTTGTCTGGAGGAGAAGCCATGAACACGCTTTTCGCGCTCTGCCCGAGACTCCCGCGAAGGGGCGCCGCGCTGCTCGCACTCCTCCCTCTTTTCGCCGCGCTTCCCCTCGCTCGCGCCGCCGACCCCGGCGACGTGAACGCAAGCGGCGTCATCAACCAGGTCGACGTCGCAATCATAAAGGACCATTTGATAGAGCGCGCGCCGCTCACCGGCGACGCCCTCTCACGCGCCGACGCCAATCAAGACGGAAAGGTTGATCTGGAAGATGTGGCCTATGCGCAAAGCCGGTTCTCGCCAGCAGAGATCGCCCCCAATGTGATTGTCGTCGATAGTACAGCGGATCTAACCGCAATCGACTGGACCTCTCCGACCCTCATTCTCGATTGGGCCGGTGCGGGCGGACACGGCATGGACCCCGGCGACATCGTCGTCGGGTCCGACTTTGACGGCTTTCTCTGCAGAATCGTTTCAATAAGCGAAAGCGGATCCATCCTCACGATCCAGACCACCGGCGCAACGCTCGCCGAGGTCATCACAAATGGCCGGGTTTCGGCCTTGGGCATGCCTCTCGGCCCGCCCAAGCTCGGTTCCGCCCGGGTGCGGGCCGGTCAGAGGCCCAAAGGATCGGCAGGGCTCGACCCCGTCGAATGGGACCTATCTGGCACGGTGCTCTACCAGGACAATGTAGTCACGATCGATCTTCCAGCCGCCGCCTTCAGACTCGACCCAATGGTGGACATCGACTTCGCGATTGAAAGCAGTCGGCTCAAGTATTTCCGAGCCGAGGCGGGAGGGGACTTCACAATCGACCTGACCGCCCGCGTCAACGCGCAGATCCAAACGGACTGGAGCAAAGAGATACCCATCCCTGGAACGCAGTTCCGGCAGGTCTACGTTCAGTTTGTCGGCGTCCTTCCCGTGGTGGAGGTCGTCACCTTCGAGCTGGTGGCGAAGGCGGATCTCACGGGCGATGCGTTTGCCTCCGTCGAGCCGGGCTTCACCTATACGCTCCCCGTTCGGGTGGGAGCTGAGTACTATCAAGGCGTCTGGCGCGAACTGCGGGGCCCAAGGCCCCCGGCCCCCGTGGGCCGGCTCCGTTGGCAGGCGAGCGGCGACGTGGACGTCCGGGTCGCCGTCGCGCCCACCATCAGCGTCGAACTCTACGCCCTTGCCGGCCCCAACTTCGCCATCGAGCCTTACCTCGCCTTCAGCGGGGACTTCTGGGGAAGCCCGCTCTCATGTTCATACTATCTGGATGGAGGCGTGGACGCAAACCTGGGCTTCCGTTTCGGCATTCTGGATCGGACCTTTATCGATCGCGAATTCGGTCCCTGGAACCTTTACAACGCTCGTCTCCTCAGCGGGACTTGGACGCCGCCGGCCGTCGGAACTATCGCCATTGACGTTACACCCAACGCGGCCTCCTGGGCGCTGACCGGTCCGGCGGGATTCTCCACGCGGACGGGCGCAGGCGACCGCGCGGGGGCTTCGGCGATCGCTGGGGCGCCGGCGGGAGACTACACGCTGACCTGCAACGACAACGTCTCAGGTTACAATCCGCCTCCCGCGGTTACTCGCACGCTCGCTTCCGGCGGCTTCCTGCGATTCGAGCCGGTCTATTCCCTTGAGCTGCGGTCGGGGACCATCCAGATCGACGTCTTCCCCAATGCGGGCCGGTGGACGTTATCCGGTCCCGCGGGGTTCACAGCCATCAGCGGAACCGGCGATAGGCTCGGCGCGAACGCCATCCGCAACGCCCCGCCGGGGCCATACACTCTCACCTGCTCGGATAATGTCCCGGGTTTCAACCCGCCCGCCGCGCAGACGCGCGCGCTAGCCGCCGGCGCAACCCTAATCTTCAGCGCCGCCTGGACGCCGGAAGGGGGCCCGCAGACGCAAACGATCTATCTCCCCGGCGACGTGCCGCTGGTCCTCGTGCGCATCCCGGCGGGGAGTTTCCAGATGGGCTCGCCCGACACCGAACGGTCGCGCCTTTCATACGAAGGCCCTGTCCACACGGTGAACATTGCCTATGACTTCTACATGGGCAAAACCGAACTCACGCAGTGCCAGTGGCTGGCCGTGATGAATTCCTGGCCCGGCACGGCGCCGAGTTCGTACTATGGCGTCGGCGACGACTACCCGGCGTATTACATCTCCTGGAACGACTGCCAGAACTTCATCACGGCGCTCAATACGCACGTCGCGAACACCGGCCAAGGACCGGCGACGTTCCGTCTTCCAAGCGAGGCGGAGTGGGAATACGCCTGCCGCGCCGGGACGCAGACGAGGTTCTTCTTCGGCGATTCCCTGACAGTGGATGATTACGAGACGGACGGCCCGGCTGGGACCTTGCCAGGCAACCGGTCGGACTATATGTGGTTTGGGGGCAACAACTCGCTCAACGGCTCCAAGCCTGTCGGCACGAAGTTGCCGAACCAATTCGGCCTCTACGACATGAGCGGGAACATGTGGGAATGGTGTCAGGACTATTGGCACGGCATCTACACGGGCGCGCCGGCGGATGGGAGCGCTTGGCTCAGCCCAACTTCGTCTTCCCCGGTGCTGCGCGGCGGCTTTTGGGGCGACTATGCGTATTTCTGCCGCTCTGCGAACCGCTTCGTCATCGTCCGCCCCTCCGCGGACGACCGCGGCTACGGCGTGAGCGTGCGGTTTGTGCGGACTCAATAATGGAGAGGTACGCTGTTTTCTTTACCCTTTGGCGAACGAGCGAAGCGAGCGAGCTCGCGCGAGAAGCGAGCTCACGCGGAATTCAGAGAACGACGCGCCACCCGAAACTGCCCATCATTCAGCGCACCTGCGACCTGATTCTCTGGCGCGCGCCGATCCTGAGCAAGAGTCCCTAAAACAGTGGCTTTCCTTCCAGGGAGCGCGTTGCTACGATCCGACGAACGGTTCGAGGTCGCAGGGCGACATCATCATGTACGGTCCCGGCAACGCGTTCAATCCGCCGCCCCCGACGGACTACCCGAACGGGGAATGGATCGAGGACTGGTACAACCCGGTTGAGCCCGACTACCCGCTATAGGGAGTCCCCACGCGCGTCGCCGAGACAGGAAAGGATCGGGAAGTGATTGCATTCGAGGGGCACTGGGGGATATGCCGAATTGTGGTCCTATTGAGTCTCGCGATAATGATTGACACAGGCCCCGCTCATTTTACTGAAGTTAGCGCGTCAATCGGTTTTGCGAGCCTCGATAATCCTGTCAAGAACGCGCGGCGCCGGCATCCTTCCTCTCGGAAGACGAGGAGACCGAGGGCGAGCGAGACGTGGAGTCCCGCGGGGAGCGCAGGCGCGCAAGGAGGAATTGGTAGGGCTGGGGGTCTTCCTCATCGTGGAAGCTCTCTGCGTGGGACAGGACCGTGAAACCCGATCCGGCGACCAAGCGATAGAGCCCCAGTTGCGTGTACTCTCTGCAGTGGTCGCGTTGTCGGCGCCAGCCGGGGCGCGCTCTGAGCGGCTCGGCGTCGGCCCATGGGACCTCGATGTAGAGGCGGCTCGTCGGTCTCATGAGGCGCTGGAGGGAGGCGAGGAACGCAACGTCATCTGAGACGTGTTCGAGCACGTGCGAGAGAACCAGAAGGTCGTAGCGCTCGCCGCGCGCCGCAAGATCGCCGATCGTCGCGACCGCGAACCGCGTCCGCGGAAAAGACGCGCGCGCTTTCTCGACCGCCGTTCTTGAGCAGTCAATGCCGAGGGTCTCAAACCCCTGGCGCGTGAGCTTGTCGGACAGGACGCCCGTGCCGCACCCGATATCGAGGGCCCTGGGGCGGGGGGAGCCGAAGGATTCCGCGCTGCCAACTCCGACTCGCTCCATGCGGCGCCAGCGCGTGTCTTGGCTCCGTTCGAGAAGCGCCTGCCAGTCGCGCCGTTCGTCGAAGAGGGCCGCGCCGTGGTATTCCCCTTCGTAGAGAGTGTCGTCACGGCCCTCCGTGAGGAGATCCGGCTTCAGAATCGTTCCCGTTTCGAGACATTGCTCCACGCGGAGCGGCGCGCGGAGAAGAACGCGGCGGCGTGTGTGCCGGCAGACCTCCGTGACGGCGGGAGGCGCATTCTTGTCATAGCCCGGATCCGGCAGCATGCGTTTGCGAAGGATCCTTTCCTCCTCGCGGTCGCGTTGCGGCGCAAGCCACGCGAGAAGCGGCCGGATCGCCCTCCTCGCGCCGCGGGAAACCAGGTCTCCTTTCCAGATCGAACCGTCGCCGTGGATAACGATCTTTCGACCGGCTCGCCCTACGGTGAACGCGCGCCGGAGTCTTCTCCCCACGGCCGGCGCGACCACAGCCTTGGCAGAGTATAGGAGCGCCGCAATCTCCGGCGGGCGACTCTTGCTCGCTGCGTCGGCGAGGTCCGCGGGGCCGCTCAGGCGTATGGGAAAGGCCTCTTGCCAGGCGGTCAGCGACGGGATCTCGCGCAGAGCGCCCTCCATGCCGAGATGCGTAAAAACGTGGATCGACAGTTGCGGCCGCCACGTGAGAACGTGCTCAAGGAACAGAGCCAGATGGTCCGGTGTGGACAGATGGAAGAGCGCCGCCCGCTCGACCCCTTCGAGACACAGACTGCGCAAGCGACCTCTTTCCAGGCATCTCTCAAGAGCGTACGTGAGTCGACGATACATCGCCCGCCGTCAATGAGGGGATCCAGAGCGCCGGAACCGGCTCGGCCGCGCCAGCATGGTAGCCCTCAAGAACGGGGCGGTCGAGGCTTTTGTTGGCCCCTGCTCGGGCGGAATCGCTCCTTCTCTTCTCGCCCCCGTCCTCGCCAGGACGAATTCCCCGACAAGACTCGCCCCTCCCTTCGGGGGCCCCGTCCCTTCAGAATTGACATGGGTTCCACAGGGGAATAGAATCCGACCGTTGGGTCGTGAGAAGATGGGCTTGGGGCTGCGTCCGCCGCCGCCCGAAAGCGAGAACAACACGAGCGGAGAACTGCGCCTGCGCCATGAAGATTCTGATTGCCGAAGACGACCCCGTTTCCCGGCGCATCCTGGAAACGGTTCTCACGAAGTGGGGGTACGAGGTGGTGGCCGCCTGCGATGGGGAGGAGGCGTGGGCCCGCCTCCAGCGCGAGGACGCTCCCCGCATCGCGGTTCTCGACTGGATGATGCCGGGCATGGACGGGACGGAAGTCTGCCGCCGGCTGCGCGAGACCCAGCCGCCGAGGTCAACTTACGTCCTTCTTCTGACAGCCAGAAGCGAGAAGCAGGACGTGGTGGCGGGTTTCGAGGCCGGAGCCGACGACTACATCTCCAAACCCTTTCACCATGACGAACTCCGGGCGCGCGTCAAGGCGGGCGCGCGCATCGTGGAACTCCAGCAAGAGCTGGCCGCTCGGGTGGGGGAGCTGGAGGACCTGAACCGGCAGCTGCGCGGGCTCTCGTCCCGAGATGGTCTGACCGGCATCCCGAACCGGCGCCATTTCGACGCCGAACTGGAGAAAGAGTGGCGTCGGGCCCTCCGCGGCAAAGCGCTCCTCTCCCTGATCATGGTCGACATCGATTTCTTCAAGCGCTACAACGACACGTACGGCCACCTCGAAGGGGACTCATGCCTCCAGTCCGTGTCGAAGACATTGGGCGGCGTTTGCAGACGCGCGGGAGATCTCGTGGCCCGCTATGGGGGGGAGGAGTTCGGCGCCCTTCTCCCGTCGACCGATCTCGCGGGGGCGGTCACCGTGGCCGAGAACATGCGCGGGGCGGTCGAGGCCCTGCGCCTCCCCCACGGCTCCTCCGAGGCAAGCGACGTTGTGACCGTCAGCCTGGGCGCGGCCAGCGTGGTTCCCGACGCGACCCTTTCGCCCAAAGACCTGATCGACGCTTCGGACCAGGCGCTTTACTGGGCGAAGAACGAGGGGCGCAACCGAGTGCGCATTTACGGGCCGGAGCCGGATGCAAAAGGCTTGGAGGCCGGAACGCCCGAGTAGACTCTCCCGCGATCTCAGTCCGCCAGCATTTCGCGAACCGCTTCGAGCATCTCGGCGTGATCGAAGGGCTTGGCGAAGGTTCTCTCCGCTCCCAGTTTGCTCGCCAGTTGGAGATAGCTCACGGGGCCGACGCGACCTCCCCCCGACATCGCGATGATCTTCACGCCCGGGCAGTCGCGTCGCAGTTCCGCGATGGTTTCGATGCCTTCTCTCCCAGGCATGATCAGGTCGGTGATGATGAGGTCGGCCGGGTCGTCGCGGAAAAGCCGGAGGGCTTGCGCTCCATCGGACGCCTCCACGACTTGGTAGCCTTGCCGCAGAAGGAGTCGCGCAATGAGAGAGCGCACCTGATCGTCGTCATCCACGACTAGGATGCGAGCCATGGTTCCGCGCCTTTCAGGCTTCATCCGCCCCGCCGACCTCATGGGGGCGTTGGGCTTCACGGCCTTTCGCCGGCGACTCCCCGCGGGGCGTCCGCCTCCTGCGCCGAGGGAATCGTCGGGCGGTCTGGTCGCTCCGCCCTCTCTTTCGGCGTTTTCACCTCAATCCGCACGTTGCGGTAAGTCTGGCCTCGCGCCACCTGGATCGATTCGAGAGAACCGCGGGTCTCACCGGCGTAGTATTTCAGGTCGAACCGGCCGGGCGGCAGGAACAGAATCCAGCGTCCGTTGTCCCGCATGATGGCGCTATTCGCGAAGTTGCCCGATTGATCGTACGCGTTCACCCCCATTCTTCCCTCGGGGGGACGGTTCGTTTCCGGATTCACGATGCTGCCGTGAACCGGGATGCCTTCCTCGAGTTCGAGAACGACCCGCGCCGTTTTGCCCGTGGCGGCGGCAAAGGAGAAGGTGCGGGTGGTCACGAAGTCTTTCTCTTCGGACGTGAAGAGAGGCGAGTAGCGAACCGTGTACTCGGCCGGTTTCAGATCGTCCAGCGTAAAGGAACCGTCCCCGGCCGTCACACAATTGCGGCTCTCCCCGCGTGTCTTGAGCATGAGGTTGACGCCCGCCAAGGGACGGCCGCTTCCCTTCACGACCGCCCTGCCGGCGACCTTGGCCCCGGGCATCAGGGGATACACCTCCCCGGATTCCCGCAAGGGATCGAGCAAAACGAGCTGCCGCGCGTAGCCCGGCGCGGAGCAGTAGATGGACAGGGCATCCTTCCGGTTGAAACGGGAAAGCTCGAACGACCCGTCGACGTTAGTTGTTGTCCCATAGCGAAGCCCGAATTCGTCACGGAAGGTCACGGCAGCTCCCCCTTCAATGCCGCCGTTGATTCGCATCCCGCTGACGCGGACTTCGGCGCCCGCGATGGGCTGAAGCGTTTGCATGGAGACGATCTTCCCGCGCCAGCGTTTCTCGGCCTTGAGCAGATCGAGAGTCACTTCGGTGTCCTCGTTGAGCGAAACGCTTCGACAGGCGACGTCGTAGACTTCCACGTCGCAGATGATCATCCCGGACCCAAAGGATTTCTCGCCAGCGGGCTTGAAGAGGAACTCGGTTCTGCCGTCGGCGTCAGTCGCGTTCTCCCGTTTCACGATCTCTTTCCGGCCGTTCTCGTGGACAATGTAGTGGAAGGTTGCGGGAACGGCAGGGACGGGCTTGCCGGCCCCGTCGAGAACGCGGACGCGATAGACGCTTCCCTCCAAGATGGGCTTGAGAGCGATCTTGTGAGCAACGGTGTCGCTCGGAAGCGCAACGACCCGCTGCTTGAAATGGTCGGCCATGATCCGCAATGTCACCTCCCCGGGAGCCAGGCGCTTGACCGTGAACTGCCCGTCCTCGTTCGTGAAGTTCTCCGTGTTGAGAGCGTCGCGGGGCGCCATGTCGCTCGAAACGATCTGGATCAAGGCCCCGGGGACCGGCCCGCCTTGGTCGTTCACCACGATGCCCGTCAGGCTGTCGAGAAACTGCCGTGTCACGATCTTGACCTCTCCCCCCGATTCGAGTCGCGAGAGATCCATGTTTGTCGATCCGCTGTCGAAGTCCCGGTTCGTCTTCTCGTCGTGGAGCCATTCCGCGCGGTAAGCGGCTTTGGGGCACACGTTCTTCAGAGTGAACTGCCCGCCGGGATCCACCTCAATCTCGAGTTTCTCCTCCAAGAAGATGGGACCGCCGTTCACCCACGGGAGGAAATGCTGGACCTCCAGACCGCCGGCCGGCGCGCCTCGCGTGTTGACGACGCGTCCGGTGAACTTGCGCGTGGATTCCATGGGGATGACGGCCAGGCGGGTTCCCGCCTTCAACCTCACAAGCCCGGCTTGTTTGTTGTCCGGCGAGGTCGCGAACAGCTCAAAATCGCGCTGCTGCGGCACAACCGGGAGGACGAAGTTCCCGTCGGCGTCCGAAACGGCCTTCGGCGCGGCCTTCATAAGATAGACGGTCGCCTGTGACACGCCTCGGCCGTGTTCGTCGACGGTCCGTCCTCTCAGTTCGTTGACCGGGAGGAACTTCAGCCGCAGGACCACGTCCGTCGTGTCTTCCGTGAGAACCTGACGAAAGTCGGAGCGGGTCGTCTTCTTCACCCACTGGTCCTCAGTAATGTAGTTCCCCACGGCGCAGTCGATGCCAACCTCCGCCTCCGGCTCGACGCAGGCGCTGAACTCCCCTTCGGCGTTGGTGACAACCTCTTGAAAGCCCGGGAAGGAGTTGATGTAGAGATTCATGTTTGCCACGGGGAGCCCGGTCTCCGCGTCCAGGACTCTGCCGGCCAGGAGCACGCCCCGTTGGAGCTGGAAGTCGCGGGTGATTCGCTCCCCCGGCTCCATCTGCAAGACGGCTCTCGCCGTTCTCCAGGGCGAACGCGGCCGGAGGTCCTCCACGCGAATCTCGGCCTTCCCTTGGGGGGCTTTCTCGGCCTCGGGTCCCCCGAGGGCTGGAGGCAGGGAGTTCGGCAGGCTTGCGGGGAAAGTGGGCGGCGGCTTCATCTCACGGAATCCCGCGCCGGGGATATTGCGGAAGAGGTACTCTCCCTCGGGATTGGTGCGCACGACGGCGGAATACTCCCGCTCTCCCTGGAAGCGGAACCACACGGCGGCGCCGGGCACGGCCTCGCCGCTTCCCGTGGCGACCCGCCCTGAGAGTCTCGCCGAGGGTTGGAGCATGATCCTGCCGGAGGCGGTCTCCGGGACAAAGCCCTCCTTTTCGACCCAGAAAAGCGCCTCGCCCGGGGGCGATGGCAGGCGCACCTGGCCGTTCTCGTCGGTGAGCCCGGAGCTGAGGCCGATATCTTGGTAGAGACGCAGGCTCGGGGCTGGGGCAACCGGCGCCGTCTTTCGGGCGCCGGCGCCTTCGTCCGGCGTCTTGACCCCGAAAAGGAAAACCCGAGCCCCTTCCAGCGGCTGATCCTGGGGATCGCGAACGATGATGTCTGAGGTCGCGGCGCCGGTCAAGGCGATGACCACGCTTTCGGACGACCGGCCCGGCTCGCAAACCGCGGCATTCATGCCGTGGCGGGGATGGTGCGCGATCAGCCAATACGTCGTGGCGAACCGGCCATTGCCTCTGGCCTCCAAATAGCGCGCCAAGGCCTCTTGGCATCCGAAAACTCCCTGCGCGTCGGTCCCCGTCGTCTCAACGAGACGATCGAGAAGCCCGGCTTCGCCCTGGCTGCAATACAGGAAAACGTCCGCACCGGGGACTGGCTTGCCGTCTTCATCCACGACTCGACCCGCAACGGCCAGGCTTTCTGAGGAAGGGGATGCGCCGTCAGCCGCGGGGGAAGAAGATCCTGGGATCGCGGCGTCGGCAGCCGCCACGGCGCGAGTCGCGACGCAAATGAGGAGCAAGACGGCGAGACCCGTCCGCGCGAAGCCTCTTTGGTCCCGCTCTCCGCCTGCCGGGGCGGCCGGTTCGCCTGCCGGGGCGGCCGGTTCGCCTGCCGGGGCGGTAGGTTTGGCCGCGACTTGGCGAGTTTCCCGTTTCATCATTTGTCCCGAAGTCCGCCGCTCACGCGCCCCGCGCGCCTCACGCGCCCCGCGCGCCTCGTCTCACGCAAGTTCCACAGACACACTCCCCGTTCGCGGCGGCCGGCTGCCGGCGCTCAAGGCTGGCCCTCGGAGGCGGACCAGACACCGATCCCCCGGCGCAGAGGCGCCCTTCTCGACGGCGGCGGACCTCTCCTCTTACGCGCAGACTTCCGCCTCGTGCCTTGGGCCAGGACCAGCCGCGGCCTTTGCCCGTTCCCCGCTCGGCGGGACGGGCAGGACGCCATGCGCCCAGGCGTCTCCCTATCGGTACCCTTGCCAGTGTCGACTCGAGGCGGGAGGCCGAGTGGGCGGCGGCGGCGGAGCGCTGGTGTAGTCTAACATGAAGACATAGGCCTGACCCGACCGGCTCACGCTCCCGGGGGCGGCTTCGCTGAAGGACCCCACAATCAGGTCCCCCAGACCGTCGCCATTGAGATCCTCGATGCCGGAGACATCGCAGCCGAAGCGCCCGTCCTCTTGCTCGTTGGGCGAGACCAGCGTGTCGACCGGCACACCTGACCCGCCGTCGAAAAGGTAAACCCTGCCCGCGTAGTCCGGGCCGCCGCCGGAGGACTCCAATTGCGCGCCGACGGCAATGTCCCACAACCCGTCGCCATTGACGTCGGGAATCCCCGCAACGACCTGGCCGAAGAGGCCGTAGTCCATCTGATTGGGCGACTGAAGGGTGCGCAGCAGACCGCCCGAACGGCCGCAGAACACGTAGGCGCGGCCGGGGCAAACCAGGCCGCTTCCCGCGGCGGCGC
>Ga0315274_10009095_pt1 | contig 14375 bp, 18 predicted proteins | sample YL17G02_20_MG_FD_203700 | JGI IMG/M metagenome (GOLD analysis project Ga0315274, IMG submission 203700) | Sediment microbial communities from Yellowstone Lake, YNP, Wyoming, USA - YL17G02_20 | ecosystem: Environmental > Aquatic > Freshwater > Lake > Sediment | place: USA: Wyoming | collected... | reverse complement strand
CAAGACCGGTCCTCCTTCCGTCCGAAGGAGTACCTTAGCCCAAATAACCGGAAATATTCACGTTGCCCATTTAGGAAATTATCACGTTGGCGTAACAGGACGGCATGAGAACACGGGAGATGGTCCGGGCAAAGATAACCGATGAGGCCGATGAGGGATGAGGGAAAATTTCGCCTTGACAAGAACGAAATAATTTGCTATTAATCAATCATCCCCAAAAAGGGAGGTCTCTTTATGTTAGCAAAAAAGATTTTTGGATCGAGGCTTTTAGTTTACGCAATCATTGGCTCTTTTTCCCTGTTGTTCTTTCCGCATGAAGCTCTTTCCAGAGCACAGAGGGGCACTTTGACAGGATTCATTTTTGCCGAAGATATGAAAACTCCCATCGAAAACGCCATCGTCATAATCAGAAACGCCAAAACCAAAGTTGAATTCAGGAGCAATCGGACAGATAAAAGCGGTTCGTACGTCATCAAAAACTTGGAGGAAGCCCTGTATATTCTTGGAGTGAGAGCCCCAATGGGCGATTTCAATTTCGGTTATCAAATCCAGATAAAAGCCAATGAGACCGCCAAACTGTCTTTGGCTTTGAAGCCAGGAAAAAAGGGCGGAGCTGTATTGGCCGGAACGGCCGGAGCTGGCGTAGTGGCCGGAGCGCTCACCGGAGCAGGCGCAATAGCCGGAGCGGTCGGAGCCGGCGCGGCGGGGGCTGCGCTCTTCCTGACACCAGTTGGAATTGCAGTGACAACTGTGGTGGTCGCCGCATTTGGTGTTGGCATTTATCAAGTTGCGAAATCGCCGATGAGGAAATAAGAGAATCGTCGGAGCAAGAAGCTAGAGTCTTAGGTCCATAAAAGCAGGAGGTTTTAAGCTTCCTGCTTTTTTTTGCCTTTTTCAGGCCCCCGAAGGGAGACCGCGCTTATCGTATGAAGTGCCCCCCGATGATTGGACAGTTTAGGGGAGGGTCGACGGTGCATAGCGGGCCCGCGGGCCGGGGTTTTGTCCACCCTTGTCATCCTCGAATTCCTGTCCGTGCCGATCCCAAAAAAATTCAAAAAAAATCTTGACATCCACTCGAAAATATGATTACTATTTCGTGCAATACAGCCTTAAGGGTATATAAATGAGGGAAAGCTGGACGCAGGGCGAAGTGACTTTTCTCTGTTATAATCTCTATCAGTCAGCCCAAAATTCATGCGATCATTTTCATATTCAGGTCTAATAACGATGGCCTAAATACTGATATGGGTAGATTATTTAAGCAAATTTATCCGCCTGAGGAAGAACGGGGGGAAATGCAGAATTCCAGAGTAATCCCAAAAACCGCTCCCTCTTCCCAGCCTTATACCCGTGTTGGCGGCAATAGAAAAGATGCCAAGAATGGCAATGGTGGTTCTTAGGTAGAATAGTCTTTTTTCCCCGCTCTTCTTGCGATTTAGCCATGCCGAAGAGTCATTTTGTCGGTCAGGCAGCCAACGGCGGTAGCCTATCATGAGCATCAGGGTCGTTTTGGCGGATGATCACTCCATCGTCAGGGCTGGCCTCCGGGCGGTCATCGAGAAGAGCAAGGAAGACATCGCGATCGTCGACGAGGCGACCAACGGCAAAGACGTCCTGAAGATCGCCGAGAAAAGCCCGGTCGATGTGTACCTCCTGGGCGTCGAAATGCCCCATCTCAACGGCATCGAAACGGCCGAACGACTCCTCAAGAAGGACCCGAAGACCAAGATCATCATCCTCAGCATCCACGACTCCCGGGTTTTCGTTCAGCGGGCCCTCCGCTGCGGGGTCAAGGGCTATATCCTGAAGGAAAGCGCCACCGAAGAGGTGATCCAGGCCATTCAGGAGGTTTTCAGGGGCCGGTTCTTTTTAAGCCCCGGGATCTCCAACTATATAGTGGACGGGTTCCTGGGGAAAGTCGGCGCTAGAAACGATAAGGGCGCGGGGAGCGGGCTGACGAAACGGGAGCGGGAAGTCCTCCAGCTCATCGGCGAAGGCTGCACGAACAAGGAAATCGCCCAAAAACTCAATCTTTACCTGAACACCGTCCAGGTCCACCGGCGGAACCTGATGCAGAAGCTTAATATCCACAGGCAGGCCGACCTGATCCGGTACACGATCAAGGAAGGCATTTCGAAGCTGTAGCTAAAACTAAAAGAATGGCTCCAACCCCCTCCCTTGCCTACAAATCAGTAGATAACGGGAAATAAATCTGAATTTATTCACTTGAGCCCTATTGTTATCCACCCATGACGAAGAGCCGTTTTGCCGGTTAGGCAGGTAACGGCGGTAGCCTATCATGAGCATCAGAGTCGTTTTGGCGGATGGTCACCCCCTCGTCAGGGCCGGGCTCCGGGCGGTCATCGAGAAGAGCAAGGAAGACATCGCGATCGTCGACGAAGCCATCAACGGCAAAGACGTCCTGAAGATCGCTGAGAAAAGCCCGGTCGATGTCTACCTCCTGGACGTCGAAATGCCCCATCTCAACGGCATCGAAACGGCCGAACGACTCCTCAAGAAGGACCCGAAGACCAAGATCATCATCCTCAGCATCCACGACTCCCGGGTTTTCGTCCAGCGGGCCCTCCGATGCGGGGTCAAGGGCTATATCCTGAAGGAGAGCGCCACCGAAGAGGTGATCCGGGCCATTCAGGAGGTTTTCAGGGGCCGGTTCTTTTTAAGCCCCGGGATCTCTAACTATATCGTGGACGGGTTCCTGGGGAAAGTCGGCGCCAGAAACGATAAGGGCGCGGGGAACGGGCTGACGAAACGGGAGCGGGAAGTCCTCCAGCTCATCGGCGAAGGCTGCACGAACAAGGAAATCGCTCAAAAACTCAATCTTTACCTGAACACCGTCCAGGTCCACCGGCGGAACCTGATGCAGAAGCTTAATATCCACAGGCAGGCCGACCTCATCCGGTACACCATCAAAGAAGGCATCTCGAAACTATAGATAAAGAAATGACCACAGACCACGAAATATTATTATCAAAGATTAACGATCTGCATGTCCGTTCGCTGCAAGTCGATGGCTTGACGTCGCCGTTCGTCGATTTCTCGGCATACATAATCAGGAACTCCTACTGCGTGATGATCATCACAAATCACACGGTTTATAATTGGGGTTTGATCCGGGCTTCGTCCCCGGCGATCGTCGATTGCCGCAATACTCTTGGGAAGTTCTTCTGATGGGCCATTACTTATTAACAGGTGCGGCAGGCTTTATCGCTTCAAAAGTGGCCGAACTATTATTAGCGGATGGCCATACGCTCGTCGGCGTCGATAATATGAACGACGCTTACGATGTCCGCCTTAAACAATGGCGATTGGCCCAGCTTATGGGTCGGCCGGGATTTGAGTTCCATCGATTGGATATTACGAATCGACAGAAAGTGCGGGATCTTTGGACATCTAATAAAAATAACACGTTCGACGCCGTCATCAACCTGGCAGCCTGCGCCGGCGTCCCCCAGTCCGTCCTAAACCCTTGGGTCTATCTTGAAACGAACTGCAACGGCACTTTGAATTTGCTCGAGCTATGCCGAGAATTCGACATTAATAAGTTTGTCCTCGCCTCCTCCTCAAGCCTATACGGAAAACACAACCCCTTGCCGTTCCGCGAAGACGCGGACACGGACCATCCCCTTTCCCCCTATGCCGCGTCCAAAAAGGCGGCGGAAAGTCTTTGTTTTACATACCATCATCTTTATGGAATTGATGTGACCGTTTTTCGTTATTTTACCGTCTACGGCCCTGCTGGCCGGCCCGATATGAGCCTCTTCCGCTTTGTCCAATGGATCAGCGAAGGGAGGCCTGTAACGGTGTTTGGAGATGGCCGACAATCGCGAGATTTCACATATGTCGAGGATATCGCCCGGGGGACGATTGCGGGGATGCGCCCAATGGCTTTCGAGGTTATTAATCTGGGGTCCGATAAACCGGTGGTCCTTATGGACGCCATTCGGCTCATAGAAGAGATGATTGGCCGCAAAGCATTGCTGGAATTCAAGCCGCTTCATCCGAGCGATGTCCCGGCGACATGGGCGGATATTAAAAAAGCTGAGCAATTATTGAGTTGGCGTCCGCAGGTGACTTTCCATGAGGGTGTCAGATCGCTACTGAAATGGTACCAGGGTAATCGAGAATGGGCGAGTGAAGTTGAGACCGCTTAAAATGGAAATTCTTAACAATGAATCCTTCGTAAGATATCAATGAAAAAAACCCTTATCACGGGAATCACCGGCCAGGACGGCTCCTACCTCACCGAATTCCTGCTACATAAGGGCTATGAGGTCCACGGCCTCGTCCGCCGCTCCAGCAGCTTCAACCGCGGACGAATCGATCATCTCTATAAAGATCCTCTTCTTCCGGATGTCCGACTTTTTCTCCACTATGGCGACCTGGCCGATTCCGAGCAGATGACCGATCTCATCTAAAACCTAAGGCTGACGGTAAGTATAATGGTCTTGTTGATTCAGGCCAAAAGGAGTCGCAATTTTAGGTGTATCTCCTTACAATAAAAAAGGAGGTACAGTTGGGAAAAAGACGAACGTACGACGACAATTTCAAAGCGAGGGTGGCCCTGGAAGCGATTAAAGGAGAGAAGACGATTTCCGAACTCGCCGGCCAGTATGAAGTCCATCCCAATCAGATCATCCAGTGGAAAAAGCGGTTGCTGGAAAATGTGACGGATGTCTTTTCGAAGAAAAAGGATCCGCAGATTGAAGAACAGGAGAAGCTGATCGAGGAGTTATATAAAAAGGTCGGCCAGCAGAATATCGAGCTGGAGTTTCTAAAAAAAAGTACAGGCAACTCCAGAATCTGTGAAACGAGAGCTTATGGAGAAGGATCATCAGAAATTGAGCGTCCGGCGTCAGTGCGAGATACTTGATTTTAACCGGTCCTCGCTTTACTACAAGCGGACCGGACTGAGCGAGGAGGATCAGAACATTCTCGAGGAGATGGACCGGATTTATCTGGATTTTCCTTATTACGGGAGCCGGCGGATGAACCGGGCGCTGAAGCGGCGGGGATATGACGTAGGACGCCATAAGACGAGACATCTGATGCGGATTCTCGGAGTGGAGGCGATCTACCCTCGGAAACGGCTCAGCATTCCGGATCAAGAGCATCAGGTTTATCCTTATCTTCTTCGGGATGTCGCCATCGATCGACCGAACATCGGCTGGGCGGCGGATATAACGTATATTCGATTGAAGCATGGATTCGTATATCTGGTCGCGGTGATGGATCTTTTCAGCCGATATGTCGTCTCCTGGGAGATCTCGACGACCCTGGAACCGGCCTTTTGTTGTGAGGCTTTAAAAGCGGTGTTGGGGAAAGGACGGAGGGAATATTTCAATACCGACCAGGGCGCCCAGTTTACAAGCAAAGAATTCACCTCGATTCTCAAAGAGGAAAAGATCCGGATCAGCATGGAAGGCAAAGGGCGGGTGATCGATAATATTTTCATCGAACGATTCTGGAGAACGTTCAAATATGAGGAGGTTTATACCAAGTGTTATGAGTCCGTTGCGGACTGCAAGCGGAGCTTAGGGGAATACATCGAGCGGTACAACCGAGAGAGGCTGCATCAATCCCTGAAGGAATATGATACGCCTTTTGAGGCTTACCGGCAGATGAAAATGGCCGTGGCATGTTGAAGGAAATACACCTAAAAAAAGATTCATCTTTGGTCTTGACAACTTGACCATTTCAGATCTCTTTGGATGGACACCACGAGCTGAAATTCCCAAGACGAAAATCAAGGACCTCAGATACAGAGTGAAACAGATAACCACGCGCGCTACTACACCATGGTAGTTATCGCGAATGCTTCGGAACCTGAATCCAATCCTGCGCGGATGGGGAAACTTCTTCCGTTTCTGCACCGGAGCTAAAGCGATCCTGTCGAGCTTGGACTGGTATGTCAGAGATCGCGTCTGGCCTTGGATGGAGAAGAAAAAACCGAAATCCGGAAGACGGCAACTTATGTCCCGTCGCCAAGCCAGCCTCAATCACCCTGGATGTAAAGTCTGGAAGGATGGCAGGGAGGAGCAATACCTTATGGGGTATTTCCCTGTTATGAGGTATCGGCGGAGTTGGATGAGAACACCTGCCTTCGCAATGACTTCTGGAGAGCCGGATGCATAACGAAAGGTGCACGTCCGGTTCGGAGAGAGGAGATGGTAAACCGATTTACGCGAGGGAGCACGGCGACCATCTCCTACTTAACCCTATATTCGGCTGGCTCATGGGTTCGTCTATCTCGTGGTCGTGATAGACTGGTACAGCCGCTATGTCCTGTCCTGGGGACTTTCGATCACGCTCGAAAAGGAGTTTTGTATCCAAGCGCTGGAGGATGCCCTCGGGATCTCGAAGCTGGAGATCTTCAATACGGATCAGGGAGGCCAGTTCACAAGTGATGGATTTACTGGACTTCTGGAGAAAGCCCAAATTCGGATCAGTATGGACGGCCGCAGCCGGCTCTTTGACAATATCTTCATTGAATGACTCTGGAGGACCGTCAAGTACGAGGAAGTCTATCTTCATGATTACCGGACGGTCCAAGAAGCGTGGGAACAGCTGACCGCCTATTTTCGGTTTTACAACACGGAACGGTTGCATGAGACGCTCGGCTATCGGACACCGCACGAGGTTTATTTTGGGACGCCGGCGACGCTGACGCCGGCGCGTGAGGTCGTGGTTTAACATGGACCGGATCAAGATCGTCGTTTGTAGGTCAAATGGTGAAGCCGTTTTTTCGGTCCTTCCTCAAAAAATGGCTTTCGGCTTCAAGAATGAATAAAATGAGTTTATCACGGACAAAACAAGCAGGCTCAGAATGCACCTTATCCAAGCCTCTTTACTGTCCTAATAATGGGGAGACCCTCAATAGAGGAATTGAAAAGAGAGGTCATAAAAATCAAATGAAAAGAAAACGCACGATAGCATGCATGACGGGCACGCGCGCCGATTATCCGAGAGTTAAGTCGGTTCTTCAGGAAATATGCCGGCGGAAAAATCTGGAGCTTAAGCTTATTGTCACGGGAATGCATTTAGTAAAAGAATTCGGTTATACAATAAAAGAAATTGAGAAGGACGGCTTCCGGATTCATGAAAAAGTACCCATGTATCAAAATGATGATACCCCTTACGGAATGGCCAAGGCCGCAGCAAGGTGCTCTGACGGCATCGCTGATGCGGTAAAGAGGCTCAGGCCCGATATTTTTCTTTTAACCGTTGACCGCATTGAGACGCTTGCGACAGCCATGTCTGTTGCGCTCATGAATATTCCGATAGCCCATATCCAGGGCGGGGAAGTTACTGGCACTATTGATGAAAGCATAAGGCACGCAGTCACTAAAATGTCGCATATTCATTTTACCGCCACAAAAGAAGCCGCCGAAAGAATAATAAAAATGGGCGAGGACCCGAAAAACGTTCACGCGGTCGGGTGCCCCTATATCGATATAATAAAAAGTCTTGAGTTTAAATCAAAGAAAGAATTATCAGTCATATACGGATTTAATGCGGCAAAGCCCCTTGTGCTTTTTACACAGCATCCCGTGACCACCGAATACGGCATGGGCGCAAGGCAGATGATGATTACTATTAATGCCCTCCGTAAATTTCCGGAGCTTGAGGTGGTCGCTCTCTACTCGAACGCCGATGCCGGCGGAAGGTACGTCATTAAAACAATGAAAGAAATGGCGAATTTCCATATCTTCCCTAATATAACCGATAAAGATTATCTTTCTCTCATGAAAAGGGCCGAGTTTATGATTGGTAATTCCTCAGCGGGAATAAGGGAGGCCCCGAGTTTTCACCTGCTGGTTATTAATATAGGTAGCAGGCAGAACGGCAGGCTCAGGGCGGGTAATGTAATTGATGTCCCTCACAGCGAAAATGAAATTGTAAAGGCGATAAAAAAGTCGCTGTATGATAAAAAATTCAGAAAGAAGCTTGCGGCTGTGCAGAATCCTTACGGAGACGGCAAATCAGCAAAAAGAATAGTCGATATTCTGGAGAATATCAAATTATCACCGGAATTAATTCAAAAAAGGATCACTTATTGATTATGAAAAAATCCAGACATAAAATTCTTGTCACGGGCGGCGCAGGATGTATAGGCGTTCAGATCTGCAAAGAGCTTTCAAGGCGGGGTGCCGAGGTTCACCTGTTTGACCTTCACGAACAGATAGCGCGTGGAAAAAGCGAAATACCCTCAAATGTCAAAATATTCTATGGTTCCATTCTCGACTGTTCCTCGTTGAGAGACGCTATTTCAGGATGTGACGGCGTTATTCATCTTGCGGCCTATCTTGGAGTAAGGCGTACTGAGACAAACAGGCTGAGATGCATAGAAATAAATATAGAGGGCACAAAAAATGTTCTTGAATGCGCTGTTCAGCACCGAGTGGGTAAGGTAGTTTTTGCTTCTTCCTCGGAAGTATATGGAGAACCTTTTGAGAACCCCGTTATGGAGACAACTATCACGCAAGGTAAAACCGTTTATGCCGTAACCAAGCTTGCCGGAGAAGAACTATGCAAGGCTTATGCTCAGAAATACCCAGAACTTAAATATGTGATTTTACGCTATTTTAATACCTATGGGCCTTTTCAGATTGCACAGTTTGTCATACCAAAATTCATAAGAAATGTCATGGAGAATAGGTCCCCTGTGATTTATGGGGACGGAATGCAGAAACGTTCATACTGCTATTCTTCAGATACAGCGTGGGCCACTGCGGAAGCTCTTTTCAATAAAAAAGCGGAAGGTGAAATAATAAATATCGGCAACAGCAGAAGGCCCGTAAGCCTCATTGAGCTAGCTAATCTGGTGATTCGCATATTCGGGAAAGAGAAAAAAATAAAACCGCGGTATGAAAAGAGCTTTGTCAAGACCGATCGCCTTATGGAGCGTGAAATATTTGAAAGATTCTGTGACACATCAAAGGCTGAAAGAATTCTTAAATTTAAACCTAAAGTCTCTCTAGAAAAGGGAATAAAAAAAATATCAGAGTACGGAATTATCTACCCTAAATGGGAAACCACAGACCTGGTTTACACTTTGGATGAATGGTTATAGGAGGAATTTCCATGAAAAATATAAAAATAGGCGGTTTTCAAGTCGGCAGATCCCAAAGACCGCTGGTAATAGCCGAAGCAGGAATAAATCATAATGGAAATATTGATATTGCTAAAGAAATGATAAAAACGGCTAAATCAGCTGGCGCGGACATCATAAAGTTTCAGACACATATCGCTGATGCTGAAATGATTCAGGATAAAGAACTGAGCGGTAAAGCCGGTTCGCATGTCACGCGTTCGCTTTATGCTATTATGAAGGAATGCGGATTTTCTTTTGAATCTCATAAGATTTTGCAGGCAGAAGCTGAAAAAGCGGGGATATTGTTCCTCTCAACGCCTTTTTCAATTGAAGCCGTGGAACTTCTTGAGAAAATACACGTTCCCGCGTATAAGGTCGGTTCGGGAGAGGTTACAAATATTCCTTTTCTTAAATATCTCGCCAAAAAGAAAAAGCCGGTCATTCTTTCAACAGGCACCGCTGACTGGAAGGAGTTATTTCATTCGGTTGAGGCAATAAAGAAGGAAGGTGCAGAACTCATTCTCATGCAGTGTACATCAAATTATCCCACTGATTACGCGAACGTGAATCTCGGCGTAATGACGAAAATGGAAAAAGAGTTTGATGTTCCGGTGGGGTTATCGGACCACTGCATGGGCAATTATGCGTGTTTCGGCGCCGCGGCGCTTGGCGCCTGTATGGTTGAAAAACATTTCACGCTTTCGAGAAAACTCCCCGGAATAGACCAGAAATCATCCATTGAGCCCGATAAGCTGAAGGACCTGATTGACGGTGTTAGGGCCGTGTGGGAGGCCATGGGTGACAAAAAGGAACTCAATGAAGAGGCAAAAAAGGTGCGATACGGGTTTTCAGAGAGCATTGTTTCTGTGAGGAGCATATCGGCCGGAGAAATTCTGAAAGAACACGTAAACATATGGGTAAAAAGGCCCGGTTCCGGAATACCCAGCTACCGTCTGCCTGAAGTCTCGGGTAAAAAGGCGAAGAGGAACATACCTGAAAATACGGTTCTCGTGCCTGAGGATATCGCTGATTTCAAGTAAATCCACGTATGGTAATGGGGAAAAAAATACTCGCCATAATACCTGCGCGGGGGGGTTCAAAAGGAATTCCTTTTAAGAATCTTCAGAAAATAGGAGGACGCCCTCTGGTTAAATGGGCCTTGAACACGGCGCTGAACACGCGCGGCATTGACCGTATTATTGTTTCAACAGATTCCGAGAAAATAATCAGAATAGCCGGTAGAAAATATGCACCTTTTAAAAGACCGGTTGAGCTGGCAGCTGACAGTACTCCTTCGCTTCCTGTGTTTCAGCATGCTCTTCACTGGGCGGAAAAAGAAGATAAGTGCATATATAAATATATTGTTGTTCTTGAACCGACCTGCCCTTTCAGGCTGCCCGTTCATGTTAGAGCTGGTATTGACCTTGCGATAAAAACAAATTCTTCCAGCATAATGTCACTGGTCAGAGTTTCTAACGGACATCCCGTAAGAATAAAGAGGCTTTCTCCAAACAGAAAAATACGGCCGTTCTGCATACCCGAGCCCGAGGGCCTGAGACGGCAGGATCAGGAGCCTGCATACATAAGAAACGGCGCGGTCTATGTGTTTAAAAGGGAAACAATAGTTAATAACAGGCTCTGGGGAGATAATCCTTACGGTTTTGAAATGGACAGGAAGTTATACGGCATAAATATAGACGAACCGTTGGATTTGATGCTCGCGAGGGAATTTTACAGTGCAATGAAAAAAGAAAACCGGCTTAACCTGATAGACTCATTTGTTCAGGGTGGCAGATAAAAACATGAGAATTTTATTCACTACGCAGAGTTCGGGGCTGAAGCTGTTTTATAATATGCTGTTAAGCCTCGAACAGAAAGTCAAGATAGATGCGGCAGGCTTTTATGTGGCCGATTCGGGCTATTATGAGAGGTTTACCGCTAAGAACAGGGATTTCCCCGGCAGGGGATATTTGCTGCTTAAGGAGTGGGATATAATAAGCGAAGCCGGCCGGAAGACGGCAGATATACAGGTCCTCAGGCAGTATGAGAAAAATATCGGGCAGCCCTATTTGTGGAACGCCGTTGTTGCCGACAGAAGAATTTGCCAGGGAAAAAATTACAGGCTGACGCAGGATTATAAGCCGAGATACAGCCATGAAGAAATGCTTTCAATACTTGAGACCTGATGCAGAAAAATGGAGAACCTTTTCAATGATTTAAAGCCCGATGCCGTGGTGTCGTTTCAATGCGTTACTCTGGGCGACTTTCTCGGCTATCTTTTTGCGAAGGCTTTAAACATCAAGGTTTTAAATTTTCTTATTCATAATTATTTTCCACCTTCAAAAGAAGAAATTGTGCTTAACGTGGCGAGCCCCGATAAAGAAAAAAGAACTCCTATACCTTTTGATTCAAAAGAGAATGAGGTATTGAGCGCAGTCGTTGGAGTATTTCTATGCCAGAGTTTGGTCATAGTTACGTCAACGACTTGGCATTGATTGACAAAATGATCCCAGCAAATTGTCCGCTTTGTGGCCTGGTTGACTCAGCTGTCGTTTTCACTGAAGGAAGACTGCACTCCCCAAAGAGGGTGAAAGTCATGCAGTACGGGAAAATGGATACCGTGTTATGCTCTAAGTGTGGTTTGCTGTACAGATATCCGCTCAAAGCGGACGAACTCTCTGCGTTCTACAAGGCAACATACTACGAAGCTTTCAAACAAGAAACATGTGCAGAAGGAAGGGCGAATGACCTACGAATCGCTCGTCGTAAGAATAGTCAGATCCTTCAATACATACGTTCTCGGGTTGATCTAAGACAGAGGAGAGTCCTGGATCTTGGTTGTGGTCGGGGAACATTACTGAGTCTTATTCATGAGACGTGCGATACGGAGTTCTTGCTGGGAGTGGAACCGTCATTTGCTGTGGTGGAATGGGTGCACAAGCAACATTTTCGTTTTGAAGTATGGGGGGGGGATATCGCCGGTTTCGCCAATGTCCGCGAGAGGCAGACAGTATGGTCACAACCTTTTGATGTCGTATTGCTGGTTGGTGTGCTTGAACACCTCGCTGATCCAGTTGGAGATCTTAAGCACATAAGAGGGATGATAGCGGAGGATGGTTGGTTGTATATGTACGCTCACGATGAGTCGCCGTGTCTCGATTGGGATTTCAGGCAGAGAATCAGTCTGGCTCATGTTCTGTACTTTCGCCCACAAACGATGAGACGGTTGCTGACCCGAACTGGTTTCACGCCAATTCATTTAGAGAGCCGAGGAACGACGATGCATGTTATCGCGAGGCCTGGGCCAAGTTCTACCATTCATTCAAATCTTTCTCAAGACGAGTTCTTGAAGCTTTATCGGCGGTATGTCTTTTCGACTTCCATTTTGGCTAGAACTTTCCGCAGTATAAAAGGATGCGCTTTAATACCATATGTGTTCTTGCGTCGTATTGTCAAACGCGCACTGGGCAGCTGGTTGTCAGCTTCAAGGGCTTGAGATGCGTGAGGATAGAACCTATTTGGTTGATTGTTTGCTGCGGGTGTATAGGAAAGTGCTATGACGACGTTCAGCGCAAGGGAAATAGCGGGGATTCACTCTGGGCCGCTCGTCTTGGCAACAATCTGTGCTCGTGGTGGTTCCAAGGGAAGGGGCTTCCTGGCAAAAACATTCGCTCGCTCATGGGCAAGCCTCTGCTCGCCTACACCATTGAATGTGCTCGAGCTTGCCCTGTGGTAGGCCACATCGTCGTTTCAACCGATAGCGATGAGATCGCAGCTGTGGCAGAAGTGTGGGGTGTGCCTGTTCCCTTTCGCCGACCAGCGGAATTTGCCTCTGACACCTCAGCTAAGATCCATGCTATCCGTTGAGATGGTCCCCAAAAACTGGACAGGGGGTTTAGGTGCATTTTGAGCCTGCCATATCTCAAAAGGAGGTATGGTATTATGATTGGCATGCGAAAGACTTACGACGCGGCCTTCAAGGCCAAAGTCGGCCTGGAAGCGGTTAAGGGGGAGAAGACGATCACCCAGATCGCGAGCGAGTTCAGCGTCCATCCCAACCAGATCCGCCAGTGGCGTGTTCATCTTTTGGAAATTCTGCCGGAGATGTTCTCCACCCGGAAACCCCATCAGGAGAAAGCTCGGGAAGAACTCATCGATGAGCTCTTCCGGCAGATCGGTCAGCTCAAGGTCGAGCTGGATTGGCTTAAAAAAAAATCTCAGACGCTCCTATCCCAGTGAAGCGGGACACCATTGAACCGGATCAGACGATGATACCGATTTCCCACCAATGCGAGCTTCTGGGCTTGTCACGTTCGTCCTTCTACTACGAACCCTCGGGAGAGAACGAGTTTAACTTGACCCTCATGCGACGGATCGACGAGGAGTTCACGAAACACCCGTTCTACGGAGCGCGGAGGATGAAAGCTCGGCTTCGGAACCAGGGCTATTGGGTGAATCGCAAGAGGGTCAGCCGGCTGATGAGGCTGATGGGCCTCGCGGCCATCTATCCGAAGCCGCGGCTGTCGTGGAATGGTTCGGATCACAAGGTTTATCCTTATCTATTGAATGGACTTACGATTAACGCTCCGGATCAAGCCTGGTGTACGGATATAACGTACATCCGGCTGGCCCAGGGGTTTGTCTACCTGGTAGCGATCATGGATTGGCACAGTCGGTATGTTCTGGCCTGGGAGCTCTCGACGACGCTGGACAAGGGCTTCTGTTTGGACGCGGTTCGGCAAGCGCTTCAAATCTCGAAGCCGAAGATTTTCAACACGGACCAGGGCTCGCAATTTACAAGTACCGACTTCACGGGACTTTTGGAAAAGCATGACATCAAGGTCAGCATGGACGGCCGCGGCCGGGTTTACGACAACATCTTTATCGAGCGGTTATGGCGTTCGGTGAAATACGAGGAGGTTTATCTTCACGATTACGTGACGATCGCGGAGGCTCGTGCGCATCTTGCGGCTTACTTTCATTTTTACAACGAAGAGAGGCTCCACGAAACGCTGGGCTATCGGACACCGCACGAGATGTACTTCGGGACGTCGGCATCGCTGGTGCCGGCGGAGGCCATGGTTTAACATGGACCGGATCGAGATCGTCGTTCCTACGTCAAATGGTGAAGCCGTTTTTCCGGGGTTCATGCGAAAAATGGCTTTTGGGCATCGAAAGAGCTAAAATGGTCACAACTGGCGGGCCCTCAATGCACCTTCAGAAGGCCTCTAAACTGTCCAGACAATGGGGTCCACTTCAAGTT